>CEUZ01290715.1_pt1 | contig 53314 bp, 45 predicted proteins | sample 361511 | NCBI WGS metagenome assembly CEUZ01 (sample SAMEA2622822, study PRJEB7988) | marine metagenome | biome: marine biome (ENVO:00000447); feature: surface water layer (ENVO:00002042); material: "saline water (ENVO:00002010), including plankton (ENVO:xxxxxxxx)" | depth 5 m
TAAAGCGTGCTGTCCAGCAACAAGCGTTATACTCAACTCCTGCAATCTCTGAGAGATCTCTAGTGTCTCTAAGTGAGTAATTTTTACGAGCAACAACCCTCCATTTGTTAGATATTGGCCACTGACCTGAAATATCATATTGTGCTAATACTCCACGGGTATAGCGATAGCCAAGATTTAATACTTTTCCTGTTTCTGGCTGATAGCTGAGAATTGAACGCATTACATCGGTATGACCTTTACTTTGATCAATTTGCATAGTGTGCTTAGCACTCAAAGATGGCGTAATATTTCCTGATAATTGAACGATAATATCTGAATTTCTTTTTGGGTTTGCCACAACCCCAACACGTTGTTCTCTTAAATGCAGCTGTTTTGCTACAGCTATACGAAACCTTTCTATACCAGTATCCTCATCAATCAACCGTGATGTAAGCGCCATAGTAAACTGATTTGCATCATTGATCCTATCACTACCACTGAAGCGATTCTCAGAAAAAATTCTGCCAAAAGTAAAGCCCTGCACCCAAGAATCAAAATTTGGCATTAGACTTTGATTTTTATATGGAACATAAACATAAAAAAGCCGCGGTTCAATAGTTTGGGTGAATCCCTCTCCAAATATTTTAGTTTCACGATCAAATGTGACACCACTATCTATACTCAGAATAGGTAATGTACGGCTTATATTTTTTTCTGGTATATTTATAGTTGAACGATTCAGCATATACCCAGTATGATGTATACCGATTTTCGGTGTAATAAACCCAAATGAGTTTTCCATAGGCACACTAACATTAGGAAAGATCGTATAGCGACTACCAGCAACTTTATTTGGGTCTTTCTTGTCATCTACATGACTAAACTCCGTAAAGCTGCCTTTAAAATCAAAATCCGCTCCAAATACATCTCGTTGCGTTGCTCTAAGAAGGATTTGAGGTAGTTTTTTATATGGTGCACTAGCTGGCCTGGCAGGATCCTGAACAGTTTGAAATTGTTGAACTTGAGTACTAAATGATAACAGACCATTCTCCCCTAAAGCGCCGTTATATGCTATCTTTCCTTGCTGCAACAGTTGGGTCCTTGATGTTACTTTAAGACCCTTTCCTAGATCACGAAAATACAAATCATCTGAAACTCTATTGTAATCGAGTCTATAGCTCCACCCATGACCTAAACCTTGGCCATGCTCAAATTGCACACGATTACGATTTTCCTCTGTTATTTCATCATTTGGAAGAACATCAAAATATAACCCACCCGTCATACTCTTGCTTTTATAACGAACTTCATTGTTTATCATTACTCCACGTTTAGACATTCCCCTAACCTTGAATGTCGCATCAGCATTAGGTGCTATATTCCAATAAAATGGCACAGAAATGTCGATTCCAGTTCTACCATTTGCACTATAAATAGGAGCAAGGAAACCTGTTTTACGCTCCCCACTATATGAGAAGCTACCCCATGGCGTATAACCTATCGGTACACCTAGGAATTTTAGCTTGGCATGACGAGCAACACCTGTTTTCTCATTGTCATTCATTTCCAAATCATCAGCTTCTACCATCCAATCTTCATTTCCTTCAGGGCAAGTAGTATATCTTGCTTGCTGGAACCTATATTGCCCTTCCCCTTCAATAAAAACTATCTCGGCATCCCCTCTACGACTACCATCTTTAAATTGATAAACTGGATGGTCCATCTCCCCAATCTTACTATCTAGATTCATTGTAAGCCGGGAACCCTCTATTACATCCTCTTGTCGCTCTACACGAACTCCTCCTTCCACCTCAATATCATCAGTGTCTTGAAAATATTTTATTCGATCTGCTGAAATAATTTGATCATCACTACGTATCTCAGCATCACCAATTCCTTCAACCTCCAACTCGTTATAACCTTGTATTAAATTAGCTTCAATATATACCGGATTCTCAGTACTATCTGTTTTAGCAATAGGTGCGATTATTTCCCGCTCAATTTCTAATTTCGGTAATTGTGGTTTCATCAATGCAATCTGCTCACCATTACGCAGCCCAGAATCAGCTATAGATTCAGGACTATGAGTCCCTTGATTATCTATGTGCTGAGACTCAACAAATAAAGGTTGACTCCTATTACTTTCATTTCTTACAGTATTTAAGGCAATCTTTTGTTTAGATAATGGTGAGGTGTCAAATGCCAGATGCTTGTTACTACGTAACTCTTTTTTACCTATAGATTCAATCTCAAACTCACTATAGTTTTTTAATCTCTTAGAACGAGTTAATATAGATTTTCTTTTAGGGGATCTATTCTCACTAGATGACGTTGCCATTTCATTATCAATTATCTGCTTTGAAGACCGTTCGTCAGCAGATACACTGAAAGAAATACAAAGTAAAAAAATAGACCAACAAATAAAAAGATAAAATTGCAGTCTCATTTTTTAGATATCTAGCCTGAAAAGAATATATATCTATGTTTTATCAATATTTTCAGGTTTGTAAGTATCAAATTACCAATATTGATGCGTAACAGAAAAATTTTTTCATCATCACTTTGCATAAAAGGAAAGATAAAACCGAACCAATTATTATGCTTGTTTGGCTATGATTTATTTGAGAAATAGTATAAGTGTAACAAAAAACTGGAGACAAGCCATATACATGCTTCTATGATATAGATACTAGAAATACAAAATAATTCAAATTAAATGGCAAATCAATTACACCTAAATGGTTAATAAACTGATTATGGGTTGTGTAATAATAAAAAACTAAGAAGAAAATTTTGATTAATTTGGCTTTGTTTCAATTTAAATTATTATCACTAAGAGTAATTTAGTAACCGAAATAAAGCATCGACATATTTAAACATAAGCTTTAATTGGAGAATCATGCTATGCATATCCATATTCTTGGTATCTGTGGCACCTTTATGGGCGGTATAGCAGTACTTGCTCGACAAGCTGGGCATAAAGTTACTGGGTGTGATACTAATGTTTACCCCCCCATGAGTACCCAGCTTGAATCTCAAGATATTAAATTAATTGAAGGCTATAACGCTAATCAAATTAAATTGAACCCTGATCTTTTTCTGATCGGTAACGTTATTTCACGAGGAAACCCATTGATAGAAGAAATATTAAATTGCAATTTACTATATGCTTCTGCCCCTCAATGGCTCTCAGAAAATATACTTAAAGATAAGTGGGTATTGGCGGTCTCTGGTACTCATGGGAAAACCACAACGAGTTCGATGTTAGCGTGGATACTAGAATATGCAGGAATGAAACCAGGATTCCTTATTGGGGGAATACCTGAAAATTTTAGTGTCTCTGCTAGGCTAAGTAATAACTCTCCCTTCTTTATTATTGAAGCAGATGAGTACGATACAGCCTTCTTTGATAAGCGCTCCAAATTCATCCACCTGCGGCCAAAAACAGCAGTCCTTAATAATTTAGAGTTTGATCATGCTGATATCTTCTCCGATCTAGCATCTATAATGCAGGAATTTCATCATTTCGTACGCTTAATTCCTGCAAATGGTCTGATAATTACTAATGGAAGAGACAAGAATTTAATTAAAGTTCTGGATAAGGGCTGCTGGACACCAGTAGAAAAAATTGGAGTAAGTGATGGTTGGCAAGCAAGACCATCAACTAATAACAGTACTGAAATTTCATTTAAGGGAAAATTATACGGCAATTTATATTGGGATCTAATGGGTGAGCATAACCAAATGAATGCACTAGCCGCATTAGCTGCCGCACATCATACTGGCGTAAAGATTAAAACAGGGATTAAAGCACTTACGCAGTTTAAAAATGTTAAACGACGTATGGAGTTATCAGGCATAGCAAATGGTATTACTGTGTATGATGATTTTGCACATCATCCTACATCAATTCAGACAACGCTAGAAGGATTAAGGTCTAAAGTGAATGACGCACGAATTATTGCGGTACTAGAGCCACGTTCCAACACTATGAAAATGGGAACATGGAAGAAAAATCTTGCTGAAAGCGTAAAAACTGCTGATTTGGTTTTTTTTTATACCCATGGTCTAGAATGGAACATACAGGAGGTATTAAAGCCAATGAAATCAGAGGCTATAAGTAGCGATAATATTGATCATTTAATTCAGTTAATAACTATTAACGCACGCCCAGGTGATTATATATTGATCATGAGCAATGGAGGGTTCGGTGGTATTCATAAAAAACTACTCAAATCATTAAACATTAATCATAAATCACAAACGTAATTATTATTTAAGGAAGTTATAGGCACTACTAAATCTTATTTAGTTCCTATTCTAATCAATAATAATTATTCTAAACAGTACAAGAACCTTCTATACCACTCAAAGCACAATCCTCTTGTCTATCCCATAAAAAATCTTTGATTTGTTGGAAGCAGTTAAATAATTGCTCACCTCCATTCCCTAATACCCTTAATACAAAACCATTTTCCGCCATTTCAGAAATCCCAAAAGAAATATCCCTCTCATTTTTAAGAGATTCTAAAATCACCTCTATTTTTTCTGTTAATTGATAAACACCATTTATATTTTTAGTATTCATATATATAAATGTAGCTTGGTGAGTATATTCTTCTAACTGTATAACTGTATTCACCGATTTTATTCTAGGCTCAAGTATGATTTTGTCTTTTAGAACTAATAAATCTTTAAAGTATATCTCTGTTACATTTTGGAAATAAGTGAACCGAAATATCTCTCCTAAAATTTTCTTTCTAGGGTATATATACTCAGAGTTTTTTCTACCACAAGTTATAATTTCACTTAAAATTAATTCGCAGTCCTTTTCGAGATTAATAATAGTCTGATTTCTAAATATGGAATTTTCCTGCGGGACAACTGGATGAGGAACATAACAAAAAGAACTATTAGGAGCAAGCGTAACTTGCGTGATTTGAGAAGAACCTTGCTTCATATTATACAAACGCTGGTATGATTGTGTCTGTAATTGAAATCGACTATTTTCCTCAATATTAATTTCTATCTTATGATTATCCGAATCTAATAAGCCAGGAGATGAGCTTCCAAGCATCATATATAAGCAGCCATCATCTTTAACCTGTCCAACATTCGTAATACGGAAAGGAACGCTAACATAACTGTCTATTAGATAAGACTTCCCCTCTTTAAATCCTGTTTTAATATTTAAATTGGCCATAGATCAATTTACAACCTTTACGAGCATTTTTAAGCAATAATAATTAGTATTGGATTGGAAGTAAGGAATGAAATCTAATACTCACTAGATCAAAATCAGTATTCTGAACTAATAATTTCCTAAATTATCTTATCCCAATAAGCAAAGATTAAATACCTCAAATAATCATGTAATAACTATTTTATAATCCATCTTAAGAAATATAGATTTAGCTTGTTCGCTACAATTAAATACTCTTGTAGAGATTACAAAATAATATAAATCCTAGCAGAGTCAGTCTAATAAGTCACATACATGCTTAATGTTTATAATTTTGAGATTAACATTTGCAATTACTCAATTGAATTAATAAAAGCTATACTGAATTGAGTATAGTTTAGCAAAATATCATATAATAATGGCATCAAATATGACTTTCATGCTTATAGAAAAGTAGTGCTTCCCTTTCTGGCAATTTTTAGATATTATATTTAAAAGATTTAAAATAAATCACAGATTACTCTTTACCATTCTTCTTACATATTAAATTTAAATTTTTTCATGAGCCAGATAATTAATAATGTCTCCGATGAGACATTTGAAAAGGAAGTAATACAATCAAGTATACCAGTACTAGTTGATTACTGGGCACCATGGTGTGGCCCATGTAAAATGATTGCACCCATACTAATTGAGATTGCTGAGGAGTATGGTGATCGACTAAAGGTAGCAAAACTTAATATAGACGAAAACCAAGCTACACCACTTAAATTAAAAATTAGAGGGATACCAACGCTAATGTTATTTAAAAATGGGAATATTGAAGCAACTAAAGTTGGCCAGCTATCTAAGGCTCAATTAGCTGCTTTTATTGACAGTCATATCTAAATCCGATAACCTAAAGGACAAGTGTACATATAAAGCTAAATTCGAAGCTAAACTATACTTGTAATTCTTGTACTGCCGCATAATAACCCAACCGTCATAAAACACTTCTAAGCGTAATACATGCTCTATTAATTCTTTACACCTTACACCTAAGTTTCCTTTATTTCTGAGTATTCCAAATGCATTTATCTGACCTTAAGAATCTTCATGTAACTGAACTAGTAGAAATGGCCATTGCTAATAAAATTGATGGCGCAAATCGATTACGTAAACAGGATCTAATTTTTTCCTTACTGAAAAATCAAGCAAGAAAAGGAGAAAGTATTTTTGGTGAAGGAACTCTTGAAGTTCTTCAAGATGGCTTTGGTTTTCTACGGTCACCTGATACGTCTTATTTAGCGGGTCCTGATGACATATATGTTTCTCCCAGTCAAATAAGAAGGTTTAATTTACATACAGGAGACTCTATTGACGGTGAAATTCGTACGCCAAAAGATGGAGAACGCTATTTCGCATTAGTAAAAGTTGATAAAGTCAATAGTGATTCTCCGGATAATTCTAAGCATAAAATTCTATTTGAGAACCTAACTCCATTATTTCCTACAAGACGACTTCTTCTAGAACGAGATATTAAAGCTGAAGAAAATGTTACTAGTCGTATTATTGATCTTATAGCACCTATTGGCATGGGGCAGAGAGCTCTACTTGTTTCAAGTCCTAAGTCTGGAAAGACTGTGATGCTTCAAAATATTGCTCATGCAATATCATCTAATCACCCAGATGTCCTCCTCATGGTTTTATTAATTGACGAACGGCCAGAAGAAGTAACTGAAATGATCCGTTCAGTACGAGGGGAAGTTGTTTCATCAACATTTGATGAACCAGCCGTACGCCATGTACAAGTAGCCGATATGGTGATTGAAAAAGCTAAACGCCTAGTGGAGCATAAAAAAGATGTTGTGATTCTTCTAGACTCAATCACACGCCTAGCCCGTGCCTACAATACTGTAATACCTGCTTCTGGCAAAGTTCTCACTGGCGGCGTGGATGCAAATGCCCTACAACGCCCAAAGCGCTTCTTTGGGGCTGCACGTAATATAGAAGAAGGGGGGTCCTTAACTATCATTGCAACTGCTTTAGTGGATACTGGTTCGCGTATGGATGATGTTATATATGAAGAATTTAAAGGTACTGGCAACATGGAAATTCACCTTGATAGACGCATGGCAGAGAAACGTACTTATCCAGCTATAAATGTTAATCGTTCTGGCACACGTAAAGAAGAGCTGCTTATCAAACCAGATGACTTGCAAAAAATTTGGGTATTGAGGAAATTGCTATACCCAATGGATGATGTTGAGGCAATGGAGTTTCTACTAGATAAAATAAAAGCCACAAAAAATAATGGAGATTTCTTTGATTCAATGAAAAGGCAATAAGATTTATACTATATATTATTTTTTTCTACCATATAAAAACAAACTCCTCCTACTAAATTTTATTCACTATACTTCTAATTATTAACCACATAAATTTTACTCTATTGTAGAAGATAGCATATAAGTTGCAACCCAATACATATTAAAGGATAATACCCCACTTTCCATCTAGCTATTTATAGCATTATGGTAGAATAAGGACTTAAAGAAATGAAAGCTGAAATTCATCCAAATTACCAAAAAATTAAAGTAACATGCAGTTGTGGTAATACATTCCAAACAAGATCTACTCTAGATAAAACACTAAAAATTGAAGTATGTTCTGTCTGTCATCCATTTTATACTGGAAAACAAAAAATAGTCGATACAGCTGGAAGGGTTGAGAAATTCAGGAAAAAATATGGTGCTAGTAATACTATGGAAGACAAATCCAAATAATAAAATTTATTATATATGACTTAAAAACTTTAACTAATCACAGTCTGTATTAAATATTAATTGAAAGTAGATACTATTTATTAAGAAATATTTTTCTGTAATTCAGAAAAAGTATTTACAACATAATCTATCTGTTCCTCAGTATGCGCTGCACTAACACTACACCGAACCAATGATTTACCATCAGGAGCAGCAGGAGGCAGAATCAAATTAACATAAATACCATGCTCATATAAAGATTTCCAAAGCATTATCGCATGTTGAGGGCTATCTAATATTGTTGCCACTATTGGACTAGGCTCTGGCCCAAGCTGATAGCCTTGGCTCTCTAATCCCGAATAAAGCTGATGTGCATTTTTCCAAAGACTATTACGTAATTCTGTACCATCCCTCAATAATTTTAGTGCGGCTCTTGTAGATGCAATAGTAGAAGGTGAAGGTGATGCCGTAAAAATATAGGGGCGGCTAACATATCTCAATAAATCAAGCTGTACATGATTACTAACGCAATAACCTCCTATACTACCAAGGCTCTTGCTAAAAGTTCCAGTAATAAAATCAACTTCACTTATAAGTCCTGTCTCCTCCACAAGACCCTGCCCAGTTTTACCTAAGACTCCAATAGAGTGTGCTTCATCAAGAAGCAGGATACTACCGTAAGAATTCTTTATGCTAACAATATCTGCAAGAGGAGCACGATCACCTAACATGCTATAAATACCTTCAATTACAATCAAAGTGGAACTTGATTTTTCACCTAAACGTTTAAGCCGTTTTTCCATGTCTACTACATCATTATGCCGAAACCTAATGATTTCAGCACCACTCAAACGACAACCATCATAAATACTAGCATGAGAGTCCCCATCAATAAGAATGACATCATTTGCACCAGCTAAGCCAGAGATCATTGCTAGATTTGCTTGATAACCAGTTGTAAAAACTATGCTAGATTGACAGTTATAAAATTCAGAGAACTCCTGCTCAAGAGCACGATGTCCGCTATAGCTTCCATTTGCCATACGCGAGCCAGTTGTACCAGTACCTTCTTGATCTATCGCTTTATGTGCAGCCTCTAAACATTCTGGTGAAAAAGTTAACCCTAAATAATTATTCGTACCAAAAAATAAAATACGACGACCACCTACATTTGCTTCAGTTGTGGAATATACCTCTTCTATAGGCATACCAAATATATCAAGTTCTTCTGGTAATAAATCCTTTCTAGCTACAGCAACTGCATCTAACTTATCTAATAAACTCATTGTGATTTAATCTTAAAAATTAAATTTGCTAAATCCCGAACAGTATGTACATCTGCCAGAACATTTATTGGTACTGAAATATCAAACTCATCTTCAATTTCCATAATTAAATTTAATAATTTAACAGAATCTATCGCTAACTCATTAATAAGATCAGTGTCTGGTGTAATCTCTATCTCTGAACTAACAAAACTCTCAAGATGTTTACAAAGATTCTGCAAAATACTATTCTGATCATATTCCATTATTCAAACTCTTAAAATTAATGTTTATAAATATTAAATAGCTTTCATTAAAGCATCACGTAAACGTACACCTGGCTGCCAATTAGGTAATACTTGAGCCAATGGTGAAATATCACATACCCAATCTGGGTGTCTTATCTCACGTACTTTCCCAGGAGTTAACATTGGTGAATACTGCAAAATACCAGCTAACCAAAGATTAATTTCTGCAAATAATGAAACTAACGTTACTGGTATAAAAAAGCAACGTACTGGCCGCTTCCAAACATCCTGTGCTATTGAGGCCAAGGAGTAACAGCTATATCCCCCATGTGTTCCATCATCAATCTCATATACACCCTTTATATGCTCATTTGTTATAAGCCAGCACAACATTGCCGATACTAGATCACTAACATGTATAAGACTATAGCGTGCGGTTTTTTTTCCTACCATAGGTAAAACTCCATACCGAGTTGCCCTAAGAAGCGGGCTAAGTTCTTTATCACCCGGACCATATACTGCAGTTGGCCTAAAAATAGTCCATGGCATAATACCAGAATTATCAGATACTATCTGCTCAGCTAAATACTTACTTTTTGCGTACCAAGAAAGACTCGGCTCTCTAGCAGCTAAAGAAGAAACAAATAGGAACTTTGGTGGTGGAATTTGTTTTATAGATACATTTACAAGATTATTTGTACCATCAACATTGTTATATGCAAACTCTTTAAAAGAACCACCTCGAACTACGCCCGCACAATGAATAACTGCGAAAACATTTTTTACAAGACTCTGTAGCGCAACCTGGTTGCCCAGATCCCCCATTATCCATTCTATGTTTTCATTACTAACACGAGGGCTTCTTGTCAGTGCCCTAACTTTCCAGCCTTTTTTGATAAGTGATTGAACAAGTAATTGGCCAATAAATCCAGTAGCACCAGTTACAGCCACCGTTAATTCTGGCATATTGAAATTATCTGTCTTTATACTCGACTGATATTGGGGCTGCAAAATCTGCTCTTTGTATAAAACCTTTGCGTGCTGCATGACGTGAGAGCTTTCCAGATGAGGTGCGTGGTAAGGTGTGTGGAGGTACTAACTCTACTAAGCTTTTGACACCAAATGCCATATATACTAATTTTTGCAAGCGATTTACTAAAGACTGTCGATCTACTGATGAGGTCAAGCGGCATTCAATAACTAATACAATTGATGTTATATCATTACTATCAGTTATGCTAAATGCAGATGCTTCTCGGGCCCTTATTTCTGGCTGCTGCTCTGCAAGTTCTTCTACATCCTGAGCGCGAATGTTACGTCCATTAACTATAATTACATCTGTACGACGTCCAGTAATATATAGATTACCCTCAAATAAAAATCCAAGATCTCCTGTATCAAGCCAATTATCTGGTTTTAAAGTTTTTTCGGTATCATCTGGACAATGAAAGTAACCTGTCATAATACTGGGCCCACGCATTAAAACACTACCTACCCTTAAATCAGGTAATTCTCTTTCAGAATCATCTATTACCTTAATCATATGACCCGGCAATGGACTACCACAATTTACAAATTCGTTATATTTCCTACCATCCGCCTGCACTCTTACCGCAATTCTCTTATCTATTAAAGTACCGGCATCAACTTTAATGCTTTGGAATCCTTTACCAGTATGAGAAAACGTTACTGCCAAGGTTGATTCTGCGAGCCCATAGCATGGTAAAAACGAGTCTATGCTAAAACCAGCTGGTGCAAATTTCTCTGCAAACTTCCTTAGGATATCTGGCCGTATCATTTCAGCACCTACACCTGCTACCCGCCAACAACTAAGATCAAGTTTTTCCAAATCAGAACTACGAACCCTTAAAGTACACAGCTTAAGGCCAAAGGGCTGACTAAATGCAACGGTACAACGGTTACGGCTTATCAATTTTAACCATTGTAATGGTCGTATTGCAAAATCTCTGGTAGCCAAGTAATCTACAGAAACTTGTGCAACCATTGGCGCCATTAACATACCGACTAAGCCCATATCATGATAAAAAGGCAACCAAGATGCCGCACGATCATCAGAATTTATTTCTAAACCACTACGAACTATACCCTTAAGATTACTCATTAATGCACGTTCTGTAATAATTACACCTCGCGGAGCACGTGTACTACCTGAGGTGTACTGCAAATAGGCGGTTTCACTTTGCTGATTTCGTTGTAGTGTTTTATCTGGAGAAGGTAACTCTGTCAGCTGTTCAGGTGTTCCAACCCATCGCAATGCTTGCAAACCCTCTGCAGCCTCTATTAGAAAATTAATGTAGTCTTCATTGGCTAATGCAGCACTTGCCTGACTACCTTCAAGAATACCACGAAGCTGCTGAACATAAACTGCATGACTACCTAGATTAACCGGAACTGGCATTGCAAAAGGAATTAATCCTGCATAACGACATGCGAAAAATAATTCGATAAACTCTGGTGTTGTATCAGCAATAATTGCAACACGTTCACCACTCGTCAAGCCAAGACCTAATAAACGTTTAGCTGAGACACGTGCCTTCTTTCTTAATACATTATAAGAAAGAACCGAACGTAAATTCCCTTTCGCATCATAAAAATTGTATCCAGTCGTGCCACTGGCAGCAAAGTCCAACGCTTCAGTTAGAGTATCAAAATCTGCTAATCTTTGAGTTTGTGAATTCTTTGTTGGTGTTGGCTTGATCGCCATTTTTTGCTTATCAGATGACTTGGAATCCAATACTTGCGTTGAGACTACGGTTAAATCTGCAATTTTTGAATTCAAGGGCTTTATCTCCAGTACTTTTATCAAATGATAATTAATACAATTCCAATATCATATTGAATACTTAAAAATAAACTACTAGTTTGTAACTTCATTTAAAATAAACTTTATAGCTGTATTTTGTACGAGTTCTGCACTGATAGATAGCTATTTAAGGGAATTTAAAAGGAATATGTTGCTTTTTTACAACAGTATGTCTTATACATTCTTTCCCACCCATACAAAATAGCAACAAAATTAATCAATAATACAAGTACAAAACTACTATTCATACTACACAATATACTGATAAACAACAGCTATATTTCTTTTATGCCATTATAGTACCCTTAAAAATATTTTCTTAAATACTATAATTACTACCAGCTTAAATAATTAATACTAATAGCTCACAAGCTAAAAAATCTAATATTAACAGACCTATTAATATTCATTATTTACTAATGCGAGTGGGTATAGAAATTTTCATGCTTAATATCCCGCCTACAACGATTAGCCCTGTACCCATTAATGACATAAAAGACAAAACCTCACTCCAAATTAGAATACCCCAAATACATGCAAATAATACGGTACTATAAGCTAAAGCACTTACTATTAAAAGCTTCCCTGTACGATAAGCACGTGTCAATGCAAGCTGTGCCAATGTGGCTGTAATACCAACCCCCAGAAGCAATAAAAAGCTGAAAGGTGTGATGTCATGGAATGTTTCAAATATCATAAAAATACCAGTAACAATAGTACTAATTAATGTGAAATAAAACACTATCCGCCAATCAGGCTCCCCTAAATTACCAAGGAATTTAATATTCAGATAGGCAACAGCTGCCAAGAAACCAGCAGCTAGGCCAATTAGTCCCCCAGCCCACTGCCCCTCCTGTATGGAGGGATCTAATATTAAAATAACACCAAAAAATCCAACTGCAACTGCAACTGCAAGTTGCCAGTGGAAATGCTCTTTTAGTATTAAGGTAGTAAATAGAGTTAAAAAAAGTGGTGATGTATAACTAAGAGTTACTGCCGTAGCTAGGGGTAATATTGTAATACAATAAAAAAACATTAATAGTGAGATAACACCCGATAACCCTCTCCAGAAATGATTCTTCCAATGTACTGTTATAATAGAATATCGTTTAATTCCAACAAATACACAAATAATAAAAAAACCTATTATTGAACGATAAAATACAAGCTCGGTACTTGAAAAATACACCGAACCAAGCTTTACAAATACTCCCATAAAGCTAAAAAGCAAACCAGCAACAAGCATCCAAAGAGAACACATTAATATTTCAGGAGTAGTAGGGATGTTGGCATTTTATATCTATTTTAATGTCACAAATTTAGTTTTATTGAATATACAGATTTAATAAATCACCTTACAAACCAATTCTTGCTCTACTAAAGAGAAAATGAATTTCTAATATACTCATAATTAAGAATGGGAAATTAAATTCTTAAAGAAAATTTTTATGCAATTTAATTGACCAAACCAAGTAAATTGCGTTACTTTTAGCATTTTCATGTAGACCATTTTTATACCATTTAGACAATAAGCTTATCATGGCCAAATCTATTAGACCCGTCAAATCATCCCCACCTAAAAATTTTGAAGAGGGGTTAGCTGAATTGGAGAATATAGTAAATTCTATGGAAGAGGGACAAATGCCTTTAGAAGCATCACTTTTGGCTCACAAACGCGGCACGGAATTACTTCAATACTGTCAAGCTACGCTACAAAATGCACAGCAACAAATACGAATTCTTGAAGCCAATACACCCAAAGATTTCTCACCAACTAGTATCGATGAAAGATAACTTTCAAGATTGGACAAGAGCCAACCAATCAAGAATTGAAGCTTCCCTTGATAACCTTCTCCCAGCCGCGAACATCTCACCAAAAAGGCTACATAACGCTATGCGTTTTTCCGTGATAGGGGGAGGAAAAAGAATACGACCACTTCTTGCATTTGCTGCAGGAGAAATTAGTGAAGCGAAGGAAGAACGTGTGACTATTGTAGCTGTTGCAGTAGAATTAATTCATGCATACTCCCTAGTTCATGATGATCTCCCCTGTATGGATGACGATGTGCTAAGGAGAGGCAAACCAGCCTGTCATATAGAATATAATGAAGCTACTGCTTTGCTAGTTGGAGATAGCCTTCAAAGTCTCGCCTTTCAACTATTATCGGAAAGTTGCTTAGCTGATACACCCCGAATACAATTGAATATGATTAATAACCTAGCCCAAGCAGCAGGATCATGTGGCATGGCTGGTGGACAAGCATTTGATCTAGATAGTGTTGGAAAAGAATTAAACCTACAAGAGCTTGAATTTATGCATGTACACAAGACAGGAGCATTAATTCGTTCTGCTATTATGATGGGGGCTTGCTGTGGTAAGAATATGAGTGCCTTACAGCTAAAAAATCTTGATAATTTTGCAAAATATATTGGCCTTGCCTTCCAAGTAGTAGATGATGTACTTGATACTGAAGCCACTACAGCTACTTTAGGGAAAACTGCAGGTAAAGATGCAGATAATAATAAACCGACATATGTAAGTATTCTAGGAGTTAAAAAAGCTCGTGAATTAGCTGAGAAATTACGTCAGAATGCATATCAGGAGCTTGAAACTTTTGGCAAAGCAGCAACACGGTTACGACAATTAACAGACTACATTATTCAACGGGAGTCTTAGGCTAATGCCCACCTACTTAGTAACTAAAAAATTCTTAACTTTTAGGATTTAAATGTATCCTCTACTAGATACCATTAATTACCCAAATCAGTTACGTGAATTAGAGCGGGATAAACTACCCCAGCTTACCATTGAGTTACGTAACTTTCTAATTGAATCAGTATCTAAAACTGGTGGTCACTTATCCTCTAATCTAGGTACAGTTGAACTTACAGTTGCTTTACATTATGTATTCAATACACCGCATGATCGTTTAGTATGGGATGTTGGCCACCAGACATACGCCCATAAAATTCTAACAGGTAGGCGTAAAGGTATGGAGAAATTACGCATGCATGGGGGCATGGCAGGATTTCCTCGTCGTGATGAAAGTGAATATGATGCCTTTGGAACAGCACATTCGAGCACTTCAATCAGTGCCGCATTAGGTATGGCCGTTGCAGCAGAGCTAGAAAATAAAGACCGGCATGTAACGGCTATAATTGGTGATGGTGCAATGAGCGGAGGATTGGCATTTGAAGCCTTAAATAATGCAGGTGCAATGGACACAAATATTCTTGTAATTTTAAATGACAATGACATGTCAATCTCTCCTCCAGTAGGAGCACTTAATAATTATCTTACTAGCCTTTTAAGTGGCAAAGCTTATGCTACAGCTCGTCAAGCTGGAGAAAAAGTGCTTAAGGCTGTCCCATCTGTCCTTGAACTTGCTAATCGAACCCAAGTACATGTAAAAGGCATGCTTTCACCCAGTACTTTATTTGAACAATTTGGCTTCAATTATATTGGCCCCGTTGATGGCCATGATCTTGACAAACTAATCACCACATTAAATGGTATTAAAAACTTAAGTGGACCACAATTCCTACATATAATCACACGCAAAGGACAAGGTTATAAGGTAGCGGAAAAGGACCCTATTCTTTATCATGGCGTAGGAAAATTTAACTCTAATGTAGGTATTGTTCCTAAAACCCCTAGTAAACCCACTTATACTCAAATATTCGGTAACTGGCTATGTGATATGGCTGCTCTTGATCAACGTTTAGTTGGCATTACACCTGCTATGCGTGAAGGATCGGGGCTAGTAAAATTTTCTCAAGAGTATCCTGACCGCTATTTTGATGTAGGTATTGCGGAGCAACATGCTGTTACCTTTGCTGCAGGTTTAGCATGTGATGGAATGAAACCAGTTGTAGCAATTTATTCTACATTCTTACAACGTGCTTACGATCAATTGATACATGATGTAGCTATCCAAAACTTACCAATAGTATTTGCTATTGATAGAGCTGGGCTGGTAGGGGCAGATGGACCCACCCATGCTGGAAGCTTTGATTTAACCTATTTACGTTGTATACCAAACATGACAGTAATGACACCTTCTGATGAAAATGAATGCCGGCAAATGCTATACACTGCTTTCCAAATGGATAGTCCATCAGCAGTACGCTATCCACGTGGAGCTGGTATTGGGGCGACACCTATACAAGAAATGAAGGCACTGAAAATTGGACTTGGTGAAATACGCCGCAAAGGAGAAAAGATTGCTATATTAGCATTTGGAAGCATGCTAAAGTCTTCTTTAGAAGCTGCTGAAGCACTGAATGCTACCGTTGCAAATATGAGATTTGTCAAACCAGTAGATGAAAATCTGATATTGTCTTTAGCTAAAGACCATGATCTCCTTGTAACCATTGAAGAAAACACTATTATGGGTGGAGCAGGAAGTGCTGTACTTGAATCTCTTGAAAATAAAAACATTACTACTTCAGTATTGCAGCTAGGACTACCAGACACTTTTATAGACCAGGGCGATCCTATTAAGATGCTAGCAGAATGTGGAAGAGATAAAATTGGAATTATTAAAGCAATAAAAGATAGGCTATCTGATAAATGAGCAAATTTTTTATAAAAAGTATATGACCCATCTCATCTAGTTTTACCCTCATAGAGATAGAAAATATGAATAAACGAGCTGATTCTCTCATAGCTGATGTTCAAAGCACACCTGACACCAGGCATATAGAGATAGACAGAGTAGGAATAAAAGCTATTCGCCATCCAATAAAAGTAGCAGATAAAACAGGCGGTGTTCAACATACTGTTGCAATGTTCAATATGTACGTAAATTTACCACATAACTTCAAAGGAACCCACATGTCACGATTTGTGGAAATACTGAATAGCCATGATCGTGAGATTTCTGTTGAATCATTTGAGAAAATATTACGTACTATGTTGGAAAGATTAGAAACACAGTCAGGACATATTGAAATGACATTTCCCTATTTTATTAATAAATTTGCTCCAGTTTCTAAGGTTAAAAGCCTATTAGACTATGACGTGACTTTTATTGGAGAAATAAAAAACGGATGCTATGAATTTACTATAAAAGTAGTAGTCCCTGTAACTAGTTTATGCCCTTGCTCTAAGAAAATTTCTGATTATGGGGCACATAATCAACGTTCCCACATCTCTATCTCTGCACGTACTAATAGCTTTGTTTGGATAGAAGATATTATCCAAATTGCAGAAGAAAAAGCATCATGCGAGCTTTATGGATTGCTTAAAAGACCTGATGAAAAATATGTAACAGAAAAAGCTTACAACAACCCAAAATTTGTTGAGGATTTAGTACGTGATGTGGCCATAGAGTTAAATAAAGATTCGCGAATTGATGCGTACACAGTAGAATCAGAAAATTTTGAATCCATACACAACCATTCTGCATATGCGCTCATTGAACAAAATAAGATGAAAAGCTAAAGGAAGCGTACTACCATACCGCTACCAACCCAGAAAGAGCATGCCCGCTCCACATATGGCTATAACTAAGCCTCCAATTGCATGCATATACTTTTCTAATTTTTCTGTACTATAAAACGAATATCCATACAAACCCAATAAAACCATTGTGACCATTGTTAGAACTGTACATATTGCAAAAACGCTAATTAACACTATAATTTCTAAATAAGATCTCTGTATGCCTGAGTAAAATAGCAACGGAAGTAAAGGCTCAGTTGGCCCCATCACAAATATTACGAATAGAACTAATGGTGTAACTTTTACTCTGCTTTTTGGTGCGGCCATATCACTATGGTTGTGCTCATAAACATATACGTCATCATCCATAACGTCAAAATGTTTATGCGGCTTATTTTTTCCTGCTTTCCACAAACCATAAAATAAATAAACCACCCCAAACCCAAATAAACACCATGCTGCAATATCACCCCGATACCCTTCAAACGCATCTAAGTTCGATAGCTGCCACCCTAAAAAAACCCCAATCATACCAATAGCTACTGAGCTTAAAATATGTCCAAAACCACAAATGACTGTAATAGAAATTGTTTTTATAATTGACCATCTCTGTGAACGTGATAACACAATAAATGGTAAATAATGATCTGGTCCTGTTGCTGTATGTAAACAGCTAATTGTGATGGCAGATAAAATAAGTGTTATTAATTCAGATGTCATTAAAACTATAATACCTTGTTTTATTTTTAAAATATTCGATATTTGTCCTATAACTAAACTATTGGACTGGCTAAAAAAAAATGCTGCCATGTCAAATCAGCATATAAGACTCAACTAACTGCGGTTAGTTGATATCTCAAAGACTTAAAATTTTTTATTCTATAACGGACTGCATACATAATTACCTAAAACTCTGCGCATATGTTATCAGCAACTATCAGATTAGTAATTATTATTCCTTTTAGAGTTATAATTAATATTTACTATAAAGTGATTAATTTTCGTATCATCAAGCTCAATTCCCCCTATTATCTCACCTACAACAAAAGATATGAACGTATTTTATGAAGAGAAAGGTACCTTTAAAGTAGGTAGGATTCTTTCTAGCAATGTGTCCTCACTACAAATAGAAGCCCCATATGGTAAACGATCAAAAATTAAAATTTCTTCAGTACTTCTTCGATTTGATGAACCACCTATATCATCATTTATGAAGCATGCGGAAAAATTAGCAAATAATATAGATATAAATTTTCTGTGGGATTGCTGTGAATGCGATCTAGAATTTAATAGCGAATCCTTAGCCGCCGAATACTTTGGACACTCACCTAATCCGATAGAATCTGCTGCAATTTTAATTAAACTTAATAACGCACCAATATATTTTTACAAAAAAGGTAAGGGCCGATATAAATCTGCCTCACCTCAGGCACTCAAATCTGCTCTTATAAGCCAAAAAAAGAAAAAAGAACAAGCAGAGCAACAATCACTCTATATTCAGAGTCTGAAAAAATTTATTATACCAGAGCAGTTCAAACCCTTATTACCAAATCTCCTCTATAAACCAAATAAAAATTCAATTGAATGGAAAGCACTTAATGCAGCCTGTATTGCAACAAATTTAAGCGTATTACACCTATTAGAAAAATGCGGCGCAATATCGTCCCCGCATGATTACCACCTGAATCAATTTCAAATGGAATATTTCCCAAATGATGCTAAATTTGATATACCTAAAGATAGCAATAATGAGCCAGACAATATAAATTCTCTTCCCATATCCGATGCAGTTGTTTTTAGTATTGATGATGAGAACACCACTGAAATTGACGATGCTTTTTCTGTTACATTGTTACCGCTAGGAAGTTTTCGCATTGGTATACATATCGCCGCTCCTTCTTTAGGAATCATTAAAGACTCACCTCTTGATAAAATGGCGGCATACCACCTTTCTACGGTTTATTCACCAAGCAATAAAATTACTATGCTGCCTGAAACAGTAATACACCAATATACTCTTGGAGAAAAAAGAATATGCCCTGCTGTATCAATGTATATTGAGGTGGCAGATGACTTCACAGTAACTTCTATAAATAGTCACATAGAAAGAATAAAAATTGCAGCAAACTTAAGGTACGAGAAATTAGAGGTAGATTTTAATGAAACGAAATTAGCTAAAAATGAAATTAATTGTGTCTTTGGTCATGAATTAAAATTGTTGTGGAATTTTGCCTGTAAAATGGAATATTCTAGGAAAAAAGAAAATAACAATAATAATGAAAGAATTGATTATAGTTTTAGCGTAAAGAATGGAAATATTACTATTAAAGAAAGATGGCGTGATTCTCCTATTAATAAACTAGTTTCGGAGTTGATGATTTTTGTCAATGCCGAATGGGGAAAGCAGCTAACAAATGGTAGAGTTACTGGAATATATCGCAACCAAAGTGGTGGCAAAGTCAAAATGAATACGTCACCTGCAACTCACCAGGGTTTAGGTGTCTCTCAATATGCCTGGTTTAGCTCACCAATACGTCGCTATGTTGATCTTATTAATCAAAGACAATTAATATCGCTTCTACAAGGAAAAAAACCACCTCACTCCAAAGAATGTAATAATTTACAAGAAATTATTATAAACTTTGAAGAAGCGTATGATGCTTATAGTAGGTTCCAGCGCAAAATGGAGAAATATTGGTGCTTGTGCTGGTTATTACAAAAAAAAATAAAGACTACTAAGGCGACAGTGGTTAAGGAGAACTATGTGAAATTTGATTCTCTACCACTTGTAATAAGCGTACCTTCTTTACCGGACGTATTCCCTGAGACATATGTTGAGTTGGAAATACTACAGATTGATTTGCTAGAATTAACAGTAAACACTAAATTTACCAGAAAATTAGAAACATAGAATATGTCTTAACAATATGACAAGTATGCCATGGTTACTTACAATAAATGAGATTATTAAATTTCTAGTTTAAATTCTCTATACTTCTAGTACATTGACTTCTATAGCAAATATGACTCAATTTATACTAGCCTTGTTACGAGGCTGGTTACTTAACCCATCTTCACGCTTAAATTTAGCTATACTTATATCTCTTACTGTCCACACATTTATAGTATTTGGTATCACCTTTAGACTACCAGAGACAATAAATAATAAAGAGGCTATGCCACTAGAAGTAGTACTGGTAAATAAAAAGTCTAAATCAGAACCTATTAAAGCAGACTCTATGGCACAAGCTAATCTAGATGGAGGAGGAAATACCAATAAAGATCGACGCGCCAAAACTCCTTTTCCTTTATTTCCTTTAAATAAGCAATCAGCTGATATACTTAAAGCTAAGCAAAGAACAAAACAGCTAGAACTCGAAGCAAAGAAATTAATGGCAGCAGTCAATAGAAAGAAAAAAATTCTACAACCAAAATCACGTAAAGAAAAATCAGAGAAAGAAGAAAAAAATCTAAGTGCCGCTGATTTACTTCAACGTAGTCGAGAAATTATTCGACTAGAAGCACAGATAGCCAAAGATCACGAAACATACCAAAAACGACCAAAACGTAAATATATTGGTGCTCGTACAAAAGAATACCGCTTTGCACGTTATGTAGAAGACTGGCGCACTAAAGTAGAGAGAATTGGAAATTTAAATTATCCTGAAGCGGCTAAAAAAGATAGACTATATGGAACTCTAGTACTCACAGTTGGCATTATGGCAAATGGCTCAATTGAATCAATTGAAATTAATCGCTCATCTGGAAATAAAGTATTAGATCAAGCGGCTATAAATATAGTTAAGCTTGCAGGGCAAAGTGGCTTTTCTCCCTTTCCTCCTGACATAAGTATAGATACCGACATCCTTCATATTACACGTACATGGATGTTTACCCGTTCAGATGCACTAACAAGCAAATAAATTGGATTACAATTATTATGTCTGATGCTTACGCTGTTATTGGAAACCCTATTATTCACAGCAAATCACCACTAATCCATACTGCATTCTCGAAACAAACCAAACAAAAAATGCATTATAAAGCTCTATTCGCACCACTAAATGGTTTTGCAGAAGCAATTAAAGTTTTCCGGAAAAATAATGGGAAGGGTATGAATGTAACTACCCCCTTTAAATTTGATGCTTACAAAATTTCAACTCAACTAACTGAGCATGCTGAAGCTGCGCAAGCTGTTAACACATTACTATTTAATAGTAACGAAATTTATGGGCATAACACTGATGGTATTGGCCTGATACGAGATATCGTTACTAATTTAGGGTTTGCAATTACAGCTAAAAGAATACTAATATGTGGGGCTGGTGGTGCTGCCAGTGGCATAATACTCCCACTATTACAAAAAAATCCAAGTACGCTAGTAATTTCGAATCGTACTGTACAGAAAGCATATAAATTGCAGGATCAATTCTCATCATTTAACAATATTATTGTCGCTAATGACAATATGGATATTGCCAAGAGAGAATTTGACCTTGTAATCAATGCCACTTCCACAAGCCTGATCGGAAAATCATTAATTTTACCTAGAAATATATTTGCTTCTGGGTCGCTTGCATATGACTTAATGTACAGTAATAAACAAACTCCTTTCTTAAAATTTGCTCAAAAAGAAGGAGCAGAATATTTATCAGATGGCACAGGTATGCTAGTAGAACAAGCTGCTGAGTCATTTTTCCTTTGGCGTGGAATTAGGCCTAAAACTAAAGAAATAATCAAGAATATTAGAAATGGATCTTGAGTATAAATTATGAAGAATGAATAAAAAAAAATACAAATACTGGCCCTGGAAAATTTTATTATTTTTTTTATTTTTGTTTTTTGTCTATCAAACTTGGATTCTCTGTCAGATTGTTTATTGGAATTTTTATAATCCATCTACAAGCTCATTCATGCAATATCGTTTAGATGCATTAAGGAAAATTCACCCTAATACCAAAATAAAATTACAATACAAATGGGTATCTTATAATCTCATCCCATCTCATCTAAAACGTGCCGTTATTGCTGCTGAAGATTCTCAGTTTATAAGTCATAATGGATTTGACTTTAAGGCAATAAAAATAGCCTATAAAAAAAATATAAAAGAAAAAAGAATTGTTGCCGGAGGATCTACTATCAGTCAACAACTTGCAAAGAACTTATTCCTTTCTACAGAAAAAACTATTTGGCGTAAAATAGAAGAGGCTATCATTACGTTAATGATAGAAAATATAATGAGTAAGCGTAGAATTTTAGAGATTTATTTAAATATAATTGAATGGGGAAACAGTGTATTCGGAATAAAAGCAGCAACTATTCATTATTATAATATCCCTATTTCTTCTCTTTCAGAAGAGCAATCTTGCTACCTTGCCGCTATGATCCCTAATCCAAAATTTTATGATAAGAACCGTAATGCCCCATTACTATCAAAAAAAGCAAATGTCATTCAGAATAGATTAGCTTCAGTAAGAATTCCATAAGATTAGTAAATAATAATTTATAGAGAAAGAGATTTAAATAACGCTCCTTTCTTCTGACAAAAATTCGACGTATATATTTATATTCCTTACAATTCAGTAGTCTTTTCTATTTACTGGAACGACCATGACCAGAACAACTAATCATAACGACAATGAAACCGATAATCCAGAACAACACCTCCAACGAGTAGTGTATTTACTAAGTAGAAATAAGCTTGTAGCAGGCTTTGTGCAAATGCAAGATGAGCGGAAAGAACTGGATGAGTCTCTGGTTCATGAGAAAAATTTTACAGAGCTACAAGAATTGCTTGATATGCTACATCCTGCTGATATTGCCTATATTCTTGAAGCATTACCTCTAGATGAGCGCCTTATAGTCTGGGAAATGGCTAAATTAGAACAAGATGGTGAAATCTTGTTAGAAACCTCAGATGCTGTTCGGGAAACATTAATAGCAACTATGAACAGTAATGAGTTAGTAGCTGCCACAGGACAATTAGATGCTGACGAAATAGCTGATTTGGCTCCAGACTTACCAAGTCATGTGCTGGATGACTTATTCCAAAAACTTCCTATAGCAGAACGTGAACGGTTACGTGCAGCTATGTCTTACCCAGAAGATTCTGTAGGAGCATTAATGGATTTTGATATGGTAACTGTCCGGAAGGATGTAAAGTTAGAAGTAGTTTTACGTTATCTACGGCGCTTGGAAGAAATGCCTGACCACACAGATCAACTATTTATAATAGATCGAAATGAAAAATTAATTGGTGTATTGCCCGTAAATCTTCTATTGATCAATGACCCTGATATTGAAGTTTCAAAAGTCATGTCAAAAAAAATGATGAAATTTCATGCTAATGACAAAGCACAACAAGCAACACATGCATTTGAACGATACAATCTTGTTACTGCCCCAGTAGTAGATATAGACAATAAATTATTAGGTAGAGTAACGGTCAATGAAGTTATGGATTTTATTCGTGAAGAATCTGAAAATGAAGCGTTAAATTTAGCAGGCCTACGCGAAGAAGAGGATTTATTTGCACCTGTATGGAAAAGTATAAAAAATCGTTGGGTATGGCTAGCAATAAACTTAATAACAGCCTTCATTGCATCCCGTGTAATTGGGGTATTTGAGGGATCTATAGAAAAATTGGTAGCTCTAGCAGCTCTTATGCCAATTATTGCCAGTATTGGAGGAAACTCTGGTAATCAAACTATTACCATGATTGTCCGTGCGCTTGCCTTAGGCCAACTTAATACTAATAATACAAAAAAATTATTTGCTAAAGAAATAGGTGTAAGCTCTGTTAATGGCTTCGTTTGTGGCAGTATAGTAGGACTATTTTCTTTTATTATTTATGAAAATGCCTCCCTTAGCTTAGTAATGACTATGGCAATGACATTAACTTTCTTACTAGCTGCAATATTAGGAGTATTTGTTCCATTAACACTTCAGAAACTTGGCCGTGACCCCGCAACAGGATCTAATATAGTGGTTACCGCAATACTAGATAGTGGCGGATTTTTTATTTTTCTAGGACTAGCTACAATATTATTGATATAAACAAATTTGATCGATAACTAAGAATAAAATAACTATACCTATTAGATCTGTTAATTAAAAATTATATCTATACTTACAAGCAGCGTACTATGGTAGAATTATTTCATTGGCAAATAATTCATCTATAGATTCTCTTTTTCTAATAAGATGAATACTATCATCATCCACCATTACCTCAGGAGCTCGGGGACGGCTATTATAGTTAGAGCTCATACTCATGCCATAAGCCCCAGCAGACATAACAGCAAGTAAATCTCCTTGTGACAAAGAAATTTTCCGATCATATCCAAGGAAGTCTCCTGTTTCGCATACAGGACCCACTATCTGATAAGATTTAGCTTTCTGTTCATTTATAATTACCGGTAAAATTTCATGGTACGCATTATATAAGGCAGGACGAAGTAAATCATTCATAGCTGCATCTACTATAGCAAAATTACGATGAGGTGTATGTTTTAGATATTCGACACGGGTAAGCAACACTCCTGCATTTCCCACTAATGATCGACCCGGCTCTATCAAAATACGATGAGTTCGATTTTCAAGACCTGCACATAGCGCAGTAATATAATTCTGAGCTGATGGTGGGTTTTCTTTTGAATAACGAATCCCTAACCCACCACCAAAATCAAGGTGATCTATTTTAATTTTTTTACTTTCTAATCTATCTAGCAAGCCAATTACTTTCTCACTAGCTTCGGAAAAAGGGGACAGATCAGTTAACTGAGACCCAATATGAAAGTCCAATCCAGTCATACGAATATTAGATAGTTCTTTTCCTGATAGATAAAGCTTCTCGGCCTCATTAAATGGTACTCCAAATTTATTCTCTTTTAGTCCGGTAGCAATATATGGATGAGTTTTTGCATCTACATCAGGATTAACTCTTATACTAACCGGTGCAATTTTATTCATCCCCTTTGCAATCTGATTTAAAACTAGAAGTTCAGCTTCTGATTCTACGTTAAAGCACAGAATATTTACTGATAGTGCAGCTTGTATTTCAGCTGAATTTTTTCCCACACCAGAAAATACTATTTTTTTTGGATCTCCTCCAACTTTAAGAACCCGCTGCAATTCTCCTCCAGATACTATATCAAACCCACTACCAAGCTTGGCAAATAAATCAAGAATAGCAATATTAGGATTAGCTTTAACTGCGTAGCATAATAAATGATCCCTATCAGAAAATGCGGCATCAAATTCCCTATACGCTTTATCTAATGCTGCTTGAGAATAGACATAACATGGAGTACCAAATTCTCGAGCAATCTTATCTAGAGAAACAGATTCAGCAGAAAGCGTAGAAGCACGATAAGTAAAAAAAGGGAAACCGATCAATTCTTCTTCCCTTCTAACTTAGAAGTATTTTTATCTAATGGTCGATCTTCTGGTAGATAAAGAGGACCTTTTAAGCCACAGGCTCCTAAAATCAGACCTAATAAAATTAAACTACTTAATATACGCATGAAAAATTCCCAAAATCAATGATATAAAATACTAACACAAATAAAAATCAATAAATAATCATAGATATACTTAATAATCCTAGTAAATTTATATTTATCCTATTCCTTTCAATTCATCCCGAACGGCCAAATAGTCTGGACAAATACTTTCAACTGTTCTCCAGAATGCTGAAGAGTGGTTCATTTCAATAAGATGTGATAATTCATGAGCAATAACATAATCTACCAAACGAATTGATAAATGAATTAATCTCCAATTCAAATGAACAATTCCACGCATATCACAGCTACCCCATTGAGTTCTAGCATGCGACAATCTCAGTTGTGGACATGTCACTCGAAGTTTTTCTGAGAAATATTTAATACGCTTTCTAAAATAGATGCGCGCCTGCTGGTAGTACCAATCCATTACAATTTTCTCAATTTCCCGAGCAGCTATTATAGATGGCAATGCCAATTCCAATTGATTCTTTTCTGCTAGAGACTGCTTTTTCACTCGAACCATTCTCACCACTCCAGTAGATGTTATTGCTATTTTCCATGGCTCTCCAAGCAATGGGAAAATAGCTGATTCCTCCCACACCAATCTTATTAATTCTTTTTCTTCCCATTCATCAAGTTTCTTTAGAATCCAAGATCTTCTTTCCTGTAACACAAACTCAATCCAACTTAATTTCTCACCAATAGGAGCGTTAATCGTCAAACCATCACAGTCTATTTTAATGCTTATTGATTTACATCTACGCCTTTTTAAGACATACGATACTTCTTTATCATTTAAAATAATATGATGTATATTCCTTTTAATTATTTTTCTATTATCTGGCAGTTGATATGAATGCTTTCTCATTTTACTTAAGTGATCCCCTTATCACATATACGATTCATTTCTAATTCAATCCACTCCTCCACTTTATCATTTAGTTCATTAGCATCCATCCCCACAGGATCTATCAACTCACCAATACTCACTGTTATAGTCCCAGGAAATTTAATAAAAGAGTTTTTTCCCCACAGTATTCCAGCATTATGGGCAACCGGGACTACAGACACACCAGTTCTTGTTGCTAGCAATGCACCACCAATCCCATATTTTCCTTTCTTCCCAGGATCTATACGTGTGCCTTCAGGAAAAACAACTACCCAAAGCCCTTTCTCTAACCTATCCTTCCCCTGTTTTATAATTTGTTTCAGTGCTGCTCTTCCTAAACTCCTATTTATCGCGATAGGGCTTGTCATTGCTAGCCCCCAACCAAAAAATGGAATATAAAGTAATTCTTTTTTTAATACCCATGCCTGTGGCGGAAAAATCTTCTGAAAAGCAAGTGTCTCCCAGGCTGATTGATGTTTTGATAATATAATAGCTGGTTTTCTAGGAATATTCTCTGCCCCTAATACGCAATAATTAACCCCACATATCACTCGAGAAAAGAACAGCATCATATGTGCCCATCCAGAAATGACATAATATCGCTTAAGGGGAGACAATGGGTATGAAGCTAGAACAATTAATGCGTAAGGAGGTGTAATTATAATTTGCAGTATAAAATAAATTATCGAACGTAGCCCAGCAATAAAAAGTCTCATTTGACCAGAGTATCAACAACAGAAGCAAGATCGGAAAATATTCTTGTGTTTTTAGGAAGGCTCTTGGTGCTCTTAATTTTTCCACCTTTCCCAGTAAGAACTAATATTGGTAACGCACCTGAAGATGCTGCCGCCTTTAAATAACGTAAATTATCTCCAACTATAAAAACATTATTTATATCAACACCAAATCGTTGAGTAACCTCCTCAAACATTATGCTCAATAACTTACTACGGTTATATTTCTTAGTATTTGACTGCGGACTTAAAAATATTGCATCAATACGCCCTCCAGCCTGATTCACAGCCTTACACATTCTATCATTGATAGAATTAAATCTTGGCATATCAATGATCTTCTTATCACATGATCGATTACTAGCAACGACTATCCGATACCCCATTTGATTTAGATACGATATAGCCTCAATACTCCCCTGAATTGGGGTCCATTCGACAGAGGATTTAGTAATAATATTACTATAATTATTTATTACAACATCATGATCAAGAATAATCAATTTCATAGATTATTAAGACACCATTAAACTTAAATCAGCAACTTGGTTCATATAAGCACGCCCATATTGTAATAATAAGAACCTATTGTTCCTTATTTTCTTATCTTCAGCATTTACCATAACCTGGTCAAAAAAATCCTCCACTGGAGAGGCAAGATTTACTAATATGCTTAATGCCTCTGAGAACCTTCTCTCAGATCTAAGCGCTTCAGATTCTTTTCCTATCTTCTGTAGGGAATTCCATAAGTTTATTTCAGCATCGATTTCAAATAAATTAGGATCAGGCATATCTATATTTTCCAAAGAGTAATTAGCACAGATAATATCTTGACCTGATTTCTTTAGAATATTTGTAATACGTTTATTCGCATTAGCAAGAATACGACCTTCCTCAGTTGAAAGGAATTTTTCTGCCATAGGAATAATATCTGCAAGCGTGGCTAAAGAATTAACACTACCAAATGGAGTAATAACTGATTCTATAGCATGATAATTGTTCCCTTGATCAGAGAAATATCTTCTCGCTCTATCTAATAAAAAGTTTTTTATAATCATAGAATCAAATTTAGTGTTATGCCTGATATTTGTTGGCATATATTCTTTTGTAATAAGAATTAATTCATGCAAATTAATCTCAAGTCTCTTCTGTATCAATATTCTTATAACTCCAGATGCATGGCGGCGCAAAGCAAATGGATCCTTATCACCTGAAGGAAGCTGTCCAATACCAAACATTCCAATTAATATCTCCAATTTATCTGCAAGTGCAACACAAACACCCACCATGTTACGAGGTAAGTCATCGCCAGAAAATCTAGGCTTGTAGTGATCCTCAATTGCAGTAGCTAATTCATCACTTATCCCATCATGAATTGCATAATAACGGCCCATAACACCTTGAAGCTCAGGAAATTCTCCAACCATTTCGGTAAGTAAATCAGCCTTAGATAACATCGCAACTTCACTTGCTAGAGCAGAAATTTTTTTTCCACCCAAGTGTAGGCCAATTTTCTGTGAAATTTTTGATACACGATCAACTCGATCACGTAATGTTCCAAGTTTACTGTGATACACGACACCACATAAGCTTTCTATACGAGAAACTAATGTTTTCTTTCGGTCTTGGTTATAAAAAAATTCCGCATCTGCCAATCGTGCATGAAGAACCATCTCATTACCGCTTATAATAGTTGAAGGCTTATTGGTTGCAATATTACTTACTATTAAGAACCTCGATAATAAATTTCCTTTATTATCAAGCAACGGGAAATATTTCTGGTGTTGCTTCATCGATAATATCAAGCATTCCTGAGGAATATTAAGAAATGTTTTGTTAAATTCCCCCATATAAACCTCTGGATACTCAACCAATGAAGTAACCTCATTTAATAATATATTGTCTTGTACCAAGTTTCCTTTTGCTTTTTTACTAGCTGCATTTAATTTCTCTACTATTATTTCTTTCCTTTTCTCAAAATCAACTATGACAAACCCTTTCTCAAGTAAAATTTTCTCATACTCATTAGCATGCGATAATGCAATGCGACCATTACTTAAGAATCGATGACCTAGCGTCTCCAGTTTAGAACTTTTTAATCCAAATATCTCTATTGGCTCATATAGTAAATTTTCTCCATATAGCATAATAAAATTATGTACTGGGCGAATAAAATGCTCGCTCCCACTACCCCAGCGCATCATTCTCGGAGCTGAAATCTTTGTCAATAAATCTTTTAGATTGCTAATAAGTATTTCCCCAAGACTCTGTCCTGGTTGTTTATATTTATAGATATAACAAAGAGTCCCTTTAGTATCAGTCCCCTGCTTTAAGCTATCTACTGCAACTCCACATGAACGAGCAAAGCCTTGCAATGCTGGAGTAATCCTACCTAAATCATCGTGAGCCGCAGTTACTGCAGGCCCCTTTCTTTCAATCAGTCTCTCAGTCTGAATATCCAATACTGCAGTTATAGTTAAAGCTAGACGGCGAGGCGTAACATATGATGTCAACTTACTTTCTGAGGTTAATAAGAAGTTCTGATCCAGTATATTAAATACACCATCAGAGAAATTACTGCTCAAATCTTGTAATAATTTTGGCGGTAATTCTTCAGTTATAATTTCAATAAGCAGTGTATCTTGCATATAAATAATTCTGTTCTATTTCAAAAGCATTGGAAAACCAAGTCCCTTACGAGAATTATAATATTCCCTTGCAACTAATCTAGCTAAAACTCTTATCCTACCAATATAGGCAGCACGCTCAGTAACCGAAATTGCTCCACTCGCATCTAATAAATTAAAAGTATGAGAGCACTTCAATACTTGTTCATAACTTGGTATTGATAAATTCAATTCAAGTAGACGCTTTGCCTCAGATTCATACATAATAAATTGCTTTAAAAGGAGAGGCACATTACTCTGATCAAAATTATATTTGGACTGCTCTACTTCATTTTGATGGTATACATCCCCATATGTAATTCCATCTGTCCAAACTAAATTAAACACATCTTGAATATCTTGAAGATTCATTGCAAGACGTTCCAACCCATAGGTAATTTCACCTAGTACTGGTTTACAATCAAGACCACCTACTTGCTGAAAATAAGTAAACTGGCTTATTTCCATTCCATTTAACCATACCTCCCAACCTAAACCCCACGACCCAAGTGTAGGCGATTCCCAATTATCCTCAACAAATCTAATATCATTAACTTCAGGATTAATTTTTAGTTCCCGCAATGAATCAAGATATAAGTCTTGAATATTAATAGGTGAAGGCTTCATTACCACCTGATATTGATAGTAGTGCTGCAAACGATTTGGGTTTTTTCCATAACGCCCATCTTTAGGGCGACGAGATGGCTGAATATAAGAAGATCTCCATGGCTCAGGCCCAATTGCTCTTAAAAAAGTTGCCGGATGAAAAGTCCCTGCTCCCATTTCTATATCATATGGCTGAAGTAAAACACAGCCCTGGTTGCTCCAGTAGCGCTGCAAAGTAAAAATAATTTCCTGGAATGTAAGCATGAATCTACCTAAATGAAATCTGCAATAAACTAAAAAATAGATTTTACAGGTTTTTTCTTATACCAAATAAAGTCTGAATAAAACAAATAAATAAAGAGAACCAAACAAATCCTAATACTAAACTATTTCCAAAAAAAACAAACGGGGTTGAGCCAGTGTATCCCTGTACTAGACCATGTAATATTGTCTCTTTAAATATATCAGCTTGCTGTATGACAACACCACGTTCATTTATAATAGCGCTTACTCCAGTATTGGTAGCACGCAACATATATCGCCCTGTCTCAAGTGCCCGCATTTGCGAGACCTGTAAGTGCTGATAAGGGCCAATAGAACGGCCAAACCAGGCGTCATTACTCACATTAACAAGTAATGACGCTTGCGGTAATTTATAGATTAATTCCTCACCAAATGCATCTTCATAACAAATATTTACTGCAACACTCTGCCCTGCAATATTCATAGGTTTTTGTTTCAGTTCACCACGAGAAAAGTCTGTTAATGGAATCTTTAGACTATTTATAATCCAACCAAAAACAGGCTTAAATGGAATAAACTCGCCAAATGGTAATAAATGAAATTTACGGTATATCTGCTCAGGAGAAATACCAAAACTAAACATAGAATTATAATAACTTCCTGAATTATTTTCAGTCTCTACCATACCAATAAGTATATCTCCATTATTTTCTTTTGCATGGGTAGAAATCTGTGCAAGATACTTGTCAGATACTTTATCACGAGTCAACGGCAAAGATATTTCTGGTGCAACAATCAGACGGCTATTGCTATTAAGTGCTAACTTAGCATACGTACCCATTGTATGGGTAACATGCTCCGGGTTCCATTTCATTTCCTGAGAAATATTTCCCTGTAGCAAGCTTACTGTTACAGGATCACCTTGTGGCTCACCCCAATTAATAAACTGCAAGCTAAAACCAACAAACCAAATTATAGGTAAAAATATAATATTACGCCAAGAACGTAATTCCCTTTCAAAAAATAAGCTTATACATGCAGAACTTAAAATAAGCACCAATGAAATACCATATACACCTGTCACTGCAGCATATCCCACAATAGGACTAAAAGGAGCCTGAGAATAACCCATTGTCAACCATGGAAAACCAAAAAAAGGCATTACGCCACGAAGCCATTCAGATAACGTCCAAATACTAGCCACAAATATTACCCAGACTAATGGCTCCCCAAAATGAAATTTTTTTATCAACCAACCTATTATAGTTATATATAAAGAAAGATAAGCACAAAGAATTATTAAAAGAAAAATTGCAGTTGGCATGGGTAGCGCCCCAAACTCATGCAAACTAATATATATCCATGTAACTCCCACACCAAACATTCCCATACCGAAAAAGAAGCCAAGCGTGGCTGCTTGTATGGGTGATGTGCTTTTACGCCAAAAATAAAGTAAACATGCAACTGTTATAACTGGAATGGGGAAAAGATAAAATGGAGCAAACCCTAGAACTGTTATTGCACCAAGTAATAAAACAATAATTAAATGAAACATTCTCTGTTTTGAGCTCTGAATTTTAATTATTGATTCTTCACTACTCAATCCTTGCACTGATTTTCCTCAGGCTTGTGTCTCTCAACTAAAACCATATGTAGTCTGCGACTATCGGCTCTCAATACTATAAACCTTAAATCTCCAATGACAACTGACTCGCCGCTCTTAGGCAATCTGCCAAATTTATTTAATACTAATCCACCAACTGTGTCGAAGTCATCATTACTATATTTTGTACCTAAAGATTCATTAAAATCTATTATCTCAGTAACTGCTTTAATTCGATAACGACCATCTAACTCTTGAACAATATTATCTTCTGACTCATCATAATCATATTCATCTTCAATATCGCCAACAATCTGCTCCAATACGTCTTCAATAGTAACCAAGCCAGCTACACCACCATATTCATCAACAACAATTGCCATGTGATTTCTATTACTACGGAAATCTTTTAGCAATACATTTAATCTTTTAGATTCAGGAATAAATACCACTGGACGTAATATTTCTCGTGCATTGAATTCCTCTCCTCCAGCATAATATCGTAGCAAATCCTTTGCTAATAAAATCCCAATTACATTATCTTTTCCATTTTCAGTCACTGGAAAACGAGAATGTGCAGTTTCTATCATAAATGGAACAAATGTATCTGGTGTCTCACTTATATCGATTACATCCATTTGCGAACGAGGAACCATAATATCACTCGCCTTCATTTCTGAAACCTGCATAACACCTTCAATCATGCTCAAAGCATCTGAATCAAGTAAATCACGTTCAAATGAAGAGTGTAATAGCTCTATTAACTGCTCACGATCTTCTGGTTCACGTAAAAGCAATGCACTTAATTGTTCAAACCATTTAGGTTTAGGTACAGAATCATTCATATTAAATTTTTAATGTTGAATACTAATAAAAGATCTATAACTATCCTATTAAACAAATACATAAATTTAATTTCCATACTGATATGGATCATCAAACCCTAAGCTAACAACAATTTCTTTTTCAAGTTTTTCCATTATAATCGCATCATCTTCATTTTCATGTATATACCCTTGCAAATGTAAAGAACTATGCACTGTAAGGTGCGCATAGTGTGCCAGCAAATCCTTATGCTGTTGATTTGCTTCTTTCTCTATTACTGCCGCGCATAACACAATATCCCCAGATAAGGGTAAGGTTTCTCCATATACAAAAACTAATACATTAGTAGCATAATCTTTGCCACGATAATCTCGATTGTATCTGCGACCTTCTACCTCATCAACTATACGTATGGTGACTTGTGCATTCTGCCTTAATCCAGCTTTAAACCATTTACAAAACTGAAAACGTGTTGGAATTTCTTTTAAATGTGACCTAATATTAGAGGAATACTGTACCGTTAGCTCTAATTCTATTTTATTAATTGTTGGAACCAACTCGTCACATATGGACTTACTATTTTTTATCATATCTTTCATAGGCATTTACAATTCTTTGTACCAAAGGATGCCTTACCACATCACTTGCTTCAAAATTAGTAAAAGCAACACCATGTACCTTCTCTAATATCTTTTTAGCTTCAACTAAGCCACTTTTCTGATTTCTTGCTAAATCAATTTGTGTGATATCCCCAGTTACAACAACCTTAGAACCAAATCCAATACGAGTTAAAAACATTTTAATCTGCTCTGGTGTAGTATTTTGCGCTTCATCAAGAATAATAAATGATTTATTCAATGTGCGCCCGCGCATAAAAGCAAGTGGCGCAGCTTCAATTATTCCACGTTCAAATAGCTTGCTAGCTTTAGCAATCCCCATCAAATCGTATAGCGCATCATAAAGTGGTCTCAAATAAGGATCCACTTTCTGTGCCATATCACCTGGAAGAAAACCAAGTCTCTCACCTGCCTCAACTGCTGGACGTACTAATATTATGCGCTCTACTAAATCTCGCTCCAGTGCATCTACCGCGCTAGCTACAGCAAGATAAGTCTTGCCTGTACCTGCGGGGCCAATAGCAAAAGAAATGTCATGATCTTGAATTTGCTCTAGATACCCTACTTGACGTGGTGTCCGACCATGCAAATTACTATGGCGTGTAACAAGAGGGGATATTGGCATATCATCTCCATCAACAAAATCAAGAAAGCTATGTTTTACTGGATTCTCAGAGCTCATTAATTCAATTAAACCTAACTGAATTTGTTCAATACTAAGACTAATTTTAGCTTGATTATAAAATTTTTTTAATGCGCATGATGCCATCTTTGTTTGATTAATTTTACCTCTAATACTAAAATTTTCATTACGATGGCTAATAGAAACGCTAAGAATTGACTCAATTTGTTTAAGATTTTCATCCAACGCACCACATAAATTCGCAAGACGCTGGTTATCATCTGCAGGGAAAGAAATTTCTTCTAATGTAGGTCTCAAGAGAATGTTATACCCAACTAAAATTACATTTTTAGTGACAAAAATTATGTTCTATAAAAGATGAAGGCTCAACTATACTTTGTACAATTTCACCACGTAATAACTTTGATGAAGCAGTGGTTATTTTAACGTCAACAAAATGCCCTGTTTTATTCAAATCTCCAGAAAAATATACCATACGGTTATTATCTGTTCGCCCACACAACTCCTTAGGATTTTTTCTGGAAGACCCTTCAACCAATATACGCTGGATTGTACCCACCATATTTTTACATGCAATACTTGCTTGATATTTAATCTTTTCCTGAACTTTTAATAACCTTTCCTGCTTGATTTTATGAGGAATATCATCAGGTAAATCAGCTGCTGGAGTTCCTGGTCGCTGACTATAAATAAAACTAAAAGAGTCGTCAAAGCCTATTTCCTCAATCAGTTTCATAGTTGCATTAAAATCAGCCTCCGTTTCACCAGGAAAACCAATAATAAAATCAGAGGTAAAAGACATATCTGGACAAACAGAACGAAGATTTCTAATAATTGATTTATATTCTAGAATCGTATAGCCACGTTTCATTGCCGCTAACACCCGATCAGAACCAGACTGTACTGGCAAATGTACATGGTTAACTAGTTTATTTACTTTCTTATGGGCATCTACAAGGCGTTGTGTAAATTCCCTAGGATGAGAAGTTGTATACCGAATACGCTCAATTCCAGGCACTTCATTTATATATGCAAGTAATAATGCCAAATCTGCCATGCTTTCTTCTTCCTCACTTTCTATTGCTCCACTATAAGCATTAACGTTTTGCCCAAGCAATGTTATTTCTTTAATCCCCTGATCAGCTAAACTAACAACCTCCATTAAAACCTCACGTAATGGACGAGAAACCTCCTCACCACGAGTATAGGGAACCACACAAAAACTACAATACTTACTACAACCTTCCATAATAGAAACAAATGCACTTACATTCCCCTTACGTCTATCACTATAAGCCAGTGACTCAGGTAAATAATCAAATTTCTCAATTTCAGGGAAACTTATATCTACTTGAGGTTTTCCACTAATCTTCCTTGCTTCTATCAACTGTGGTAAGCGGTGTAAAGTTTGTGGCCCAAAAACTATATCCACATAAGGTGCCCGCTGAATTATATTTTCTCCTTCTTGACTAGCCACACAACCCCCTACACCAATCAACAAATCAGGATTCATTTTTTTAAGCGCTCGAACACGCCCTAAATCATGAAATACCTTTTCCTGTGCCTTTTCCCTAATTGAACAAGTATTAAAAAGAATCATATCGGCACCATCAGGGTTATCAATCTGGTCCATACTCTGAGTTGCACGAAGCAAATCTACAATTTTTGTAGAATCATACTCGTTCATCTGACAGCCAAATGTTTTAATATAAAGTTTTTTACTCATACAATTTCTTCAATTAAAATATTCTCATTATATTAATTTTTAATACTGCTTCTATCTTATTTGTTTCTCTATAAATGAATTTCTAAACGTACTGCAAATCTCCTTAAAAAACAGATTAAATAATACTAGACTAATTATTCTCTATCTATAAATAGCTATTTTTTATAAACTATTTTTTTCATTATATAATAGCTTATCTTCAAAGTATTGTTATCAAAAAATTAAAAAATCCATGTGTTACATTATTTTTGAACATTCTATGCTTAATTGAGTTATGAAAATTAATTGATTTTTTTAGATACACCATCCCTAAATTATTTAATACAATAATATGAGCTTTAACCATAGTACTAATACTGCTGCAGCATATATATAACTCAGCCCAATTAAGACTCGCCCCATGTTAAAATAAAAAGTTATAACAAATTTATTTTCTTTTATTATTGTATAGATGCCATTACCCATCCCATCAAGAATTGTTATTGCTACACGTGAAAGCGCACTTGCTCTATGGCAAGCGGAATTTGTCCAGCAGAGGCTTATTAATTTATACCCCCAAAGTAAAATTAGCATACTTGGCATGACTACACGTGGCGATCAAATACTAGATATGTCTCTCTCAAAAATTGGCGGTAAAGGTTTATTTATAAAAGAATTAGAGCATGCAATAGCAGAAGGTCGTGCAGATATTGCTGTACATTCAGTGAAAGATATACCAATGAATATGCCTTCAGGATTCACATTAGCTGCTATTGCAAAACGTGAGGACCCACGAGATGCTTTTATTTCAAATCAATATTCGAATCTTAATATGCTACCTGCTGGCAGCATAATTGGTACTTCAAGCTTGCGCCGTGAAAGCCAATTACGTGCACGCTTTCCTCATTTACAGATACATCCTTTAAGAGGTAATGTACAGACGCGATTACGCAAACTGGATGAAGAGCAATATACAGCTATAATTTTAGCGGTAGCAGGACTTAAGAGGCTAGGATTAGCTAACAGAATCACTGCAATCTTAAATCCTGAACTTAGTCTGCCTGCAGTAGGTCAAGGGGCACTTGGAGTAGAATGCCTTTCTGAAAGGACTGATTTAATAGAGCTCATGCAGCCACTACACCACATTAAAACTGCACAATGTGTTAAATCAGAGAGGGCTATGAGCCGGGAGCTAGGAGGGAGCTGTCAAGTCCCTCTTGGAGGATTTGCAGAAATCAATAATGGGAAATTACTACTACGTGGATTCGTTGCTAATCCAGATGGATCTCGCATGCTAAGCAACCAGCTAAGTGGGAAACCAGAAGCAGGTGAGAGTATGGGTATAAGTCTAGCGAAAGATTTAAAAGCACAAGGTGCAGATGAAATTCTTTCAGCACTTAATTGAGTATTAGTCTGTAAAAAATTTTAATAGATATGTGAAATAAATTATATTTAGATAAATTTTATAGCCTCTAGAAATGATATTTTAATAACAACAGAATTAACTTTATTACAAATAAACCATGAGTAAAGAAATCAAATCAGATCTTACTGAAGAAGCAAAAGTAGCTGACAGTCCAAAAGCTAATAGCAAGCCAAAAGGCCTACGTAATAGTATTATTTTTCTGTTATTTTCTGCTGTCTCTATAGCTACATGGCAATGGTATGAGAATAATGGGTTTAAAAAACTACCACAGGAACTTGAAAATCTACTAGCTAAAACCGATAAGACAAATGAGGGTCAATTAGGAGAGAATAATATACCTATTAAGAATAAACTGGTGGAGAATGAAATTAACAGACCCGATGAAAATCAACTAATAGAGTCTGATATATCTGCTAATAAATCATTGAAAGAGACTAACACACATATTGAAAATAAACTGTTAGAAATTGAGAAAAGATTAGTAGAAGTAGAATCAATTGAGAAACAACTAGCAGAAATAAATCCATCAGAAGAATTACAAAATATCTCAAATAAAATAGAAAGCAATATAGTACAAACTAATAGCAGATTTAAACTACTTGAGACTGAATTAACTGAATCTATAGACAAACAAAAAATACTTGAGGATCTTTATCGTGACCTTACTCCTAATCATAATGAAACGACAATAGAAGACGTAGAGCAACTTTTACTTATTGCAAACTATCAGCTGCGGCTCGCAAACAATATAGAATCTGCTATAGTCGCAATGCAAGAGGCTAATGTAAGGCTGCGTCGTATTAATCATCCGAAAATATCTTATCTACAAGAGATCCTAGTACAGGACATAGATCTATTAAAATCAGTACCAAAAATTGATATTATAGGTATTGGCCTAAGTCTTGATAACCTTATTGCAACAATAGATCAACTCCCATTGGAAATAGAACGAGTCCTTCTACCAGAAAATAATGGCACGCTTACAATACCTGATTCATCTTCAACACTTGATAAACCTATGATACCTGAGGTGTCTCAACCATGGGACAGATTCTTAGAAACACTACAAGGATTTTTTAATGATACTCCACTAGCTGGAGGTATATTTGAAGAATTTATGCGTGAAATTTGGAGTGATATTAAGAAATTTGTCAATTTTAAAGAATTGATTCGTATTGAACATGTAGGCAAACAAGATATACCACCTCCATCACACTCATATTTTCTTCGTGAAAATTTAAAATTACATCTATTAGCAGCGCATAACGCTCTACTTGCTCGTAATGCGGAAGATTTTAAATCTTATATTAAAAAATCTATTGAATGGATCAATAAACATTTTAATAATCAATCCGAGCTTGGCATGAGTATGCTAGAAACTTTACAGCAATTACACAATCATAAGATTGCCATTACAGCACCTGATATTTCAGCTAGCTATGATGCAGTACGCCAATATCGTATTTCCACTAAAAGAGAAGTAGTAAATACATTAATTAATTCTAAGGTAGATGCACAGAAACTAGCTGAGGATGAAAAAAATAAGAACCTATTGAGTGAAACTAAAGCAGAATCTGGAACAAAAACCGAAGTAAAAATGAAAGTTAAAACAGAAATTATAGAAGAAGCGGAAACAGAAGATGATGCTACGATAGAAACAGGAGCTACAGAAGAAGAAACGGAAGCTAAATCAGAAGAAGTCGGAGGGGTTTTAATTATGAAAGAGGAGATGGGAAAAGGAGTGGAAATAGAAGAGGAAGTAGAAGTAGAAGGAGAAAATAAATGAAACTTATTTTCTGGCTACTAACATTAATTATAGCTGCAGGAATAATCGCATTTGCAACTAAATATAATGAAGGTTATGTAGTACTGGTTGCGCAAGAATATCGTATTGAGCTAACGCTTAACATGCTACTAGTACTCCAAATTATATTATTTTCTATTTTTTATTTTCTATTAAGAATAATAATAGCCACGCTTAAATTACCATCAAATATACGTAAATTTAGAATAAAGAAAAATCATGAAAATGCAAATTTAACATTACTTAATGCTATAAAAGAATTCTTAGAAGGACGTTATGTTAAGGCAGAAAAGACCGCTAAGAAAGCACTAAAATTTAAAGAATCTTCTGAATTTATTGCTATTAATGCAACTATTGCAGCACGATCTGCTCACAAGCTAAATAGAAACTCTAAACGAGATGGATTCATTAGTGTATTAGAAAAAAAGGCGCCCGACGAAAAAGCCTTATACGCCATTACAAAGTCTGAATTATTACTGGATGAGAATCGCTATGAAGAGGCACTAAATATTTTAGATACGCTAAATAATGTTGAAAAAAACCAACAAAATGCAATCCTACGGCTAGAATTAAAAGCACACCAACAAGCCAATAATTGGGAGAAAGTATTAGATCTAGTTAATAAACTGACAAAACGCAATGCTTTGAATAAAATTCAAGCAGAAGAATTACGGCACCGTGCTCACCTAGAAAACTTTAAGAATATTGCATGGAATAAACAATTACTTAAAAGGTACTGGAGAAATATACCGTCCATTGAAAAAGAAAATAGTACGATTGCTTATTTTGGAGCACAATCATATATTGCATTAGGTGATTGTGAGACAGCAAGCAAGATCATTGAAAATAGCTTGGATAAAAATTGGAATTCAGAATTAGTTAGCATCTATGCAGATTGTATGGAGGGTAATGTAATAAGACAAATTGAATATGCGGAAACATGGTGGTTAAAATTCTACCCTAGAGACTTTAATTTACTGCTTTCTCTAGGAAAACTGTGTATAAAAAGCGAGATGTGGAGTAAAGCACAAAACTATTTAGAAGCCAGTCTTGCGGTAAAATCAAGCTATGAAGCACATCTCATGCTGGCTCTATTAAATGAAAAAACTGGGAAGCCTGAGATTGCTAAAGACCACTATACTAAAGGCCTTAAAGCATCTCAAAATCCGGGGTCAGGAACTCTATCTGGTAAAACTATTGACTCTATTCCTACTAAGGTTTTAATCAATAAGAGCTAGTTTCAGTTAGTCTTTTTTATCAGTTGGAGAAGCAATAAATGCATCAGAAATGAACTCATTTTCTGGTAAATTACGAAGCTTAATAAAATCCTTTCGGGCTGCTCCCACCATTATTGGTGATCCACAAGCATATACTTGGTAACCTGATAGACTATCAAAATCTTTTAATACAGCCTGGTGTACTAATCCTGTTCTCCCATACCAATCATCTGCCTGTAATGCTTCTGATAAAACTGGAATAAAGGAGAAATTTTCATACTTTTTTTGCCAACCTCCAGCCAGCTCTGCTAAATAAAGATCAGCCTTAGTACGAGCACCCCAATAAAGAACCATATGCCGATTGTTCCCATGTTTCTCAGAAATATAAAATATATGCTCAAGAATACTTTTAACTGGAGCAAAACCAGTCCCACTTGCAACAAAAATAATGGGCTTATCTGAATCTTCACGAAGGAAAAACGTTCCAAACGGCCCTTCAAAACGTAAAATATCCTTTTCTTTCATAGTTGAAAATGTATGCTGAGCAAAAACACCACCGGGATAATTGCGTACATGAAGCTGTAATAAATCATCATCATGTGGGGCATTGGCTAAAGAAAAACTTCTACGCTTACCATCTTTCATCAAAATATCAATATATTGCCCAGCAAGAAAATTTAATCTCTCATTTTCCGGCAATTTCAAAGAAATTAACATAACTTCTGGTGCTACCTGCTCCAATTTCTGTACTCGGCAAGGCAGCTTCCTAATTCTTATTCCTTTAATATCCCCTACCCCACTACATTCAATTATTAAATCAGATAATGGGCGTGCGCAACAAAATAGCGCCATACTATTCTGCTTCTCTTTTTCTGTTAAAGTATTTTCATTAAACCTGCCAAAATCTATCTTTCCCTGTATGATTTTACCTTTGCAAGCTCCACAGGCACCATTACGACAACCATATGGCAGTGAAAAGCCTTCTCGTAAAGCAGCCTGAAGGATAGTTTCTCCAGCTTTCACATTGATAATATGTCCACCAGGCTGAATAGTGATTTGATAAGGCATTGAATTATTAAAAGATTAACTAAGAACTAATAGAAAATAACATAGGTTATTATGAAACAAACTCTCCTACTTATTGGATGTGGTGATATTGCATTACGCTCAACTACATTATTGCACTCTCATTACCGACTGGTAGGCCTATGTCGTTACCCAGAGAATGCTCCTAAGCTTCGCCAACATGGAATTATCCCTATAACTGGTGATCTCGATAAACCCAGAACCCTTAATAAAATTTCAGGAATAGCTCATGCTATATTGTATCTAGCACCACCACCTAACCATGGAAAGCGAGATACACGTATCACAAACCTATTAGCATCACTAACAAAGAGAGTAACTGTGAGTAAGATTTTACCACAACGATTTCTTTACATCAGTACCAGTGGTGTATATGGTGATTGCAATGGTGCATTAACGCCTGAGACACGCCCAATTAACCCGCGCATAAATCGCTCAATACGGCGAGCTGATGCTGAGAAGCAGCTACGTAATTGGGGGTTACGTAATCATATTAATGTCTCAATTCTACGTGTACCAGGAATTTATGCTATTGAACGTTTACCATTAAAGCGCATACGAGAAGGTGCTCCAACGCTGGTTCCTGAAGACGATTGTTATACTAATAGCATCCATGCTAATGATCTTGTATATATTATTTTTGCAGCATTACGCTACGCAAAACCAGGAAGAGTTTACAATGCGTGTGATGATTCTAATTTAAAAATGGGAGAATATTTCGATCTAATTGCTGATTCTTTTAGTATGCCACGCCCACCACGTATTGCCCGCGCCAATGCCCATGAACATATTTCTAATAGCATGTTGTCATTTATGGAGGAATCAAGAAGATTAACAAATACTCGCATAAAAAATGAGCTGTATATTGAACTACATTATCCTACCGTAGCCCAAGGTATTTCTGAGGATAAAGCAACCAAATCAGAAAAAAGGTAAAATTCTTCTGCTAAATTAAGTAGTTTAAATAATTTCATGAAACCTATACTTGTTATAACTAATCTACCAGATAAAAAAACTGCCTTGAAATTAGCTAAAAAATTAATTAATAAGAAGCTGGCTGCTTGCGTCAATATACATGCCCCATGTACATCATTCTATCGATGGAAAAATAAAATTGAAACTGCAAATGAGCAACAGATATTCATTAAAACTTTGGCACCTCACTATATTGAGATAGAAAATACAATAAAAAAAATACACCCATACGAACTACCAGAAATTATTACTGTCCCAATAGATGGTGGCCTACCTGCATATTTGCAATGGATCTCAGATGAAACAACTACCTCAAATAAAAATTAAATATACTGGTTTATCCATGCACTTGATTAGACTATTTTTATTTCTATTTTGTATGACAAGTATCAATGCTTTTTCTGAAGAGAAAAAGTCAATAAGTATATTGTCTGAATTAAGACAAATGAGTGCTGGCTTTTCACAAACTGAACAAGAAAAAGAGGAGCTACTCCCACCTGATCAAGCTTTTAAACTCACAATCAAGATACATAACGAAAATACTTTAGTTGCAGAATTTGAGCCGGCAAAGAATTATTATATTTATAAGGATAAAATTTCCTTTAAACCACAAAATACAAAAACATTAATAGAAAGCATTTCTCTACCTAAAGGGAAAATAAAAAATGATCCAAACTTTGGCCAAACAGAAGTATATTACAAACCTTTTCAGGCTGTAATTTCCTTAAAACGTGAAGTACCAACGGCAAACAAGATTACTATTGCAGCTACTTATCAAGGATGTAACGAACCAATAGGTGTATGCTATGCTCCAATTGATAAAATTATAAAGCTAACTCTTCCAGTTGCAAAATCTGTAGTTACAGCAGTAGCAAATTCAGTAAGTGATGATGCGGTAGCATCAGCTAATTTTATAAAAACTAAACGAGTAGAATCTAAATTAGAGTTACTCAGTCCTCCAGATAATCGAAGATCTATTGAGTCTGAGTCAATAAAGATTGGAAAAATGTTTGAGGGTGGAAATTTCTGGTTAATCCTTGCAAGTTTCTTTGGCATTGGCCTTTTACTTTCTTTCACACCTTGTGTATTTCCTATGTTTCCAATCTTATCTGGAATAATCGTTAACAGCGGTAAGAATCTTACTAAAAGATATGGATTTATCCTAGCATTAGCCTATGTTATAGGAATGTCTCTTACTTATTCTGCAGCAGGAGTAGCAGCAGGACTTTCTGGTGCAATGTTATCTGCTGCCTTGCAGAATGCTTGGGTACTTGGAGGTTTTGCACTTATATTCATAGCTTTGTCTCTATCCATGTTTGGATTCTATGAATTACAGTTACCAAATTCAATACAAAATAAACTCTCTAAAGAAACAGGGAAGTTAAGCGGCGGTCATTTAACAAGTGTCTTTGGAATGGGAGCGCTATCTGCACTTATTGTCAGTCCATGTGTTGCTGCTCCATTAGCAGGAGCACTGCTATACATCAGCCAGACTAAAGATGTAATACTTGGTGGTTCTGCTTTATTTGCCATGGCATTAGGTATGGGTATTCCACTTCTAATTCTAGGTGCATCTGCTGGTGCACTCTTACCAAAAGCAGGACCATGGATGGAATATGTGAAACATTTCTTTGGTGTTCTGTTACTAGGTGTAGCAATTTGGTTAATATCACCAGTAATTCCAGCAGCTATACATATGTTGATGTGGGCTACTCTACTAATAATTTCTGCAATTTATTTAAATGCTATTGATGCGTTACCTAAAGATTCTTCAGGGTTTCGTAAGTTACTAAAAGGAATTGGCATCATTTCTTTACTGTTAGGAATTTCCTTATTAGCAGGAGTTCTGTCTGGAAGTCGTGATATTCTGCAACCTCTTGCTAAAATAAACATAACTAGCATCAATGGTTATAACACTAATAAAATAAACATCAATGAATCTCAACATCTCCCATTCCAACGAGTAAATTCTTTAGCAGAATTTAATAAACGTATTACTGAATCACAAAATAAATATGTAATGTTAGACTTTTATGCTGATTGGTGTATTTCATGTAAAGAAATGGAGCGTTTTACATTTACTGATCCAGAAGTAAAAAATAGGCTTAAAGATGTAGTGTTATTACAAGTTGATGTAACTGAAGGCACAACAGATGACGAAATTCTACTTAAACATTTCAAGCTATTTGGTCCTCCTGGAATTCTATTTTTTGACCCTCATGGCCGTGAAATTTATAATGCTAGAACTATTGGTTACCAAAACAAGAAAGAATTTCTTTCCATTTTAGATGCTGTATTAATTTAAATGAATATACTTGTAAGATCATTTTTATATATAAGTGTAGCAGCACTTGCCGTATACCTAGGACTACTTCTGCAAAACACAAAAGTGAGTAGCGAAAAAAAACAAATAGCCCAAAATAAGCTTGTGGCAAATGATGGTGCTAGCTTAATTTTATCTGCGAATTTACCTGACCTTAAAGGACAAAATCAGGAGATTTCACAGTGGAAGGGTAAAGTTCTAATAGTAAATTTCTGGGCAACATGGTGTGAGCCTTGTCGAAGAGAAATGCCAGAATTCATTAATCTTCAAAATGAATTACGTGATCAAGGTCTACTTTTTATTGGCATAGCAACCGACCAAAAAAATAAAGTACAGCAATATAGTAGGGAAATAGGCGTCAATTATCCGGTTCTTTTAGGGGGAATTGAAGCTATGGAGCTTGCTGAAGCAGCTGGTAATCATCATGCAGTATTACCATTCACAGTCATTCTCAATCGTAACGGTGAAATTGCTAGTACTCATATTGGTCGTATCACACGAGAAAAGATTGAAACAGTACTAAAGCCTTTACTATAAATAATTATATATGTCAGCTATATGGCTAAACTCTATCTTTAATGTAAATTCAGCTTTACTATCAATTTTATTTAAATCAGCTTTAGCTCATTCTTAGGTTATAAAATAAATTCTTACTCACCAGAGATTCCTATTTTCCCTATCAGCCAATCAAGTTCTGCCCCACCATACTGCTTCACAAGCTGATGCCGATCATCATCACTAATACTAATATTTGCTAGAATTGATTGTCCCATTTCAGAAGCTGATTAGGACTCTGTAAAATCTATTGAATTCTTAAGCTCATTAAAGCTATTATCTTAATAAATAAGATCAAGGAATTCCTTATATTTCAATTAATTTATACTAATATCTTGTAAAGAAATTAAATAAACTTATAGATCGTTGCTAGAATAGTGCTCATATAAAAATTATGTTAAATGTAGCTTATTCATCAAATACTACCTATATAATTATTAATATAGCTATATTGCTAATATAAGGAGCCCTAATGCATTCTTTGACCCCTGTAATCCTCTGTGGTGGCTCCGGCACAAGACTCTGGCCACTCTCCCGTGAGCAATACCCCAAACAATTGCTACAATTACTAGATGGAAATAATTCTTTACTACAGTCTACAATTCAAAGAATAGAAGGATTTGCTGATACAAAGACTGAACGGACAATAGTAGTTTGTAATGAGGAATATCGTTTTGTAGTGGCTGAACAGCTAAGAGTAATCAATAAAAATGCCACTATCATACTCGAGCCTGAAGGACGAAATACTGCTCCAGCTTTAACAATTTCTGCATTATATGCAACACAAAACAATAACGACCCAGTCCTATTAGTAATGCCAGCAGATCATATAATTCTGGATGTACCATCTTTTCAAGATACGATCCAAAAAAGTATGAAATTAGCTCTAGATGGTGCGATAGTTACCTTTGGTATTACACCAGAATCTCCAGAAACTGGTTATGGCTATATCAAGTATGGTCCAAAATATGATAAGGATGGCGCCTTATATATTGAATGTTTTGTTGAAAAACCAGACTCTAAAACAGCAGAATTTTATCTGGGTACAAACTCTTATTTATGGAATAGTGGGTTATTTATGGTACGTGCTTCAGTTTGGATTTCAGCTATTAGCCAATACCGAGCAGATATTCTTAAAACTTGCCAAAAAGCATGGGCCCAACATTCAATTAATGGTGAATTCTTACGACCAGAAAAGAAAATATTCTTACAGTGCCCATCAGAATCAATTGATTATGCCATTATGGAAAATATTGGAACAAAAATGCAATCATTTCCAATAGGTTTAGTAAAACCCCTCTCAGCAGGCTGGTCTGATATTGGCACCTGGGAATCGCTATGGAAAATTCTTCCAAAAAATAATGAGGGTAACGTGTCACAAGGCGATGTGTTGTTACACAACTGCAAAAATACTTTATCTATATCAACAAACCGTTTAGTTACTTGTATAGGTACTAAAAATTTAGTGGTAGTCGAAACGCCTGATGCTATTCTAATAGCTGACAAAAATAAAACTCAAGATGTCAAAGAAATTGTTGATAAAATAAATAAAAAGAAACGTACTGAAGGACAAGTACATCGAAAAGTATTACGACCATGGGGCTGGTATGACTGTATTGATATTGGCAAACACTTCCAAGTTAAACGTATTACAGTAAACCCAGGCGCTTCATTATCACTACAGATGCATCACCACCGAGCCGAGCACTGGATTGTAGTACGTGGTTCGGCACAAGTAACATGTGGAGATTCTAAATATCTTGTGTCCATCAATGAGTCTACTTTCATTCCTCTTGGTACCAAACACCGCCTTCAGAATCCTGGTCCAGGACTGCTAGAAATGATAGAAGTACAATCCGGTTCATATTTAGGAGAAGATGATATTGTACGTTTTGAAGATATTTATGGACGATAATTAAATCACAAAGGACTATATATTATATTGAATATTTATATTTTGTAGCCCTAAATTCTATGAGCTATAAACAACATCTTACTATGTCGATCTAAATAGTTTTAATATAAAAATTTATATTTACTAAATCAACACTCACTAAATTTTAATTACTATATTAATTCAGCATTATTATCAGCTATGTTAATAATATAATCTGAGGCATTTATTAAAGTAGGCTGATGAGATACAGCTATAATTGTAAGACTATCTTTTAGGCTTTTTAATGTTTCACAAATATCTTGCTCGGTCTCAAGATCTAACGCGCTAGTTGGCTCATCGAGCAACAAAAGTTTAGGGTGGTGAGCAAGTGCCCTGGCAATTGCAATACGCTGACGTTGTCCCCCAGATAAAAGCCCACCACGTTCGCCAACAATCGTATGTGCCCCTTCAGGTAAATTACTGACAAAATCCCATGCACCAGCCTGATGCAATGCGATTTCAGCATCAGCTTGAGTAAGATTAGGTGCGCCTACAAGAACATTGCTTATAACAGTATCATGTAACAAAATAGTTTCCTGAGGCACGTACCCTATTATTTTCCTCCATTCCCTCAAATTAATTTTATTTAGAGCAATACCATCAACAAATATATTGCCAGATTCTGGCTCAAGTAGCCTACTAATAATATCTAGAAATGTACTCTTTCCTATCCCAGAAGAGCCTGTAAGAGTAGAAAATGAATTTGCATAAATTTCAATATTCAGATCTTGAAATATAACTTTTGACCCATAATTAAAAGAAACTTGCTGCATACTAATTCCTTTTTTAAGGGTAGGATGAAGGGTTCCTATATCAATTTCAGCAAAAGAGCGTGCTTTCTTAGATTCTTTACGTATCGACCAGTAGGCGCTCTCCTCTGCTACAAGTAGCTGGTAACGACGCTGCATTCTAGTAGACACAGTTAATAGACGCACAAATAAAATGAGCATTGCCATTACTTCTGGAAGAGAAAGTCCCCATACTACTAAAACAACATATAACCCACTTGCTGTAAGAATGGTAAGTATTGGTTCTTGCAAGGCCTTCAAGCTTTCTCTACTCATTACCTCACGACGAGTGGCTTTCTCTAATTGCCTAGCTTGAGTCCGTAAAATAATATCTGCCATATTGTTTCTGGCCATAGCCTTTAATGCTTTTACTGACCCCAATACATCAGATAAATAAGATAGCAATTCTTTTAGTAACCGTGTTTGTTTTGAACCAGCCTTCTTCGTCATACGAATTAGACGATACATTGATGATAGAAAAATAATGCCTAGAAATAATGTAGTTAAGGCTGCCTGCCATGAAACAAAAAGGGCAATTACAATGTAAATTAATACTTGTACTAGAAGAGAAAGAACAGCACAACTATGCTCAAAACCATTAGCTGCACGCATTGCTTCTGTAGCAACAGAATTAGCAAGTGAACCTGTTGGCTGGCGTAGATAATACTGCCAGCGACTAGCAAACATAGCTTCAATAAGCTCTATACGTAATTTGCTAGCAATATTCGCTACGGTATATCCAATTTGCCTATTTGCTACAAGTAAAGATAGATTCTTAAGTACTATGCCACCTACAATAATTAATAACATTGAACCTATCGTTGGAGTAATATTGAAATTATTAAGTGCTTCGACAATAATCTTACCAATACTCGAATCTGCAGGATCTCCTACAGCAATCGACAATAAAGGAAGAAGGGCAGTTAAGCTAAGCCCCTCTGCAATACCCGCCGCCAAAAATGCAATAAGTACATATGCACTTCGCCTAGGGAAAACCATAAGATAAGTTGATATAATACGCATAGCAATTTACTAATTATTTTATAATCTAGATTTAAATATATAAAAATACAGTCCTTACAGTATAGCTATGTTGAAGAATACGTATAACTTTTCTTTCTTAAAATATTAAAAAGTGTCTGATAAAGCCTTTAATACAATTTAACAGAAAAGCAATTTTAGCATGCCCACTACCAACTAATCGGTATCTGAGAAATGTTCTAGCCAATATTGAATCCTCTATTCATTAGAATCTAATATGGCAAAAATAGGAATAAATTATATGTTGGTAGGCGCGATTGGATTCGAACCAACGACCCCCACCATGTCAAGGTGGTACTCTAACCAACTGAGCTACGCGCCTAAGGAAAATTAATTCTAACTTAATCAGAAAAATGGCTCAAATTATAACAGACCAATGTTACTCAACACGTTAATATACTATCATTAATTAGAATATAATCAGAAAAACAGGTCCTATTAAACAAAGATAAAACATTCTAAATCAGGGTCATGAATTACTGTGAGTTAAAATAACAGCTTTAAGAATAATAAACAGATACTATTACTAAGAAACTAAGGGCAAAACATGATATTAGTAACAGGTGGCGCTGGCTTCATTGGTGCAAATTTCATATTAAATTGGCTTGCACAGTCTGATGAAAGAGTCATAAATCTTGATAACTTAACTTATGCAGGAAATCTAGAAAATCTATCTTCTTTAAAAGGAGATAAACGACATATTTTTACTAAAGGTGATATTTGCGATTCTGCTTTACTCATAAATTTACTTACTAAGTTCAAGCCACGCGCTATTATAAATTTTGCTGCTGAAAGCCATGTAGATCGATCTATTAAGGAACCAGATAAATTTATACAAACTAATATTGTAGGTACTTTCAAATTATTAGAAGCCACACGAACTTATTGGAGTAAATTAGAGCGTAATATAAAAAAAGATTTCCGTTTTTTGCATGTCTCAACAGATGAAGTCTATGGCTCTCTTTCAAGTAAAGAGAGTCCATTTGATGAAAACCACCGCTATGAGCCAAACAGCCCTTATTCCGCCAGCAAAGCAGCTAGTGATCATTTAATACGGGCCTACTATAAGACTTATAGACTGCCAGTTCTTACCACCAACTGCTCAAATAATTATGGTCCGTTTCAATTTCCAGAGAAACTGATTCCCCTAATAATTATAAATGCCCTTTCAAATAAACCATTACCTATTTACGGTGATGGGCAACAAATCCGTGACTGGCTTTACGTAAAAGATCATTGTGATGCTATCCGTCGGACGCTAGAAGCAGGAGCTCCTGGCGAAACCTATAATATTGGTGGTTGGAATGAGAAGACCAACGTTGAAATTGTTCGCACCATTTGTTCTTTACTTGATAAGCTATCTCCCCATATTGATGGTAGACAATACGATGAACAAATTACTTTTATTACAGACCGACCTGGCCATGACCGTCGCTATGCTATCGACTCAAATAAAATAAAACGAGATCTTGGTTGGAAACCAACAGAAACCTTTGAAACTGGAATTAATAAAACTGTAAAATGGTATCTTGATAATAAAATTTGGGTTGAAAATATCAAATCAGGCGCATACCGAGAGTGGATTAATAAGAACTATAAAGGGCGGGCTCTGTGAAAATTTTATTATTTGGAAAAAAAGGACAAATAGGTTGGGAATTACAGCGAAGCCTTTCTTTGATAGGGGAATTAGTTACCCTAGACTTTGATGATGAAGAACTATGTGGGGATTTCACTAGGCCAAAAGAGATTATTAAGACTATTAACTCAGTCTATCCAGACATAATCGTTAATGCTGCAGCTTATACAGCTGTTGATAAGGCTGAAAGTGAGCCTATACTAGCCGAGACTATTAATGCTACAGCCCCAAAAATAATTGCTACAGAGGCTCAGAAAATAGGTGCTTGGTTAATTCATTACTCAACCGATTATGTATTTAATGGGAATGGAACTAAGCCATGGAAGGAAACTGACCCCACTATACCCATAAATGTTTATGGCGCAACAAAATTAGCAGGGGAGAAGTCTATTATAAATTCTGGATGCAAATACCTTATATTTCGCACCAGCTGGGTTTATTCTACTCGAGGTGAGAATTTTATTAAAAATATAATTCATCTTGCAAAAAATAAAGATAATCTTTCTATTATTAATGATCAGATTGGCGCTCCTACAGGCGCAGAATTATTAGCAGATGTGACAGCATACTCAATTTGTACAGCCATAAGAAAACCTAAAGTATCAGGGTTATATCATATAGCTGCAAAAGGTGAGATTTCATGGTATGACTATGCTAAATTTATACTTGATCAAGCTCGTCAATTTAAAATTAAACTTAAGGCTCAAGCTGAAAATATTCAACCTGTAGCATCTCGATCCTTTTTTCAAATTGCACCTAGACCTGAGAACTCACGATTAAATACTAAAAAAATAGAACATATTTTCGATTTTACCTTACCACTGTGGCAAACTGGTGTCACACGTATACTTACTGAAATATTTGAAAAAAAATTATGACACAACGCAAAGGTATAATTCTAGCTGGTGGTTCCGGTACAAGACTCTATCCCGTAACTAATGTAGTTTCCAAGCAACTACTCCCAATTTACGATAAGCCAATGATTTACTATCCCTTAAGCACATTAATGCTAGCTGGTATTAATAATATCCTTATTATATCTACACCTCATGATATTAAACGCTATGAACAACTATTAGGAGATGGTGAGAATTGGGGGCTCAATTTACAATATGCTGAACAGCCAAGACCGGATGGACTAGCTCAAGCCTTCTTAATCGGAAAAAATTTTATTTCTCAAGACCCTAGTGTTCTCATTTTAGGAGATAACATTTTCTATGGGCACGACTTGCAAACACAGCTTGCACCTGCTTCACTAGAGCAGAATGGTGCAACTATTTTTGCTTACCATGTAAAAAATCCTAATTGTTATGGTGTGGTTACGCTTGATTCTAAAGGCAAAGCAACTTCATTGGAAGAAAAACCATCTCAACCAAAAAGTAACTATGCTGTTACTGGCCTATACTTCTATGACAATCAAATTGTTGATATCGTTACAAATCTTACGCCTTCCCGCCGCGGTGAATTAGAAATAACTGATGCTAATCAAATCTATCTAGAACATAATCAACTACATGTAAAAATTTTGGGGCGTGGCTTTGCTTGGCTAGATACTGGCACTCATGAAAGTATGAGAGAAGCAAGTAATTTTATCGAGACTATTGAACATCGACAGGGTCTTAAAGTTTCTTGCCCAGAAGAAGTTGCTTATCGCCAAGGATTTATTAATGCTGAACAACTAGAAAAGCTAGCCGCACCATTAGATAAAAATAGTTACGGAAAATATCTGATGAGAATTCTAAAAGAGCCCGCTACTAAATGAAAATAATTCATACCTCCATTCCTGAAGTTCTCATTA
>CEUZ01007653.1_pt1 | contig 53132 bp, 36 predicted proteins | sample 361511 | NCBI WGS metagenome assembly CEUZ01 (sample SAMEA2622822, study PRJEB7988) | marine metagenome | biome: marine biome (ENVO:00000447); feature: surface water layer (ENVO:00002042); material: "saline water (ENVO:00002010), including plankton (ENVO:xxxxxxxx)" | depth 5 m
AGCGACATAAGAATGTAATGCTGGCCTCCTTTGGGACGTCTGGCGCCTTTTTAGTATCCTACATTATTTATCATTGGTTCAAGGCAGGACCAAAACAATACACAGGTGAATTCACCGAAATCTATCTGTTCATTTTATTCACCCATATTGTACTAGCGGCCATCATCATACCATTGGCTTTATTGACCCTCTACAGAGGGTGGACAGATCAATTGGTTAAACATCGAAAGATTGCAAAGATTACATTACCGCTTTGGCTATATGTATCCGTTACCGGTGTGCTGATTTATTTGATGCTGTATTAAAATATGGATTGAATTAGTTAATCAACTCTATAATTTCTTAACTAATCCACCGAACTTCTGATCAATCTCAAAGCCAAGTTTATAAAACAATCCCGATTGGAAAAATCCTACCGTGAGGAATTTATACTTCTTCAATCGCAGTCGCTTAAACAACTCCTCTACCACACGAATGCTTAAATTGCTCTTCTGATAATGAGGAGCAATGACGACTTTTTCTAAATGAGCAATGGCAGGACCAGTTTTCTTCCAGAATACACCGCCGGCTATATGATCTTTATTATCAAGCAATAGCAGGAATGCGTGGTGCGTTTCAAATTGAACATCTAATTTTGCATCTAAGAGGATCCGGTGAAAACGGGCTACTTCTTTTGGATGAAATGGCGGTCTAATTTTGAATGTCTGCCCTGATGAATCTTCCACCAATACCACCAAATCCAATCGACCTTTTTCGCCAATATCCCTAGATATCAATTCTGCATAATCTGCCGCATCCACATGCTCAAATACAAGGCGTGTCAGAAAATATTTTTCTGACTCAGTCAATTCCACTTCATCATGGATATGATGGAGATGCTTTTCCAATTGTTCTTCTGAAATCGATTCGGATCGCATCTGATTCATGAGTGCTTTCAAACGTATCACCAAATCTTGGTTGGCATCCCGAAAAGCGGTCATGAGAAAAAAGCGAATTCGTGTTTCCGGATAACGCACAATCATCTGCTGGAGTTTGTAATCTTTATATAAATCCTGGATAATAATACCCTTGGCTTTATGAGTTGCTTCAGGGTTCAAATCTAACCATCGCTGATATCGGAGGGAGGCAAAAACAACCAGTTTTCTCAACAATCCGAATTCGGATACATCATTTAGGAATGACTGGACTCGCGATTGTTTCAGGCCCATTTCATTCTGAGATGATTTAATCGTTTTCAATAATCGGCTACCTTCATCGGTACCAAAAATTTCAAGGACGACTGTAAAGAGGATTTCCCATTCTGCCATTTTTTTCAATCCCGGTAGTTGGGCTTCTGTCTCAAGTATAAATTGTTGGTAGAGGGCTGTTAACACATCTGAGATGGAATCTGCTTTTTTTCGGCCCGCAATTGAAACTAATCGTGTACCTGTATAATAATCAAATTCAGGGATGATAACATTTCGCGGAGATGCATCCTCGATCATCCGCGTCTGGCCTGATCGCTTCCAAAATTCAATATATGCAGCCACTGCATTCCATATGAAATGTAGCCATCGCATCTGCCATCGATCTGGATAAGCGCCAGAGGCAATCTCATCCTGGTTGCGATTCAAATACTGACTTACTGTTTCTCCAGGGATATACTCTTCTGTAAAAACATCATATTCTTCCCAAACCGATCCAAAATCTTCCACCAGTTTATCTTTGGCCACGCTGGCACCAATGGATATAAGCCAATTGGTTTCACGCTTAAATCGGGATGCATTTAAATCGTCATTTACATTAATAACAAAATTATAGGCCTGCTTATTCTTGAGTTGGACCAAAGTCCGGACAACGTATTTTCCATGTCCGCTGCCCAATAGTGTAAGCCAAACCCCTTCCGATGCAATATCTGTTAATTGAATCCGCATTCCTTTTGAAAAAATAAAAACCGACTCTTGAATCAGAGTTGACTCTCGAATAGCTTTTTCAATGATTTCCTGAAGGGATTTGCTCACATTATGATCAAATTGGATTAGGTGTGACCAGTCAAAAGTTGGATCAAACTTTTCGCTAATCCATGTACGGAAACCATCATTAAGGATGGCTCGGTTGGCCCGTGCTAATTGGGATAAGGTATTATTTTTAGATACGAGCATCCACAGGGTGAGTTCACCTCGGATTCGCACCAAATGGGTAGGATGCTTTAATCCCAGTTCTGTAATGAGATGGATGAGTGCTTTTCCGAGCCGAACTTCAGCCTTTTTCATTTTTTTCGAATGTCGGAAATCTGTCAATAGGCGAATCATCGATTCTAGATGGTGGGCCTCAATGAAAGATGGATCGAATGCAGACATGGCATCCAAATCTTTGGTGTGGCGATAGAGATTAATAAACATATCTCCATTGATGTGAGGCATGAGCATCTCTAAAGCTCGAACCCAAATAGACGGATCAGGGTGATGCGCCAGTCGAAGCAATTGGTCTTGAATAACGAGTTGATGAGTGGGCGAATTTATGGCCGAATGTAAATAATCCAACGCGACACGAATATGTTGGGCATCCGATTCAAATAAATTATGGGCTGCTTGATGTAATGATGTGGTGTTTGGTTCCCCTTCATGATATGGAGGTGCATCCGTAATTGAATGGGCATTGGATTGAAAAGGGAGGGAAGCATGATCGACCGTAAAACCGCGATAGGGTTCGAAGGCCACTATGCGAAATCCCACGTCACCAATAAAATCTACCAATGCTTGATTGCCAATCCACATGGTGGGATCACGGAGGAGCTTCTCTAAACTTACAGTCGTCTCATTGGTATGGTAATGGTAGTGACCAATGCGCAGAGACTTCTTCGTCCATTTTAAGGATAACCCTACAGTCAATTCATATTCTCGAATCTGCTTTCCATCCCAGCGGATATCTCCACGAGTCAGACTTTTCTCTCTCAAGAGCCAATTAGGGATTTTTACCTCATAATCTCCATGAATGAGGCTGATATAATTCTTTTCATACATGGGATCAATCACATCAGAAAAGTGCTTGAGGATTTTTTTCCGTTTATAGGTGTTTTTTGGAGTCAGTTCATCGTGGTCATGATCAAAATCTCGGGGAATGATGGCATAATTCACAATCCGTTCATAGGAGGGTAAAAATGTATTTACAGAAAAAACCAATGAACTGAAATAAGTGCGAGTTTCTTCCGTAGACATTGTCACCAAGTCCAATGCATCGTTTTCCGGTTCGGGGTAGAGTAGGATGGTGTTGAACTCTTTTCCGTCCCCCACTAAAAACACCGATCGGATGGCTTCAAAATCTTGGAATAAATTTTCAATTTTTTGAGGTGAAATAGTTTGGCCGCGGCTATTTTTATATATTTCCTTTTTACGGTCCACAATAAAGTAATGGCCACGTTTCTCTTTAAAAATATCTCCGGAATGAAACCAATCATCGGTGCGAGAATTTTCAATTTCATCTTTATAATAGCCAGAAGAAACGTAAGGGCCACGCATGAGGAGTTCATGATCTTTACCCAATCTTAATTCAATCCCGGGGAGGGTCTTGCCTACAGATTCCGCTACATAATCATTGGGTGGTGTCATGGTGATGCCCCCTGTGGCCTCTGTCATGCCATATCCACTCAAAAGGTTGATATTATTTTGATGAAAAAATCTAAAAATATCCGGATCGAGATAGCCGGCGGCAGAGAGTCCCCATTTTAATCTTCCACCAGTGATGGTTTGGGTTACTGCTGCAATTTCAGCATCTTCCGATTTTTCTATCGGGATAGATGCAGCCACTTGCTCCTGGATTTGAATCCACCGTTTTGGGATAGAAATAAATATGGATGGTTTGGCAATTATGAAATCTCGAAGTAGGATCTTAAATGAGGTAGATTCTGTAAATGTGTAAGTGGATCCACAAAAAATAGATCCCGCCATTTCAAACCATCTTCCGAATGTATGATAGAGGGGGAGGTAGCAAAGAAAACTATCATCAGGGCCAACCTCCGTTAAAGCTAATGCACGGGCAAATCGTTTGGTGATAATATTTTCTTGGGTGAAGATAATACCTTTGGGATTATCGGTCGTCCCCGAAGTGTACATCACCGAGGCCAATGATTGAATATTTTTCGATTTTGGATGAATGATTTTGGATTGGCTGCAGGTGGAAAGAAAGTCATTCCATTGATTATCTTCATCAATTTGGACGGCATTTAATGATGATGTACTTCGTTTTGCTTCCGTTAACAATTCTCGTGCCTGATTACTACCCATAAATAAATGAGTGATTTCAGCGTGATCCAAAACATAATCCAAATGATCAGCTGATAAATTGAGTGGGATAGGCACCACACGAACGCCATAAGTAAGGCAGGCCAAATCAATCAATACACCATTTAAATGATTCGATGTAAAAATGCCCACCGTTTTATCTTCATTTAATTGAGTGCAGAAATATGAACCAATAGATTGAACCGTTTCCCAGACATTTTCGTAGGTATGGGCAGTAATTTCATTCTCCACAATGGATTGAAATAGGGGTTTGTTTCTATAACGTTCCACTCGTTGTTTCATTAAGGCAGCCACATTAAAATTGGATTGAAGTATGAGTTCATGAATGACGGCAAACCATTCATCCACTTTATTTGCGTCAGCTATAGTTCGATTCACTGCAGGGAGGTGCCCCAATTCTAAAAAGGCATGGATGGCATCATTTTCATTTGAATCCATGAGCGCTTTACCCGAATCAAATAAATCCTGAACTTGGGGTTTACCTCCCAAGGAATTTTGGATCGTTTTTTTGATTTTAGCCATCGGTGAAATTAGAAAATACATTCCATATTTTCTGCATCTATATAGTTGTTCTGCATAATTGGTTTCAGTAAGTTTTCCCTCGAAACCATTCGATCAAAACCATGGCAAAAAAAACAACATATTCAGCCACAACAATGGCGAAGTACTTGGCGGAGGCGCCGAAAGCAGTTACATCCTACATAACGGATCTAGAACAGCAGATACGAAATTTGTCCAATATCGGCTTGGCTTTATCCAAAGAAAAGGATATGAACAAGCTCTTAGAGATGATTTTAATCGAGGCCAAGCGGATTGCCAATTCAGATGGCGGTACCCTCTACATGATGACCGACGACCAGCGGTTGCGGTTCGAAATCATGATGACGGACTCCCTTAATTTTCACATGGGGGGTACTTCTGGTGAAGATATCCTATTTTATCCCGTAAAACTTTATACAGATGAAGGGGAAGCTAACAAAACCATGATCGCTGCCTATGTGTGTCTCACGGGCGATACAGTAAATATTGAAGATGCCTATACCGCTAAGGGGTTTGATTTTACCGGAACAAAAATGTTTGATGAAAAAACAGGCTACCGATCCCAATCTTTTCTCACGGTACCCCTCAAAAACCACGAAGATGAAATTATCGGCGTCCTTCAATTATTGAATGCCCAGGATGCCAAATCCAAAAAGATTATTCCTTTTGCGTCCGATGTGCAGGAAATGGTGGAAGCTTTGGCGAGCCAAGCTGCCGTGGCCATTACCAATAAAAACCTCATTAAAGATTTAGAAAATTTATTCGAATCATTCATTAAGCTCATTGCATCCGCCATTGATGCAAAATCACCTTACACCGGAGGGCATTGCGCTCGGGTGCCTGAGATTACCATGATGTTGGCCGAAGCGGTACAGGACACAAAAGACGGACCCTTTGCGGATATCTCATTCTCAGACAAAGAAATGTACGAATTGAAGATTGCCGCCTGGTTACACGATTGCGGTAAAGTGGCCACCCCAGAATTTGTGGTGGATAAGTCCACAAAGCTGGAGACTATTTATGATCGGGTGAATGAAGTGGAGACGCGCTTTAGTGTCCTTCGTCGGGATGAAGAAATTAAGTGCCTGAAAAAAGAATTAAAGATTGAGCGGGATGTTTCACTCTCACCTGAAGAAAAATTGGATAAAATTGTTAACTTGAAAAAGGCATATAGAAAGAAACTTCGGCAACTCAAAGAGGATTTGGATTTTGTGAAAGAATCCAACATAGGCGGTGAATTTATGTCTAGTGATAAAAAGGCCCGCGTCAATGACATTGCTCGATACAAGTGGAAGCCCAATGGAAAAATGGAAAATTTTCTATCGGAAGATGAAGTCTATAACTTGACCATCCCTCGGGGCACCCTCACTCCAGAAGAGCGGAAGGTAATCAATGACCATATTGTGGTTACCATCAATATGCTAGAAGAGCTGCCCTATCCGAAACATTTGCAGAATGTACCAGAATTTGCGGGTGGCCACCATGAGAAGCTGGATGGGACGGGCTATCCCAAAGGATTGACAAAAGATGAAATGTCCGTCCAGGCCCGGATTATGGCTATTGCAGATATTTTTGAAGCCCTCACCGCCCGGGATCGCCCTTACAAAAAAGGGAAAACCTTGAGCCAGGCCATGCGGATTCTCGGTTTTATGAAAAATGACGCCCATATTGATGTGGACCTCTTTGATATATTTGTTAAAGAAAAGATCTATATGAAATATGCAGAAGGTTTTCTGGATCCGGAACAGATTGACGACGTTCAGATATAAATCTCCCTAATCTATGACATTTGAAATTGCATTCGTTTTAGGATTAATTATCCTTGCCTTCATTCTGTTTGTGACGGAGAAATTCTCTCTGGATGTGACTGCACTCTTGGTGTTGAGTATTCTCTTTTTGGGGAATTTTCTCACCCCTGCTGAAGCTATTTCCGGTTTTTCCAATCCCGCTGTGATTACAATCGGCCTCCTTTTTGTACTGAGTAATGCACTTCAAAAAACGCAAATTCTGGAATATCTCATTGTCCGTATCAATAAACTGGTTACCCGATCCAGGATACTTGGGCTTGGGATATATTTATTTACCATCGGAATCGCCAGTGCCCTAATGAATAATACAGCCATTGTGGCCATCTTTATGCCCGTGACCATTCGTTTGGCCCATCAATATCGCTTGAGTCCGTCAAAATTATTAATCCCACTAAGCTATGCAGCCATAATGGGCGGCTCCCTGACTTTGATAGGTACATCCACAAATCTTATCATCAATGCTATGTTTGTTGAACATGGAGGAACGCCTCTGGGGATGTTCGAATTTGCTCGATACGGGTGGGTGACTTTAACGGTTGGATTGGTCTATGTATTGTGGATTGCACCCTTAATTTTGCCCTCAAGGACAGTCACATCCAGTTTAACCCAGAGTTACCATATGGCCGGATATTTGACTGAAATGCGCGTTTCAGCTGAATCCCCCTTGGTAGGCACTACCTGTCGCCATCGGCAAGTAAACCAAAATTACGATGTAATGGTTCTGGATATACAGCGTGAGGGTCATTTGATATCCCAAAATGTTGGGGAGAAGAAAATTGCTGAAAACGATATCCTCTTTGTGAAAGGGACGGTAGAAAGCTTTCTTCGGATGAAAGAGGTAGAAAAAGTATCCCTGCTCACTGATGAAAAACTGACCCAAAAAGAACTTGAGCAGGAAGATAATATTCTCATGGAATGCATGGTCACAGATCAGTCTGATATTGTAGGTCAATCCTTGATGCAGAGCAATTTCCGGAATCGGTTTGATGCATTCATTTTGGCTATTCGGCGAGAAGGGACTATTTTGCGCAAGAAGATTGCCCATGTCGTACTTCATACCTATGATACCTTATTGGTCTATGGCCGGCGTAAGCAATTGGACGAATTGGCCAATAGCGGTGAATTCATTTTATTGGGCGAAGTCAAAGCAGATTTGGTTAAAGTACGGTTTTGGTGGATTACGATAGCAAGCGTAATGGGTACGATCCTATTGGCGGCGCTCGGCATTTTACCCATTCTAAAAGGAGCATTGATCAGTGTAGTCTTGTTGATGATATTTCGAATCATTTCACCCAATGAAGCCTATCAGTCGGTCCATTGGCAGGTGATTGTACTCATTGCCGCCTTGATTCCTTTGGGTATTGTCATTGAATCCACTGGGACAGCCGCCTTTATTGGTGCATCTATCTCTAATGTGGTGAATGGATTTACCCCTTCACAACAACCCTATATATTGCTGGCGCTGGTTTATCTCATCACCATGGTGTTAACGGAAATATCTTCCAACACGGCCACGGCCATTATTATGACACCGATTGTGATGGCGGTAACAAGCCAAATGGGGATTGATTCACGTCCCTTTATTTTTGCTGTTTGTTTTGCCGCTTCCGCATCCTTTAGCACGCCAGTGGGGTACCAGACGAACCTTATGGTGTACGGTCCCGGTGGATACAAATTTTCGGACTTCTTAAAAGTAGGCCTGCCTTTATCAGTAACATTTTGGATTTTGGCAATTGGCTTGATGCCCATTTTCTGGCCCTTCTAATTGAATTAAATTCATGGAAAAATTGTAAAAATGAAATGGATGAACAGCACATGGGGTGTGTTTGTTGGGAGCATACTGGGTTATGGTTACTATTATTTTTTTGGATGTAACTCAGGAAATTGTTCTATCACCTCAGATCCAATCAATAGTATGGTTTACGGTTCCCTAATGGGATTAATACTTTTCTGGCCTCCAAAAAAGAATCATACCTAATGCCCATGTATGATTATGTCTGTGGACATTGTGGACATCATTTTGAAGAATTGGTCATGTCCAGCGCAATTCAGGATTCAGATATTTCCTGCCCTAAGTGTGAGTCGAACCAATCGAAAAAGCAATTATCTGCACCAGCAGTCTCGGTCGGTCCCACCTTTGAACCAGCATGCGCGAAACCAAACTGTTCCACTCCGGTTGACTCTGGATTTGGATGAGCAAATTAAAACTACGGTCGTAGCAATGACAATCCAATGAAAATAGCCATATTCATTCTTCATATGATATTATTTATATCATGCACAGGAGAATCAAAGAGCACTATTCAAGTACATGGTGCATTAAGTGACATTATGGACAAAGGATTACGCAAAGGGGTCGTTCAACTATCTAGTGTCATAAATGACAATAATGTATATGGTATTGGGGCAATCTAGATGGATTAAGGTTTGGGCAGATATCCTTTCCTAAATAAGTAGATATAAAATTTATTTCTCAAGCATATAAAAGCTAAATTCCGTGCTTATGAATTCGGGTAAAAATCGTCATTCGCGGCTCCAATCCTTTTTAGATAACCCGGCTAAATCCATGTGGACATTGGCCATTCCCATCATCGCCGGCATGGGTATCCAAACACTGTATACCATCGTGGATATGATCTTCATTGGTAAGTTAGGCGGAGATGCTATTGCAGCAGTAGCATTTAATATGCCCATTTTCTTTTTGGTTTTGGGATTATCATTTGGTTTGGGTAGTGGCGTGACGGCATCTATTGCAAGATTCATAGGTGCAGACGATAAAGTAAATGCAGATAATGCAGCAGAGCATTCTGTGGCCATGGCCCTCATTATCAGTGCATTTCTCACCACAGGCGGCTTATTATTTGGGCCTCAATTACTGATAATGATGGGCTGTACAGACGCGGTGCTCCCTCTGGCATGGGATTACTTAAAAGTGAGTTGTTACGGTATGTCATTTGGAATTTTTTCCATGTTCTTCCGATCCATTTTAGCAGGGGAAGGGGATATGAAAATGCCCATGATTGTGGCAGGGCTAGGGACGGTCCTCAATATCATTTTGGATCCCATTTTCATATTCACGTTGGAATTCGGCGTAGCCGGGGCCGCATGGGCAACCACCATCAGCCAAATTATTGTATTTATTATTTTTGTCTTTATGCTTTTTGTGAAGGAACATTCTTATGTCAGATTCAAAATGAACGATTTCAAACCCTCTCAATTCATACTCATGGATATCATTAAAGTGGGCATTCCTGCATCCATGTCTATGATTGTCATGTCTTTAGGTCAGTTGGTCTTTAACAAAATGCTAGTTAATTTTTCTACAGATGCAGTTGCGGCCTATCAAGTTGGAGGTCGAATCGATATGGTGGTTTTTTTACCCATCATGGGGATTGCCTCAGCACTCACTACAATGGTGGGCATGTTTTTTGGTGCAAAGGAAACAGAAAAAATTAAATTTATCACCAAGTACGGCATTTCAAGGGTGGTCATGATTACCGCAACAGGATCAGTTCTTTTATTTGTTTTGGCCCCTATGGTTGTCACTGCTTTTACAAAGGAAATGGCGATACAATCCATAGTAGTAGGGTATTTGCGAAATATTGCGCTTATTTTTCCTTTAATTGCGATTGGTTTATCCATCGGCCGCATTCTACAGGGCATCGGATTGGGCATGCCATCTCTCATCATTACCGTAATTCGGGTTATTGGTGTGGCTGGGCCCCTAGCGTTCTACTTTACGAATATTTTAGATAAGCCAGTTGAATGGATGTGGTATGCCATGGTCATTTCCGCTATCGTTGCAACAATCATTTCCGTTGTTTGGTTGAGGTGGGCGTTTCGTAAATTGTTGCCAAGTTAATCAACCTTAGAGGAGGTTTAATGGGGTTGCTTTCTGAGGATGCAATACAGAATCAATTGGCATCCATGGATGGATGGACTTTCGAACACAATGCTATCCATAAATCTTTAAAATTTGATTCATATATGGCGGGGATCAATTTCGTAAATGAATTGGCAGCAATTGCTGAATCAAAAAACCATCATCCAGATCTTTTTGTTGGTTGGTGTAAAGTGGAAGTGAGGTTTACATCTCATGACCAAGGCGGTGTTACAAGGGAATGTATTGAAATGGCAAAAGCTGTAGATACAATACTTTAATTATAAGCCTTCATTAGTTATGAAAAGATATTTACCTAGTTTGCTCATACTAGTTTCAGGTGTTATGGGGCAACAAATCACCGAAGCGTCTCGAATTTCTAAAATGCCCATTATTGATGGTGATGTTTTAAATGATGATGCATGGGATAATGTGCCAGGTGTGACTTCTTTTACACAGAAAACACCGGATGAAGGAAAAATTATATCAGAGAGTACGGTTGTAAAAGTTGCATATTCGGATGATATGTTTCTCGTGTCAGTTATATGCTACGATTCAGAGCCGAATTCACTGGTTATTTCAGATACTAGGCGAGATTCTCCTCTTAACAATTCAGATAGTTTTTCTTTCATTATTGATACATTCAAAGATTACCAGACTGGATATCTTTTCGGCACTAATCCTGCAGGTATTGAATACGATGCTCAAATTACCGGCGGCGGTGAAGGGGGTGGTATGATGAGACGATTTAGCATGGGTACTGGCGGAGGTTTTAACGTGAACTGGGATGCTGTGTGGAAAGTGGAAGCTAAAAAGGGTGATTTTGGATGGAGTGCAGAATTTGCTATTCCATTTAAAACATTACGATATAAAAAAGATAAAGATCAAACTTGGGGCATTAATTTTGAACGGGTCATAGCAAGGAAAAAAGAAGAGGCTCATTGGGCTCCAGTTTCTCGCCAATTTACCATGAATCGATTGATCTCTGCTGGCACACTTACTAATGTAAATGTGCCCAATACCCGCAATATTAAAATAATGCCATATGTGTTGGGGCAGAATAATAAAGTCATAAACGATACATCTAATTCTGATCAAGATGGAAACTTTGGATTAGACGCAAAAATGAGTGTCAGTTCCACCATGACGTTTGACTTAACCTATAATACTGATTTTGCCCAAGTAGAGGCAGATGATCAACAAATTAATCTGGATAGATTCAGCCTATTTTTTCCTGAAAAGCGAGCTTTCTTTTTAGAAAATGCAGGCCTTTTTTCTGTTGGTACTGGCGGTGGATTTTTTGGACCGGATATTGAGATGTTTTTCAGTAGAAGGATTGGTGTAGGGCCCGATGGCGTACCGGTCCCAATTATTGGTGGAGGTAGACTCACAGGTACTCTGTCTGGTATGAAAATCGGTATGCTAACCATGCGGACGGATGCCGTAAAAGATTTGACAGATGAAAATCAATATTCTGTTCTTCGTATTAAAAAAGAATTACCTAATCGTACGCACATAGGCGCAATGTATACAGGTTTGGACCGAATGGGGGAAAATGGTTATATGAATCAAGCTTATGCACTCGATGCGCAAATTGGAATTGGGAAATTAAGTAAAATTATAATGTTTGGTGGCTTGACGGATACGCCAAAAATGGATAAAGATAATGCATATGCCTTCCACACAGAATTAGCAAGAGATACGAAACAAGTATCAACGTCTATTTCATTTACAGAGGTTGGTTCGACCTTTAAACCCGAGATGGGGTATTTGAAACGGGAAAGCTACCGTAAATGGTCTGGTAGGATATTTACTCGATTTCGACCGGATAATAAATTGGGTTTATTAGAAATACGACCTCATATTAATTTTGACGGTTATTGGAAATTAGATGGATTTCAGGAATCAGGTCGATGGCATATCGATAATCACTGGGAGTTCAGGTCTGGATTTGAAATTCATACGGGAACAAATCTTGTAAGGGAAGGAGTTATTGAAAAATTTGAAATTGCAGACTCTGTTTTTGTCCCCAGTGGTACATATAATGACCAAGAGCTACAAATATTTATAATGACAGACAGATCAAAGGCAATAAGTTTTAGCTCAATGAATAGAATCGGAGGCTTTTTTGGAGGTAATAGAATAAATGTTACCCCAGCAATAAGTTTTCGATATAAAGACAAGGTTACCTCAGAGATTAGTTTAAGCCATAATAATGTTGATCTGCCAGGGGGTAAGTTTTCCACTAATCTAATTCGCGCGAGATTTACATATTCTTTCACACCCAAGATATATGTTCAATCTTTGCTCCAATATAACAGCAAATCAGATGAATGGTCTGTAAATGGTAGGTTCATTTGGCAGCAATCTGCAGCCACTGGATTGTACTTAGTTTACAACCATATTCAAGATTATGATGGTATCCCAGTTGCATCTAGTACAAAATCATTTATTGTTAAATACAGCTATTTATTTGATGCACTCTAAAAAGTAAAAAACTTTAAACCTTCGAAAACCTGTGAAATTATTTTTTAATTCAATCATCTTATTTATAACCGCATTTAATATTTTAATAGCAGAAATTATATACTCAGTTGATCATTCCACAAAACTACCGATTATTGATGGAAATGTTCTAAATGATGAAGCTTGGTCTTCCATAAAACCTATTGTTTCATTTACACAAAAAACTCCCGATGAAGGGCAAGCAATCACAGAGCAAACATCTGTCCGAGTTATGTATTCTGATAATATGTTTTTTGTATCTGTTGTATGTTTTGACACAAATCCTAATGCTATTGTTATCTCTGACACAAGGCGGGATTCACCTTTGAACAATACCGATAGTTTTATGTTCATTTTGGATACATTTCAGGATCAACAAAATGGATTTGTGTTTGGGACCAATGCGGGTGGAATTGAATACGATGCTCAAGTAAGCGGCGGTGGTGAAGGGATGTCCATTAGCAGTACGCGACAGTCTGTTGGTACGGGTGCTAATTTCAATATTAACTGGGATGCGGCATGGGAAGTAAAAACAGAGATCGGTGATTATGGTTGGAGTGCCGAATTCGCTATTCCATTCAAAACTTTGCGTTTTTCTGGAGAAAAAGATCAATCTTGGGGGGCAAATTTTCAACGAACGATAGCAAGGAAAAATGAGCATGCCTATTGGTCTCCAATCCCGCGTCAATTTAGTTTAAATCGGCTTGCATTGGCAGGTACCATTACTGGCATTAATGTACCCTCGAACCGAAATGTAAAACTGATGCCATATGGATTAGCAAACCGCAATAATGTAAAAGGTGACGAATCATACAGCACATCCGCTCAAGATTTTGGATTAGATGCTAAGGTAGGTATTACCTCCAGCCTTACACTGGATCTCACATATAATACAGACTTTGCACAGGTTGAAGCAGATGAACAGCAAATTAATTTGGATCGGTTTAGTTTATTCTTCCCTGAGAAACGTGCATTTTTTTTAGAAAATGCAGGACTTTTTTCTGCAGGAGAAAACACCTATTATGGTCCTGATATTGAAATGTTTTTCAGCCGTAGGATTGGCATTGTGAATGGAAATCAAGTCCCAATTCTGGGTGGTGGCCGTTTAACCGGTGATATAGCCGGTATGAAGGTTGGCTTATTGAATATGCGTACCCAAAAGGTAAAAAATGTATCTGATGGGGATAATTATGGTGTTTTTCGTTTAAGAAAAGAGCTACCTAACAGAACTCATTATGGAACTATGGTTACAAATAGACAAGGTCTTGGCCCCGACGGAGTTACCAGTACATCTTATTCAGTTGACGGTGCATTAGGAATTGGCAAAACTATTCAATTGATCGGATTTGCAGCCAGAACAGAACCATTGCCTGGAGCTGAGGATACAGGAGGTAATTATGCGTATGTTCTTGAAGCGAATCGTAATACTCAATCTTTTACCAATCAAATTAGATATTCTGAAGTTGGAGAAAATTTCAATCCGCAGATGGGTTTTGTTAAACGTCAGGGGTACCGAAAAATATTGTTTCGGATTTTGAACCGTACCCGACCCAAAGATTTGTTTGGACTGTTGGAAATTCGGCCACATATAACATATTGGGGGTATTGGAAATTAAATGGATTCCATCAAACAGGATTTCTTCATATTGATAGCCATTGGGAATTCAGAAATGGATTTAGGATTGATACAGGAATCAACTTCACAAAGGAAGGGGTCACAGATCCATTTGAGATTGTAAAAGGTGTTATTGTACCCAAAGAAACATATAATAATCGAGAATTACATATTCGAACTAATACAAATTTGACCAAACCATTGAGCGTAGTTATGGTAAATAAGGTTGGTGGGTTCTTCAATGGTAATCGAGTAAATACAGATACAACAATCAGGTTAAGATTTGGAAATCGATTTACCTCGGAGCTGATTTCCAAATATAATGATGTGACTCTTCCTGACAACAGTTTCATAACACACTTGATTCGTTCTCGGTTAACCTATGCCTTATCGCCACAAATATACCTCCAATCCTTATTGCAGTATAACAATCAATCTGACCAATGGTCCATGAACTGGCGCTTTATCTGGCAGCAGTCAGCAGCAACAGGACTATATATTGTTTACAATCAAACTCAAGATTATGATGGAATTCCTATTGCATCTAGTACAAAGTCATTCGTCATTAAATACAGTTATTTATTTGATGCAATTTGATTAAAACATGATGCCGATAATCTTTAGTTAGATTTTCATCCTCTCTTAAAAGCTCCTTTGATTTTTCTGAGGGACTTTTTTAATTATTATGGAGCTCTTATTTATTGTAGGATTGACGCCAAGTCTTCCGTGGAAAAATCCAAATCTAATAGTACATTAAAGTTTATATGAATTCACTCATAACTGATCTTGCTCAGGAAATTTTCAGCGGCATCGCCTTAGGCTCCATCTATGCGCTCATTGCCCTAGGCTTTATCCTGATCTTCAAAGCTACCGAAGTGGTGAATTTTGCACAGGGGGAACTCATGATGGTCGGTGCTTATGTGAATTTCTTCGTCATTCAGGGAATTATGGGTGACCTGCATGTACCCACAGGCTGGATGTTTTTAATGGGTCTAGTGGCGTCGATTCTATTCGCAATTGTATTTGGCTGGTTCCTGGATTTAGTGATTAATCGTCCATTGCGGGATGAGCCAGTCTTTTCCATTATCATGGCCACGATCAGCATGGCCATTATGCTCAGAGCTGTAGTGTCCATGATCGCAGGTACTGAAAGTCTAGTGCCCCAATCATTATTTGGTGGTGCTTATTATAATCTGGGTGGCGTCATCATTTCTGTATTGGATTTGACTATAATCATTGGTGCAATTGTCCTCGTGTCCGCATTCTATTATTTTTTCAACAAAACCCGGTGGGGAATTGCCATGCAGGCCACGTCAGAAGACCCTATCGCAGCCCAACTCATGGGTGTACCTGTGAAACGGGTATATGCTTTGGTTTGGATTCTTGCCGCCATAGTTGCAGCTATCAGTGGTGTACTTTTATCTCCGAGAGCATCCCTCATCGATACAAATATGGGTTTTCTCGGTTTAAAAGCATTTCCCGCTGCAGTATTGGGCGGATTTGGATCTATTCCCGGTGCTATTGTTGGTGGCATCATACTAGGGGTGATTGAAACGGTGAGTATGGGGACATTGTCCTTCCATTTTCAATGGGTGAAAGAAATAAATGATATCATTGTGTGGATTGTGCTCATTGCCGTCCTTATGATTCGTCCTACGGGCATTCTGGGTACAGAGGAGATTAAAAAGGTATGATAAAAGGCCGTTATGATGATGAAAACCTAAAATGGATTCCATTACTCATCGGATTGGTCCTGCTGATACCGTTTGCCTTGAAAGGGATGACATTTAGCTATAAGTATTACATATATATTCTAAATACAATCGGAATATATATTATTTTAACAGTGGGGTTGGATCTTGTCTCCGGATACGCCGGATTGATTTCACTGGGGCATGCTGCTTTTATGGCCATTGGTGCCTATACATCCGCTATCTTGGTCGATCAGGCTGGACTACCCTTCATGTTCTCATTAATTCTGTCGCCCTTGATTGCAGGATGTTTCGGATTCATTATTGGGTTCCCTGCGCTTCGTGTCTCTGGAATGTACTTGGGGCTCACCACCATGGGGTTTGGTTTTATCATTCGCCGTTTGATCATTGCCTTACGTGAATGGACTCAAGGGTCAGCAGGCTTGGTAGTTTCACCGCCTAATATTTTTGGTTTTACCATCAAAGGAGATTGGGCCAATTATTTTTTGGTTTGGACATTGGCAGTCCTAGTCATCATTGGTGCACGCCGGATTGTAAAATCCAAAATTGGCCGTGCCTTAATGGCCATCCGTGATTCAGAACAAGCAGCGGAAGCATCTGGAATCAATTTGGCTAAATATAAAATGTTTTCATTTTTTATTTCCGGATCCTTGGCCGGATTATCCGGTGTTCTTATGGCACACACCAATCACTTTATTTCCACCGATCATTTTGATAGTATGTTGTCCATTTATTTTATCATTATGGTCTTGGTGGGCGGGGCGGGTACGGTTTATGGCGCTGTTCTTGGGACTATATTTATTGTCCTTTTAGACAATTTATTCGTTCCTGAACTAGAGACACTTCTCCATACCATGTTTAGCATCGAATCTGGGGAAATGGAATCTTTTATTTTTGGTCTTGTAATGTTCCTATTTATTATTTTTCAGCCCACAGGATTATATGGAATGTGGCTAAAGATACGAATTTATTGGAAATTGTTTCCATTTAATCCAAAGCAAAGATTCACTTAAAAAGGAGTATCTAGAATGAAACGACTAATGACAATAATAATATCAATAACTATGTTCAGTTTGATTGGGTGTGGTGGTGCAGCCGAATCTCCTGGTGTTACTGAAAATGAAATTCTAATTGGAAATGTGCAGGATTTAAGTGGCCCAATGAAAGAATTGGGCAAAATCCTCCCTGCCGGATCAAACCTATATTTTGATTATATTAATGATAATGGCGGGGTCCATGGTCGCAAAATTAGGATGCTTGTTGAGGATGCCCAATACAATCCACAGAAAACGGTGGTAGCTGTAAAGAAATTAATCGAAAAAGAACAAGTGTTTTGCCTCTATAATGTGATAGGCACATCACCAGTTGAAGCAGTTCGTCCCCTATTAGCAGAGTCAGAAATACCCTTAATTGCACCTGCAACACAATCGGGTACTATGTCTGATATGAGTCGTCCAGCTGCTGAATATATTTTTCCTACTGATACAGGGTATGATATTCAAGCGAGTATTTTAATTGACTATGCTAAGGAAATAGATGAAAATGCTGTGATTGGCGTCATTTATCAGGATGACGATTATGGCGAAAATGTACTAAAAGGTGTTGAAGAGTCAGAAGCAGAGATGGGAATAACAGTTCAAAAAGAAAGTTTCCAACGGGGTGCTACCGATTTTGCTGGTCAAGTTATGAACATGATGAAAGGTGGATGTACACATGTAATAATAGCAGGTATAGTAAAAGAACCCATCATTATTATGAAAACGGCCGAAGCGATGGGTTATGCCCCTCAGTTTATGGGTATCAGCCCCACCATGGATCATAGGGTATCTTTGGCTGCCGGTACTGCCGGTGAAGGATTTATATCTGCAAACTTTGCTCCGCTTTGGAATTCAGATGATAATGTACCCAAATTATATCGTGAATTGTGTGAAAAAGCTGACGTTCCAGAAGCGATGATGGGCATGTACCATTACTATGGTTTTTCAACAGCCATTGTTTTGGTTGAAGGATTAAGACGTGCAGGGAAAAAGCCAACAAGAAAAAAATTGATTCGTGGAATGGAAACATTCAACAATTGGGATGGTGCAGGTATACAGCCATTAACGTATAATAGAAACGATCATGGTGGTGCAGAGGCGGTGATCTTGATTCAGATTAAAGATGGTATTCAATTACCCATCACTGGCTGGATTAAATAAACTTGAAGTAAAATAATTATGGGGCATCCATATTATTGGTGCCCCATTTTTCTGATTATGAATGAACTAGTCATTAATAATGTAACCATGCGTTTTTCTGGTGTGGTTGCTTTGAGTGAAGTATCCTTAAATGTGAATCAAGGTGAAATATTTTCATTAATTGGCCCAAATGGTTCTGGAAAATCCACATTATTTAACTGTATCAATGGCTTTAACCGTCCTCAGGAGGGAAGTATTTCATATAATGATACGGATTTAGTTAAATCTGCACCCCACAATATAATTGAAGCAGGGATATCGCGAACATTTCAAAATATACAAAACGTACCCTTCATGACCGTATTGGATAATGTACTCCTGGGTGCCCATAACAGGATAGATACCCAATTCACACTCAAAAGATGGTTTTTGCCGGGGAACCGAGAAAAAGAAGAAGCAATGGCATTAAAGGTTATGGATTTTCTAGGAATCGTAAATTACGAATCCAAATTTATGAGCGGTCAACCCTACGGCATCCAGAAACTGGTTGAGGTTGCCCGGGCCCTGATCTCTCAACCGAGACTTATTCTAATGGATGAACCGGCTGCGGGGATGAATGAGCAGGAAACCTTTGAAATTGCCCGGATCATCAGGGAAATTCGCGAAAAACTGAGAATTACAGTATTAGTGGTTGAACATGACATGAATTTGGTCATGAGTATATCCGATCGCATTGGTGTATTGGAATCAGGGGAGATTATTACTATTGGAAAACCAGAGGAAGTAAAAAATCATCCGGAAGTATTGAAAGCCTATCTAGGAGAAGGATTCGATGCTTAAACTGATCGGTGTAGAAACGTTTTACGGTAAAATTAAAGCACTCCACGGTATCTCTTTAGAAGTGTTGGAAGGACAATTGGTATGTATCCTGGGTGCGAATGGGGCAGGAAAATCCACTATCCTTAAATCCATAACTGGTTTGGTGAAGCCTGAATATGGCACAATCCATTTCAAAGGTCGGCGGATTGACCAAATGGATTCAGAAGATATTGTTAAATTGAGTATCGGCCATGTTCCTGAATGGCGCCGAATTTTTTCAGAATTGACCGTATATGAAAATCTCCTAATGGGCGGCTTCCTCTTAAAAGATGATGATTTGATTCATGAACGTATGGAAGAAGCCTTTCAACATTTTCCAATCTTGAAAAAAAGAAAGACCCAGCAGGCAGGGAATATGAGTGGTGGGGAACAACAAATGCTGGCCATTTCACGTGCCCTAATGCTGAAACCTAAACTGTTATTATTAGATGAACCGTCTTTGGGGCTTTCTCCATTACTGGTCCAGGATATTTTCGCCACTATTAAAGAATTGCATGAAAGCGGTGTTACTATTTTGATGGTAGAGCAAAATGTTAATCAGGCATTAAAAATAGCGGATTACGGTTATGTCCTTACAACGGGAAAAATATTTTTAAGTGGTACATACAAAGATTTATTGGAAGAAGAAAAAGTGCGGGAGCAATATTTGGGCGAAGGAAAATATAATCGCAGGGCGAAAGTGTGGAGTGGCTGATGGAGATTGATTATAATTTTTATAATACCATTCCCAAATTGTTTTGGCGTCAGGTAACTGAATTCTCTGATGATATATCGATTTGGGAAAAACAGGATGGTTTATGGAAATCCTTAACCTGGGCTGAGTATGGCGCAATTACAAGAAATATTGGAAATGGATTGCTTGCATCGGGAATTAAAAAAGGGGAAAAAATATCCATCTTGAGTCAAACGCGACCCGAATGGGTTATGTGTGATATGGGGATTATATCTATTGGATGTGTCACGGTGCCCATCTATCACTCTAATACCAATGAACAGGTTTTTTATATCGCGAACCAAAGTGATAGTTTATTCGCTTTTGTAGAAGATCAGGAACAATTAGATAAAATGTTAGCTAATTGGGACCAATTACCCAACATTAAAAAGATTATAGTATTTGATCATTACTACCCGGCAGATCTTCCAAATGTCTATTCATTAAAATCATTTATTGAACTGGGGCGTGAATATGGAAAAACACATGAAAACCAATTTGAACAATTAATTATATCCAGTCAGCCGGATGATCTGATTAGTTTTACATACACCTCAGGGACAACAGGAAACCCCAAAGCGGGGATGTACACCAGCCGGAATATTATTTCATGCGCCAGAGAATTGCCCAAAGCAATCGGGGTGACTAGGGATGATTTTTATGTTTGTTTTCTGCCCATGGCCCACATTGCAGAACGACTGGTGGGACACTTTATTCGCTTATTTACAGGTCATCCTGCTGCTTTTGCTGAAAGCATTGAAGATATGCCCCAGAATATCCGTCAAACAGGACCGACGGTTGTGTTTGGTACTCCCAGGGTGTGGGAAAAATTTTATGCCAAAATCATGACAGGGATTGGAGACGCTACGTGGTTCCAAAAAAAGATATTTCACTGGGCAATCGATATCGGAAAAGCTGCCAGTGATAATAAAATAGCCGGTATTCATTCAAACATTTGGCTAAGATTAAAAATAAGAATTGCCCGTTTACTGGTTTTAGATAAAATAAAAAATATATTCGGTGGAAACATTCGTTGTATGCTTACAGGTGCCGCGCCAATATCAAAAGAAATTATCCACTTTTTCAATTGGGTGGGGCTGGAAGTATATGAAGCCTATGGCATGACCGAAACATCTGGAGTCATTACCACTCAATCTGAGGGAAAAACTAGAATTGGTTCCGTGGGGTTACCGATTAAAGGGACTGAAATCAAGATCATGGAAGATGGTGAGATCTGCTGCCGCGGGGAACAAAATATTAAGGGTTATTACAAAAATCAGGAAGCCACAAATGAGTTACTAAGGCCCGATGATGAAGGGGGTTTTTGGCTACATACCGGTGATGTGGGCCATGTAGATGAGGATGGCTATTTATTCATCACCGATAGGAAAAAAGATATTATTATCACTGCCGGGGGGAAAAATGTGGCACCCCAAAATATTGAAAATTTGATGAAAACCAGTCCATATATTTCCCAAGCCATTGTCCACGGGGATAAAAAGCCTTATCTCACCATGCTAGTCACACTAGATGAAGATGAGATCACTAAGTTTGCCCGGGACCAGAAAATTCTCTACCAGGATTTAGGGGATTTGACTAAAAAAGAAGAAGTGATCGATCTGCTGAATCATGTGATCAGGGAAAAGAATAAAGAATTGGCATCCTATGAAGCCATAAAAAAATTTCGGATATTGGAAAAAGAATTAGATCAAGATAAGGATGAAGTTACGCCCACTTTGAAGGTGAAGCGTAAGGTGGTGACTGTGAATTACCAACACTTACTAAATAGCATGTATTAAATTTTTAAAAAAACTTTCTTTTTATACATCCAAGCCAAGATAAGCCAAAACATAAATACATGAAATAAAGCAAATAAGAGAGAGCCGTTTATATCTCCTGCCATGGGTTGAAATATTGTCTTATATAAATAACCATATCCTGAAATGATTTTGCCATCGAATTCAAATTGTATTCTCAGCATAATCTTGGTCCAGATACCTGAAGCCGCATAGAGGAATATGGCGTTGGCGCCGAAAATAACAAAAGGCTTTGTCCAACCATTCTTCTTTTTCACATCAATGAGCCAAATCATGCCCGCCAAAAGAAGGGTACCGATACCCCCCGTGAATAAAACATAAGAGCTGGTCCAAAGCTGTTTATTGATTGGCATGACAAAACCCCATAACCATCCCGATATGATGAGCAGGGCCCCAAGTACAGCCATCCGCTGGCAGTTATCTTGATGGTCTTTTGTTGTTTTAATCATGGCACCAACTAGAAACCCGAGAAGAATGGTGGCTATAGAAGTAATAGTGCTTAACAATCCTTCGGGATCAAAAGGAATTCCCATGCCTCTATACAAATGATCCTTGCCTAAAATAATGGAATCAATTACGCCTTGAAGATTGGTCTCCAAACCATAGGGATCCACGCCAGTCATCCAGCCATGGCCCATAAGTAGTAGCCAATAGCCAATTAATAATCCCATAGAAATTTGGACGATACCTTTAATGTCTGCCCGGACAACAATCATACTGGCCAGGATGTAGGCCAATGCGATCCGTTGGAGGACGCCCATAATTCTGAATTGAGACCAGTCCCAGTCTTGTCGGATGAAGGGAAATGCATTCAAAAATAACCCAATGGTAAAAATGGTGATGGTACGAAAAACCACCTTTTTGAAGAGGGGTCCCCATTTGCAGAATTCATATTTCTCAAATGAGTAGCGCATGGAAATGCCCACAATAAAAAGGAAAAATGGAAATACCAGATCCGTGAGTGTGCATCCGTGCCATTTCGCGTGGCGAAGGGGTCCGTACACATGAGCCCAAGTACCAGGTGTGTTTACCAAGACCATCAATGCCATGGTGGCACCACGGAATGTATCTAGAGCAATGAGACGTTCATTTGATTGTGTCATCCAGAATCCTTGTTTATTCCATAGTTGGGGTCGATATCCAAAAATTTAATCAAAATGAGTCCCGGGATTGTAGCCACCATTACCCAAATAAAAAAGGATTGATATCCAATGGTTTCCTGCAACGCACCGCTAAACATGCCGGGAAGCATCATACCCAATGCCATAAATCCAGTGCATAAGGCATAGTGAGCCGTTTTGTGCTCTCCATCAGAAATCATCATCATAAAAAGCATATAGGCAGTAAATCCAAAACCATATCCAAATTGTTCAATAGCTACAAAAGCGGTAATGAATGAAATATTATCCATTTGGGTATAGGCCATGATAACATATACAATATCAGGTAGCTTCATGGCCAATGCCATCCATAGTATCCAAGATTTTAAACCATGTTTTGCTACAAGAAGTCCTCCTAGAATGCCACCTAGAGTTAACATGATAATCCCCATCGTTCCCTGAATAAATCCCAATTGAACATTAGTTAATCCCAATCCACCTGCAGCAAAATCATCCAACATAAATAGCGGTGCAATCTTGACTAATTGCGCTTCTCCGAATCGGTATAATAAAATAAAGCTAATGATAAGAACGATTTTTGGTTTTTGGAAAAATGAGATGAATACATGAAAGAAATTTTTCATGACGGACCCTACATTTGCATTCTTATCGGAAGAATCAGATTTAGGAAATGGCAGTTGAATTTTATGATATAGCCCTAATAAGAGAAATATTATTGATAGACATCCAAACAACATGGACCATGCAGTGGCCATATTGCCCGTCCAATCATTTAAAACCCCTGCCAGCATCACCAAAAATCCCTGTCCGGTGATTATTGCCAATCTATAAAATGAATTTCGAATCCCGACCCACCATGCCTGATCATGGGATGGAAGTGCGATCATATAGAAACCATCAGCAGCAATATCATGGGTGGCAGAACTAAATGCAATGAGCCAGAAAAATGCCAATGTAAATTTAAATACATTATCGGTGGGTAGTGTTAGGGCAATCCCTGCCAATCCAGCACCAATGACCAACTGCATAATAATAATCCAGAATCGTTTAGTTTTAAGGATATCCACCAAAGGACTCCACAGAGGTTTGATGACCCAAGGTAAATAAAGCCAACTCGTATAGAGTGCTATATCCGTGTTGGATATACCCAAATTTTTATACATAATTGTAGAAACAATCATAACGAATGCATAAGGGAGCCCCTCTGCATAATATAGGGATGGGACCCATTGCCAAAGTCTCTTAGTTGATTGATCACTCATTTATTATACAGATGTCTAAGTCTTGAATTTGGATAATAATGATTCAATATCATTTCTGATGTATTCCCGAATAATGCCATGCCCAATGCACCAATTTGACACAGGCCTACACCGTGACCCCAGCCATTTCCATGGAGTAGAAAATCTCCATCATCCGTTTTTTCAATTGTAAATGCTGAGCTAAATAAAAATGAAGGAGACATGATATTCCTGATCTCATATTCAGAATGGATTTTTATTTTCTGATTATTTCCTTGGTTGTCTTCATATTCAATCAATAGGTCAGTAATTCGACCGGACACCCCCATTTTGATGGGGGTTAAATCCTGAATCTTGGCTGCATTGATATTATGCTTATATTGTAATGATTGAATCAGTTCATCTTGGGTGGCTTGATACGTCCAGCGATAATATTTCCCTTTTTTATCTACATCTCCGATATAGGTTTTAAGTGATGTTTCCGGTACAATCTCAGGACTGCAAAAAGGCACACCATTTTCATCTTCGTCTACAATTGATACCAAATATGGGATGGGTTCCCCATCCCATACGTGTTCAAAATTTTCTGAAATGCCACCACAAGATTTGGAGTAGCGTGCATCGCAAATGCGATCGTCAAACATAATCACTTCACCAAAAGTCGCATTGGCACTTTGAATAGACGCATCGGTACAGTGGGTCATGCCTTGATAACGCTGGCAGCAATCATCATTGCAAATGTCAAATCCAAGGTGACGGTGTTTCTGCTCAATATTGGCCAAAAGCCATGACCGGGCCACAATGGTTTGGGCTTTTAAAAATTCGGGAGGACATAGGGCGCTCATTTCTGATGTGGCCACGCATTTCAGATACGCTTCCAAAGGCAGTTCATTAACGGCCATCATTTTTCCATCTTGAATTGAAAATTCCATAGTGCCCCAATAGGATGCGCGAATTTGTTTCTCCCAATGAAAGCCTCGGCCAACAGGGATACCATTAAGCATTAGTGATGGGCTTCCATCCGGGATAGATGGAATGATTTTTAGGGAAGTATCAATAATTCCTAATTCGGGAATAACTAGTTTCCCATTATCATAATTTATGGTAGTGTGATCTGCATTTTTGCAGGACGGATGTAATCGGTTTTCCGTTTCAATCTCATAGAATTGGCTGTCAGAAAAGGAGACGGCAATTGATTTCAGTTTGTCCTCAGGTAAAATGAGGCCCACACGAATTAGTGGTTCTTTATTGGGAATAGAACCGGGGATCAGCATTGGGACATCCAAACTTTTGCCCCAAGACCGATAATCGGCGCTGCCCTTAAATCTGAAAGAATAATTCGACTTGAATCGAACTCTCCATTAACTAAGAAATGATCTGAAATTGCAGAATGAGCATCAGCACATTGATTAGTTAATGTTTTCATTACGGCCTTGTAAGTGGGTTTACCTTCATCCGATTGTAAAAATTGAGATAACCGCTGACCAATAACAATTCGATCTAATAATGTACCAAGGTATGGATGGTCTGACTTGAGATTTTGATCTATAATGAACAAACCACCCCAACCGGAATAAATGGTTGATATTCGCTCAAATATTAATTGACCCAATACCGCACCGATTTCATCATCTGTTATGAATTCCCGCAAGGCATGAATCCCCGACATGGATGTATAAGTTTCCAATGATTTCCCATTGATCATTTTCAATTTTATTGATTTACCCATCCAATTTGAGGCTTCATCGAAAGGAAGCAACGTACCATTAAGCTTGAGTCCGTCGGCTGTACCTGTCCCACCTCCAAGATAATAAGCATTGTTAACGGATCGAAATGCACCTTCTTCCCCATATTCTTCACCCCAGGCACACATGTCCGCATCACTCTCCAACCTTTGAATGGGGAGCCCAAGAGATATAGCCTCTTCGAGTTGATCAGAGAAATCTGGTATCCGGGGCCCATTGGCCATAGCAGCAATACCACGACCATTTTCAGTTTTAATTCCAGGCATGGCTATTGCTACATGAAATGGACCGTCGCCAGTCAAGGATTTGATCACTTTAGAAGCACAGTCTATAATTACTTTTCCCTGTCGGCATTCTGCTTTGGATATTTCTGAACCCGTTTGTTGGTCTAAGGGTAGTGAAGAAAAATCCAGGTTGAAATTTGGATGATCTGAATATTGTATATCGATAGTAGGATCAATGATCCTAAACGTACTTTCATTCACCTGTTCTACGATCCCGCCTGAAACTTTAGTGGCACCCCCATCTAACCCAATTATCTTCATGATAAACCAACCAATTCTTTTAATCTCAAAATACGATTGTAGGAGGTCTCAATTTGTTGGGCGGTAATTAACCCCTCTTTTAATAATTTTTCAATGATTGCGTATACCTTTTTTACAATGTCCGGATCATAAACCAAGTTATTCCCAAAACAAAAAATATCAACCCCAGCATTAACCATTAAATTAATTACGGTTTTGAGTTCATAATGATCTGTAATGGCTCCCATTTGAGGATCATCGCTAATAATGACACCATTAAACCCCATTTGTTTACGAAGCATCTGTTTCAATATTTTGGAAGAAAGTGTTGCCGGGTACTTAGAATCTAGTGCTTGATGAAATAAGTGAGAGGTCATAACGGCCGGTATAGAATGATTATCAATCAAATACTCATAGGGAAAAAGTTCACTTTCTTTCCAAGAATCTGAGACATTCACAAATCCATCATGGGTGTCGCTTGCGGCACTGCCTTGCCCCGGGAAATGTTTACATACGGGAATAATATTATGTTTTAAATGAGCATGGATGAATAATTCAGCATGTCGGGCAATGATTTCAGGATCATGGGAAAAACATCGCCCTTTTTGAACAATTACATTCTCAGAATTTATAAGGAGGTCCAGAACAGGAGCAAAATTCATATTAAATCCGTGGGTTTTGAGCGTGAATGCAATTTTCTTAGCATGATCAATAGTATTGGATTCACTTTCTTCAATACCAATATTTTCCCAACTTTGTGAATCATTAAAACCATATTCCTTTTTTAATCGATTCACTTGCCCTCCTTCTTGATCTACAACGATAAATAGAGGAATCTCACTGAAAGTTTGAAGCGCAGCATTCAGAGATTGCACCTGTTCAGGAGATCGAATGTTATGAAGGGTGGGAGGGTTTGTTGTTACATTTTGATCATAAAGGATGACACCGCCTACTGTAAGTCCATCTAGAGATTGGAAAAAAGATGCTGCATCCTCTCCAGATGTACCGCGGAATCCGGTCATGATCATTTGACCGATCATTGATTTGATTTCTTTACTTGTAGATCGCATGATTTTGAGAAAGAAAAGTTAAAGATTTATGGGGGAAGTTCAGTTAATTTTTATGTTATGGTTATGAGGAATTTTATACTTTGTTTGGCACTGCTTATTTCAGCATGTGCAGGTCCTAGTCAATCTAAATCAGAAAAAACTTGGGCAGAACAAACCCTACAACAACTCACGTTGAGAGAAAAGATTGCCCAGATGATGGTGCTGTCCGTTAATATGCGTTTCATGAATTATGAAAGCAGTCAATGGAAGGAAATTCAAAGGTATCTTGCCACAGATGGCATAGGTGTCCTCCACATTTGGTTTGGTGATGCAGGCAGTGCCCTTACCATGCTGAATGAAATGCAGGAAAAGTCTAAAGTCCCTATTCTGGTTGAGGCAGACATTGAATCCGGATTGGGTCGTCGCTATCCCGGCGCAGTAACTCTACCGCCAATGATGGCCATTGCTGCTACAGGGAATCCCCAATATGCCTATGAAGCAGGCCGAATCGCAGCAGAAGAAAGCCGGGCCGTGGGCATCTACTTTAATTTGTCGCCTGTGGTGGATGTCAATAATAATCCCAAAAACCCCATCATCAATACAAGATCATTTGGAGAGGTGGCCGATTCTGTGGATCGCTATTCCGTAGAATATATCCGCGGACTTCAAGATCACGGTATGCTAACCACAGCAAAACATTTCCCTGGTCATGGTGATACGGAAACCGATTCCCATTCAGCATTGGCTCAGATTCCCAGCGACTCTACGCGGTTGTGGACGATTGAACTGCCTCCATTTCAACGCGCCATTGATGCAGGTGTGGATGCGGTCATGGTGGCCCATGTAAATGCACCGGATTATCAAGATCATGCAGAAGACCCTGCATCTTTATCGAGATTTTGGCTGCAGGATATATTGAGAAAAAAAATGAATTTTGATGGTGTCATTATCACAGATGCCATGCGAATGGGTGGGATTGTTGAAAATTATTCTGATGATTATGCACTATTGGCCACAGTAGAAGCAGGGTCGGACATTATTATTCAAAATATGAATTTGAAGCGATCCATTGATACTATCGAAAAAGCAGTTTTGGATGGTACAATTTTAGAAAGTCGAATCAATTCATCCGCATTAAAAGTGCTTCAAATGAAGGAGAAAGTTGGCCTTCATTTCAATAAAATTATAACACCTGAATACACCCATCGTGCAATGGGAAAATCTTCCAATTTTAAAATGGCAAAAGAGATGGCTGAAAAATCGATTACTGTCGTGAAAAATGAAGCCAACATATTACCCCTTCAACCAGCACTGGATGAAAAACTCTATGTGATTGACTTATATGATGGCCCTAATAAGCATACCGAGAGCAGCTTTACCAAACAGCTCAAAACAAATGGACGAAAGGTTGTTTCCTTTCAAATCGACAAATCGGATAGTGTTGCCATTGCAGATCATATTTTGGATCAAATTCCATCGGATGGGTTGGTATTTCTCAATGCTTTTGCCACGCCGACTGAACATAAGGATGAAATATTTTTACCAAAAGTTGAAGCGGAATTTGTCAATCAGCTCATTGAAAAATGTGAACGAGTTATTGTAACTAGTTTTGGGAGCCCCTATCTCATTCAAGATTTTCCGGATGCTCCCGTATATATTTGTGCATATAAGGGGAGTGGTGTACTGCAAAATGCCGCTGCAAATGCCCTCAAAGGCAAGGCAGATATGAAAGGGATTTTACCTGTGACCATCCCTGGGATTGCATCAAATGGAACAGGCATTCAGATTCAAGCAAAGCCATGGCCAAGTGGTAAATCAAATTGGAAACCGGGCAAAACCCTAAAACGAATTCGTCCCCAAGAAATTTTAGCTAACACTGATTCCATTGAAATACTGTTAAATCAAGCTGTTTCAGATTCTGCTTGGCCCGGTGGCGTCTTGCTCGCAGCAAAGGACGGCCAAATATTTTTTCATGAATCATTCGGTTATCACACGTACAAAAAATCGGAGCATGTAACGCGTGGCGATATTTATGATCTTGCTTCTATCACCAAAGTAATTGCCACCACCTCTGTCGTTATGAAAATGGTGGATAAAAAAGAGCTTTCCTTGGATGGCAAAGTAGTGGACTATTTGACTACATTCAAAGGGAAGCAATCAAATCATTTTAAACAAAAATCCAATACGACCATCCGCCACTTAATGACCCATACTTCCGGATTGCCCCCATTCAAAAAATATTATCTAATGAATGGGAGCCCTGAAGCACGATTGGATTCGGTTATGAATACAGAACCGACCCTTCCACTGGTGGATAAAACCATCTACTCAGATGTGGGGTTAATTACATTGGGAAAAGTGGTTGAAGCCGTTTCAGGTGTGCCATTAGATAGTTTGGTAGATTCATTAATTTTTGAGCCATTGGGAATGAGTTCAACCTATTTCAATCCGCCAAAAAATAGAATAAAAAGACTCGTACCGACCGAATACAGTGAGCTCTATGGAGAGTTAATCCATGGATATGTTCACGATGAAAATGCACACAGCCTTGGTGGAGTCGCCGGTCATGCAGGACTATTCTCCACAGCAAGTGATTTAGCCATTTTTAGTCAAATGATGCTTAATGGCGGTATTTATGGATGGAAGCGAATTTTTAAATCCAATACGGTTGACCAATTCACACAAAGAGCAAATGTAATTGAAGGGAGTTCAAGAGCATTGGGTTGGGATACGCCCAGTGGAAAAGCATCTGGAGGTGTATTCTTGCCTGATGAAAGTTTTGGCCACACAGGTTACACGGGGACGTCTTTATGGATTGATTCAAAAAATCAGATATTTGTCATTTTATTGACCAATGCTGTCCATCCCAACCGATCATACAAAAGTCCAAATTATTTTGATTGGCGCCAGCGGATACATTCTGCTGTTTATGAATCGGTGGGGTTGATGGATAAAAATCCGAATCTCCAGTGGCGTAAATCCTGGGAGTAATTAAGGAAGAATGAAAAATAATATTTTTCACCGAAATCGATATTTTTTCCTTTTTCCTTTTTCCTTTTTCCTTTTATTATGTTGTTCAAATCCAAATGAATGGATAAACACGTTGCCAAAACCTTGGACATTAACTGAAAATCAAATGTCCGAAATCCTGCCTCAATTTCATAAACGATTTCCAGATTTTTCTGATCGATTAAAAGCATTTTCGTTGTGGCAAGTAGGCAAGCCATATGAGCTATTTTGTTTAGGGGAAGAAGCGGGAGTGGATACAGACCCTATATTTAGGATGGATGTTTCTGATTGTACTGTACATATTCTTACGAGTTTGGCTAGTGTCCAAAGTCAGTCTTGGGATGAAGCAAAATCCAAACTTATTGATATCCATTATAAGCCGAATAAAAAGGGAGTATCAATTCCCACTTATAAAAGCCGTTGGCATTATACGACAAATCGAATTCAGGAAAATCCATCAACTGTGAATATTACCCCCTCAATTATTCCAGAGCAGGAACTAAAGTCTGTTTCAATTACCTTAAATGAAAAAGAAAATGGTGATGCATTTTTGGATCTCAATTGGAATAAACCCACAATAATTTCATATATACCCAATGGATTAATCAATTTAGATCTATTAAAAAAATTGCCAGATATAGTTGGCGTCGCATTTGTAAAGAAATCCTATTTCAAAATGGGGTTGGTGGTCGCTCATGAAGGGATGGTCATCGATCAGAAAAATATAATTCATGCTTCATCAGAATATGGAAAAACCGTAAAAATGAACTTTATGGATTACTATTTCAGAAATGATGGTCCTTTATTTGATGGCGTTCTATTTTTTGAATTTCACCCATTAAAGGGTTAACCCCATGCATTGGATCGATCTCACCATTATAATCCTATTCTTGGGAGGATTTTCTGTTTACGGATTATGGCAGAGTCGATATAATCAATCCTCGACTGATTATTTTCTAGGCAACAGAAACTTACCTTGGCCTGTAGCAATGCTCTCCATCGTGGCCACTGAGACTTCAGTATTGACTTTTATCAGTGTCCCGGGGTTGGCCTATAGGGATGATTGGTTTTTTCTTCAGCTCGCCATAGGATATATCATCGGCCGCGTTTTAGTGAGCGTAGTTTTATTGCCCCAATATTTTAAATCGGGTGTTACATCCATTTATGAAGTTATTGGCCACAAATTTGGTCCGGAAATTCAAAAGGTAGCATCCGGTGTATTTCTTATCACACGCATTTTGGCTGATGGTGTACGATTTTTAGCCACTGCAGTGGTGGTTCAGGTCATCACCGGATGGTCATTAACATTTGCGGTTCTGATCATCGGCGCTGTCACCTTGGTTTATACATTATCAGGTGGAATCCGTACGGTGGTGTGGGTGGACAGTATCCAATTCATCCTCTATCTTTTTGGAGGTGTTGCATCCATAATTATCGTTTTAAACCATCTTGATCAATCTTTGTTTGAAACAATACCCATCTTAGCTGAACAGGGCAAACTAGCCATATTCAATTTTGAAGGAAATTTTATCAAAGACCCATATTATTTCATAAGCGCCATCGTTGGTGGTGCTTTATTATCCTTTTCTTCCCACGGCGTTGATTATATGATGGTTCAGCGGGTATTAAGCACAAAGAATTTAACAGCAGCAAGAAAGGCCATGGTTGGGAGTGGTATTTTTGTTTTTATTCAGTTCAGTATATTTCTCTTAGCTGGATCATTAATGTTTCTATTAATGGGTGGCGTTGAGATGGAAAGAGATCGTGAATTCACTTCTTTCATTGTGGATTATCTTCCTGTTGGACTAAGAGGTATTTTATTTGCCGGCGTTCTTTCCGCAGCTATGTCCACCTTAAGTTCTTCGATCAACTCACTGGCATCATCTACTGTAACGGATTGGATCGGTGGTGAACAGACGATAAAAAAATCTCAATTCGTCAGTTTTATTTGGGGAATCGTATTAATAGGTATCGCTCTATTATTCGATGAAAGTGATAGTGCAATTGTAATTATTGGACTACAGATTGCATCATTCACTTATGGTGGATTATTGGGATTATTTCTCCTAAGTAAAGTCCAAAGGGAAATTCCCTCAGCCGCCTTAATCATTGGTTTAATTTCCAGTTTATTGATTGTCTTTTATTTAAAACAAATTGGTCTAGCATGGACATGGTTTATCGGTATATCAATCGTCGTTTTTGGGTTAATTACAACCCTTATTGAAAGGATTATAAGCTCATATGACCACCGTTGAAAAATCCATGGAAGGCCAGATTAAATATTTTAGACTATTTTATATACTCATTTTTTGACCGGAGCCTGCAATATTAAAACCAGCATTTAAAACATCTTTTCTTGGGCTAGAGTCTTGATTTAAAACTGGATTTGTGTGATTAAAATGAATAAAGTGAATACCAGATTTATCTTTCACATCTCTAAGGACTTCTATGGATTCAACAATAAACGGGTGGGGAATTTCTGACATATCACGATCGGGAATTTCACCATTTTCAAAAAATGACCCATCAATCAAAGTGTATTCATTTTCTGAAGCCACTTTTTTAATATCCTCCTCCCACTTCTCCCATTTATCAATATCAGGGATAAATATGAGAGACTTGGATGGCCCTTCAATCTTATATCCAACTGTTTCAGAAAACTCATCACGATGAGGAACTATAAATGGTGTTATTGAAATTCGGTTATTGAGTTCTAGGGTTTTTTCATTTTTTAATTTATTAATCTGAATATTCTCTAAGTCTACTAATTGACTCCATGGTCCATTTGACCTTAAAAACTTAGCCATCTTGGGCATTGCATATACATTTACTTTTTGCGTGCCCATGGCCTCTCTTCCCAAATGAATTAGTCCCGTATAATGGCCAATATGGGCATGTGTGAGAAAAATACCCTTTAATTTATCTTGGTTATTATCAGTGAGTATTTTCAATTGATTAGTGAAATCGGGTGTGGCTTCAACCATCCATGTTTCTTTGGAGTGCGGATCGACAATCCCAAGTGATGTAACCATCAATTGATTGCTCGGATTATTCCAGCGACCAATACAACACTCTTTCATACATCCTGCTTGGGGTACACCGGCATCCTGCGCAATTCCCAATACAACCACATAGGGATCTTGTAATGCTGATTGGGTACATCCTGAAATCAATAAGAATAATGTGAGCCCAATGAAGGAAGTTATTTTCATGTATCACTCAGTTGAATGATAATCTTATCCTGTAGAGAACGATATGGACTTGCAGATCCTTTAAAACCATTCATTAAAATTGAGAATACGATTACATCATTTTTATTAATTATATAACCGGATATATTGGAAGCCCCTGATAATGATCCCGTTTTCGCAAGTACAGTATCTGGAAAATTTCGATCTTTAAGTGTCCCATTTAGACCACCCTGAGGAAGGGTAAACAAAAATTGATCCCTTATTTCAGGATGATTATATGCCCAGGTCAATAGTTGGATGAAATGATTTGGACTAGAATAATTATATCGTGAAACACCAGACCCATCTCTTATTGAAAATTCGGCGGTATCCATTCCAACACTGTCATATAAAAAGTCGCGTATGTGTAGTAGCCCATTTGTCCAGGTGCCTTGCAGACCTTCGAATTCAAAACCGATTGTTTTGGTTAATAATTCCGCGGTTAGATTATCGCTCTCAACCATTAAATTCTTAACTGTATTTGGTAGAGTTCGTGATGTATGGGTAGCGATAAGCTGTGCTGATTCAGGCGTTTTATTTTTATGCATTGTTTGAATTTCTATCCCCTTTTTTGAAATCATTTCTCTAAATAAATGGCCTACAAATTGTGTTGGTTCTTCTATATTTCTAAATATAGTATCGGTTGAGGTTGTATCCATTATATTCCCAGTAATGGTGAATTGATTTGTACGGTTTTGCCAATCTCGATCGATTTTTAATTTTTCAAAACCTGTGGAATCAGTTACTGTAATCGATTTGTTTTGAATAGAATAATATGAAGATTGGGGATGGGTGTAAACCCGTGCCGGTTCACCTACGATTCCGGGATGAATTACAAAGTTCACACAATTATCATTGACAGATAAAGCACTGATTGGAGCTGAATACCACCAGGCGCCTTCATCCCACATCCATCCTTCACCATAGGTCAATGAATCATGACGCGTATCATCCAATATTAATTGATCCACTGTTAGATTTGCTTTTGCAACGATTGTTGCTAATGAATCCAATGATGATAAAGTTAGATCCGGGTCGCCACCACCGATCAAATATAGTATATTATTCTCATGACGAACTTCTGTATGAAATGTATATCCCGAGTCCAAAAGGGCAAGAGAAGCAATGGCTGTAAATATTTTATTATTGCTGGCAGGATTGAAAAGGGAATGGCTGTTTAAGTCCACCAATACCTTTCCAGATTTTAGTGATACAGCTTTAACGCCTATATTGGTCGAGAGGCCAGATTTATTAATAATATTATAGATTTGTTTTTCTGTGGTTCTATCACCTTTACCATGAAAAATAATTGGAGATTGTGTACAACTATGAATGGATAGAATAAATATGCATCCCAATTTTGAAATCAAAATCTTTAGATTATTCATATAGATAATATCCTTCTGCCTTATTTTTGAAATATTGTGATTCTTTACCCTCATTGTAATTCGAAAAATCATGATCATTTATTCCCCACAATCGATTCATTCCTGATGTCTTAATCTCAAATTTATTTGGATATAATTTTTGTAAAGTCTCAATAACAGTAATCCCCGTGGCGACACTATTATAAGTATTCCGATCTGTGATTTGAATCTCAATGCCATGGCAAACTTGATTTTCATATTTTGGATTATTGGCCATTCCCTCCAAATCTGTAGGGATAAATGAAACGGCCGTAAAGCTAACACCGGGCAAATGATTATTGTTTAGACTTTCAGCCAAAATTTCTTTGAGAATCCAAGGTGCACCGAATCGTTTGAATGGTTTTTGGGTTCCCCGTCCTTCATTCACATTTGTAGCTTCTAATAAACACATGCCGGGATAAATGATGGCTGTCTCAATATCGGGAATGTTGGGAGAGGGTTTCACCCATGGGAGATGGGTTTCGTCCTGCCATTGTGTTCTGTTCCAACCATCTACAAGGACAACATCAATTCTCGGGATATTGTTAATCCATTTTTCTCCAATTATCATTTGAGCCAATTCACCTGCCGTCAATCCATAACGAATTGGGATGGGATATTTCCCCACAAAAGATTGATGTGTTAAATTCAAAATTGGTCCTTCAACTTTTGTCCCTGTGATCGGATTGGGACGGTCAAGAATAATAACTTCCACACCCGATTCGGCTGCGGCCTCCATCACCAAACCCATGGTTGATATGTATGTATAAAATCGGGCACCCACATCTTGGATGTCATACAAAATCACATCCAGTCCCCTCATTTGTTCTGGCGTTGGCTTCCGATTTTTTCCATACAGGCTTACCACGGTTGGCAGGGTCTTTATTTGGCCATTATAATATACTTTTTCTCCCGCTGCTGATTCTCCAAACAACCCATGTTCCGGGGAAAATATAATTTTGAGATCCACATCGTTCATTTCAAGAATCCTTTCATAATTGGGCGTCCCATTTTGATCTACTCCCGTATGATTGGTAACCAATCCGATAGTTTTCCCGATGATTAAATCTTGACGCTCTTCCAATAAAACATCCAAGCCCACTTTCCCTTTTGGTGGAGATGGAATCGTATTCAATTCAGAAGGAGAAATAGAAGGGGGTGGAGTTGTACATCCTGCTATGAGGATGATAAAGGAGAAGAAATATCGATTCATTATTTGAGTAATGTAAATTTTTTGGTGATGAGTTGGCTTCCTTGTGATAATTTGGCGAGATAAATACCTGTTGGTGCATCCTGCCCATTATACAACCGACCATGCCACGAAAATTTTTGTGTCTTGGCCGCAAGGGGCTGAACAGACATTTTATATACTTCTCTTCCCATAAGGTCAGTGATGGAAAGGTATGCTATGGGTGAAAATTGTTCTACCCGAAATTCAATGGTAATAGATTGGTTCGAAGGGTTGGGGTAAAGGGAGATGATATTTAGGCTTTTGGGTATAATATTCTCTTCATCTCTTACAGAAGCAGTAGTGCCATCGAGATAACTCAGTATATTACCCATGATGGTTTTTCGACTATTATCAGGATAGATTGTTTCAAATCCAATGGATAAATACACCAACCCACCGGTAAAAAGACTGCCATCCAACCCACCGGTATAGGCAATCCCCGCACCACCTTTTTGATCGTATTCTGCGTTTTCATAATGCAAAAGGATCGAAGCATCACTTGTCGGTTTAATGCCATCCGGCCAATCAACATCGTAGGTTCCATGTGTTCCATCATCGAATGTAATGGTCATATTTTCGAAAATAGATCCGGATACGCCAGTCACAGAATAGGTGCCCTGTTTTCCGGCTGCTGCATCTGATATATACTCTGCTTTAAGGAATTTTTCAAAAAATAGGTTATCGCTCACACTGCCTTGTTCAACAAGATCATATCCAATTTCAGAACCGGAGACAAACAATCGGCCACCTTTTTTCATAAATTCTTTTAACAAGGATTGTTCTGTTTCATCGAAGGATGAAGTTGATGACCCCTCTTCACCTAAAATCCAATCTATGATTGCATAGTCGGTTAATTTTACTCTCCCATTTATGATGGCTTCATTAGACGCTGAATCAAATGTATATCCATTTTTGTGAATGGCATCACCATGTTGCTTTATGAAATCATAGGTATTTGTTGTACCACTGACTCGGTCAAATCCATTTATGATTAATATCTTCGGCATGTTGGATGAGGGCGTTACGCCCAATACTTCAGTTGCACCACTTGATCCAATATCATTTGATGCTTTGATTGTAAAATAATATGTTGAATCTAAAGTAAGGCCTGAAAGCAGAATCGGGGTGCTGGTGAAAGAGCCTAAATCATCTTCTTTAGATGAAAGAGGATAAACTCGGATGACTGAATAACCGGTAGCGACGGGTGAACCAGTAAAATCAATCGTAACCACACCATTCCCTAAATTAGTGATATTGAGATTGACAGGAGTCGAAGGTGCGGTTTTCGCGGACATCTTATCCTTTAATGATTGCCACAATTTTTGAGATCCTTCATCATATCCCAATGCCCACATACCCACGCCACCCAAATCTTTGGATAGAGCTAAGTCATATTTTTTTGCCAACGATAAACTATCATCATACCAAGTTTGATACCATCCATTATTTTCGTATTTATACCATGGCGTTTCAGATGCATCATCCCATATTCTACCATAAGATTTCGCATTATTTTCTGCATTGGCATATATAACTGCTATTCCTGAAGCTGTAGTATTTGCGCCCTTATTACCGGAATTAGCCGTCCATTCATATCCATAATAAGGAAGGCCAAGGATGATTTTTTCTGCATTATTTCCTGTTGCTGATAGATACGTGTTCACTGTCTTGGTGATATTGTAAGATCCATCTTTAAGGGGAGAAACAGGGCCAGTGGTTGAACTGCCTTTCCAATGATAATCGTAACCCATGATGAAAAGGCCGTCACTTTCTTTGGCCAATGCATTAAAATCCCATGCGCTGTTCCAATCCACAGCCGGTGTAGCCAAGGTAACTTTTGCATGAGATATCTTGTCCCGCAGTGCTTTCCGCAAATCTTTAACAAAAGTGACCAGATTGGATTTTTGTGAAGGGGGGAATGCTTCAAAATCAATGTTTACACCATCTGCATTTCCATTCTCAACTTGGGTTACCAAATTATTAATGAGCCGATTTCGATTATCGCTGTTGCTCAAAAGCGTTTCTAAATCAGATTTGTTGAAAAGTGTCACAACCAATACAACTTCCACACCATTCTCATGTGCTTTATTTATGAGATCTGTTTTAGGCCATCCATGGAGGTCAGTGAGGTCACCATTTGCATTGGCTTCTGCTGAGAAGTATGCAATAGTTGTCAATAAGTCATAATTATAGTTTTGCCATTTTGATCCGGACCAATAAGGGTGGTAGCCAAATACAATTTTTGATGGTCCATCGACTCGTTTTTTCAGAGGGATAGGAGGGGTGGAACCCGGTTTGTGGGTCGACTCTAAATAATAGATTTTATGGTGTTCTAACTCAATTTGATGAATGCCTTTCCTTTGAGCATCTTGTCCAAACATCATTGAAACCAAAATGATTAAGATGAAAATCCGCCTAAACATCACATCCCGTAAAGATTTCCTCTATGGTTTCTCGCCGTCGGATGAGTTGATGGTTTCGTCCATCTAGCAGTACTTCGGCAGCCCGTGGCCTGGTATTGAAATTATGCGACATAGCATATCCATAGGCGCCTGCATCCATAATGGCAATTAGATCACCTTCTTCTAAGGTTGGGAAAGCTCGGTCAAATGCGATTCTATCCGTGTTTTCGCAAATCGGCCCGGTAAAATCATACGCACCATTGCTTTTACCCGATTCTCCAATTTTATACATGCGGTGGTATGCCCCATATAATGCAGGACGCATGAGGGTCTCCATGCCAGCATCAAGACCCACATAATTTTTATAACTATTTTTCAAACCCGTAACTGTGGTCAATATAAAGCCTGTATTGCCAATGATGCTTTTGCCCGGTTCAATCCAGAGTGCAGGGGCTTCATCTTTATTCTCATAATGACTATATAAAACATCAGACAAATTTTTGAAAAGGGAGTCAAAATCAAGGGGTGTTTCTTCATCTTTGTATGGAATGCCCCAACCGCCACCCATGCTGACAAATTCAAAATGGATTCCCAATTTTGATTCAATCTTTTTGGTATTATGAATGATGGCCGTGAGCAATTCAATAAAATAGTCCCCGTCTAAATTTCCAGAGCCGGCCATACATTGTAACCCAAAATTATGAATACCTGCTTTTTGTGCATTTATATAAGCATTTACAATTTTCTCTGCTGGGATACCAAACTTTGCATTTTCGCCTGCAGTGGTAATTTGTGAAAAAGTACCTTTCCCAAATCCGGGATTGAGTCGAAACGAAATGCGTTCCGGTGTGCCAATTGATAACAACCTATCCAAGGATGATGCATCATCAAGATTGATATAACATCCTTTTTTAAGAGCCAGTCTTAAATCGGGCTCCGATTCATAATTTCCTGTGTATAAACATTTCTTTGGATCAATCCCTGCCAATTCGGCCGCATAGATTTCGCCCGGGCTTGAGCAGTCCCCTCCAATTTCGGGATGATAGGATTTCATTAATTTTAAAAGATGGGGATTGCTATTTGCTTTTACCGCATAGCAAATATGGGATTGGTTAAAATTGGGTTTTAGCGCATGCTTCAGACGATTAACATTTTGGCCAATTTGATCCTTCACATAGATATATAATGGCGTACCATAGGTGGCAGATAATTCGGCCATCAGCGGTTCATCATTTAATAATTCTCGCAAGGGATGGATGTTCACAGTAATTTCCTTAAATATCGAATCAATAACTTATTCAAAATTCGATATAAGTCATAAGTGAAAGTAGATGTTGGATCGTTTAATTTCTTTTATGAATAATTGGTTAAAATTCCGAAGTCATCTATTGATCTATTTTTTATTCATTGGGTCAATTAATGGACAGCCCATTTCATTTTCTTCTGTTACAGATGGATGGTCTCAAACGATTTCTAATCCTAATTTACAGATGATTTTGCTCGGCGGATTAATTGGTAGTGGACTTGCGTCACAATATGATCAAACTTTCCAATCGAATGTTCAATCCAATGGGCTGATGCCCAATGGATTGGCAAAGGTTGGTGATTATTGGGGAATTACAGGTCAGTTGCTATTGTGGGGATCCTTTCTAAATAATGATGAGAAAAGTAACCAATTGGAATATGCAATGAATGCTTTTATTGCCAATGGTATCATTACGTATGGATTGAAATTTGCAGTGAGAAGGGAACGGCCTGACCAATCCAATACACGATCATTCCCATCCGGACATACATCAAATAGTTTTTTAACTGCCACTATCGCCCAGGAAATATATGGAAGTAATAAGGGTGTGCCGGCTTATGCGTTGGCGTGCATTACAGGATTAAGTCGAATCCATGATAATAAGCATTATGTGAGCGATGTCATATTTGGCGCAGCTTTGGGTATGGCCATCGGAAAAGGGTTTGCCCAAGTCTACCAAAATAATGTGAGTGGAAAAATTAGCATACACCACTTAGCCAATCAATCGCGGATTCAATTGGTCTGGCATTTTTAATTATGAGGAAAATATCAGGCAAAACAATTGTGATGATTATATTTGTGATTTTTGGAATGGTGGTAATATATGTGTTTTATCATATGATTCAGGGAGGTTGGTTGTAGAGGGACATTACTGCCCCTCTACATGGCTCCCGATTACTTATTGGGTGTTTGTTTCATCACAAGATATATTTGTGTTGAATCTAGTGACTCATTCGGATTTACCAATTCTTCAGCTAAACTGGTAGTGTAGGATTTTCCATTCCACTCAAAAATAGCACCGGGACCTCTCATACGTCGCGCTTCTGCGAATGCTTCTGAAAATGAGAGAAGCGTAGGTGATTTTACTTTGATTTCTACTGTTTTTTCTGAAGATGTAATTTCTTTTTCTAATGCCATTATATCTGTCGGCATATCAAGAGTTAATTCAACCTCATCGGAATATTGAAATGGGTCTGTTAATTCTACGGGTGGCTTTCGAAGAAGTCCATTCGCAAGAATTGCGATTCCGGCAATGGTGATTAATCCAATAGTTAATCCATCTGTTTTATTTAGGTGCATGGCGTGCTCCTTTGTATTGGGGTTAAAAAAAAGAGGGAATGCCTTTTGGCACTCCCTCCATGGTTTTGTAGATTGTACATAGAGAATGAGATAAAAGTTCCAAAATATCAGGTATTGCCTTACGGTAACCATTATCTTTCGAATAACGTATTCATAAGTTTGTCAGGATATCATTTTGAAAACAATTCATATTATGTGTATTATTATCAATGTGTGATAATAATGGTGAAAGCAAGTAGAAAAAGAGAGTTCTATACCAATATTTATTATAAATTCCATATAAATATACTCTCTTGATTATTTATTAATATGTAATATATAAACATAATATACACATTATGTTTATATAGTTGTCACCAAAATATCTACAAAAACTGAACTGGGTAAAAAATCATTCAAATAAGGAAAAATGACGTTTTAAATTCGCAAACATGTTTTCAGCAAATACATATGAAAATCGAAGAAAAATCCTTTGTGAACAACTCAATGAAGGATTAATCTTATTACCGGGGAATAATCCTGTGCCCATGAATTATCCATCTAACTGGCTTCGATTTCGCCAGGATAGCAATTTCTTATATTACTGCGGATTGGATCATCCTCACTTGAATCTGGTAATGGATGTTAAAACTGGAAAATCTATTTTGTTTGGTGATGATTTAACAGTGAATGAAATTGTTTGGGAAGGTGAACGGACCAAAATATCTGATATGGCGCAATCAGCAGGTATCGATCAATTTTTGCCATTGGAGGAGCTCCAATCATTTTTAAAAACTCAGAAAAAACAAGTTCATCATTTACCTTGCTATCGAGGTGACCAACACCTTTTTGTAGATCGATTATTAAATGGACAATCAAATGGTGCTTCAAAATCATTGATTCAATCGGTTATTCAGCAGCGATCCATAAAAACGGAAGAAGAAGTTGCAGAAATTGAATCTGCTCTTCAAATCACGGCTGAATGTCATAAAATAGCCATGCAGTCAACACATCCGGGCATGAGCGAGCAAGCAATTGTCGGCAAAATTGAAGGACATGCCTTAACTGAAGGTAGAAGATTAGCTTATCCTGTTATATTCTCAGTAAGAGGAGAGATCCTTCATATGAACGAATATAATAATATCATGGCTGAAGGCCAATTGGCATTAAATGATTCCGGTGCTGAATCACCACTTCACTACGCCAGTGATATCACACGGACGTTTCCAGTATCAGGGCAATTCACCGATAGACAAAAAGAGATCTACAATATCGTTTATGATATGCAGGAGGCTGCATTTACTTTTTGCGCTCCGGAAAAATCATATAAAAACGCTCATTTAAAAGCAGCGACCATCGCCGTAAAGGGGTTAAAGCGATTGGGACTGATGAAGGGTGAATCTTCGGCTGCAGTAGAAGCAGGCGCTCATGCATTGTTTTTCCCTCATGGATTAGGGCATATGCTAGGGCTAGACGTACATGATATGGAAGGATTGGGGGAAGATTTGGTTGGTTATGATGATGCGGATGATCGAAGCGACCAATTTGGCTTGGCTTATTTACGACTGGCAAAAAATCTTAAAACGGGTTTTGTAATCACGGTTGAACCGGGCATTTATTTTATTCCTCATTTAATCGACCAATGGAAAGATGAGGGAAAGCATATGGAATTTATCAATTATGATGCATTGGATTCTTACCGCGATTTTGGTGGCGTCCGAATTGAGGATAATGTTTTAATAACTGAAGATGGCTATCGTATTCTCGGTCCTCATATACCACGAACTATTGAAGAAATTGAAGCCGTAATGGGAGGGAATAATGCGTAAAATTATTTGGCTTTACCTTTCCTCGTTTGGGATTATGTTTGCCATCATTTCATGGCTACAGGAATCTGGTTTATTTCCCACAGATATTGGTGCACTGAAAGGGGTAACTGCTCTGGTTGCAGGCACCGTTCTTTATTTAACTATACCACGATTTTTGGATTGATTCTTTTTTGTCCCTTCCCCTTGGTGAATTAATTTTATTAAGATATTATCAATAGAGATTGGGACATCAACCAAATAATTTTCAAAGTAAATACAATAAATTGTCAGGGATGGAAAATCCATTACTGCAATTTTGAAATTTCTCGCTTCATTTTTCTTAATGAAGATTCGGTATAGATCAAATGAGTAAATATGATTCAAAAGTAGTCGGTTTGGATGTGGGCCTGCTAATCGGGAAGTTCTTCATGAAAACTGAAGATCTTCACTATGGATATTGGCCTCTTGAAAAAACCGCCACCGCCCAAAATTTCGCTGAAGCACAACAAAGGCATTCTCAACTCATTATTAACCACATTCCTGAAGGTGTTGAAAATATATTGGATGTGGGAAGCGGTTCGGGCAACTTGGCGAAGAAATTGATCAGTTTAGGTTACCATGTCGATTGTGTCATTCCCAGTGAATTTTTGGCAGAAAGAGTGAAGGAAAAATTGGATGAAAATTCAACCATCCATATTTGCAAGTTTGAAGCAGTAGAAACTAACGTAACATACGACCTGATTCTTTTCAGTGAAAGTTTCCAATATATCCCCATGGAAAAATCTATTCCCAAGATTCAAAAGTTATTATCCCCTAATGGACACCTGTTAATCTGCGATGTATTTCATAAAAATGTCCCGGGGAAAAGTCCAATGCGGGGTGGACACCGTTGGGACTATTTTGAAAAAATCATTGAAGAATCAAATTTAAAGCTGACTTGTGAATTGGACATTACCGAACAAACGGCACCTACATATGACTTTCTTAATCAACTGTTAACGGATGTGGCCGAACCCATTTCTGAAATGACCGGGGGATATTTGAATTATAAATATCCAAAATTAACAAAATTGATAAAATGGAATTTCCAAAAAAAACTGAACCGTATTAATCATGTTTGGTTCTCTGGTAAACTGACGGGTGAAAATTTTATTAAGTTTAAATCGTACAAATTGTTGATCTATAAAGCATAATATCGGTGCTTAAACCAATTTTAAACCATCATGTCTGTATTTCAAACGCCGCCTCCATCATTTTCTAATGTAGAAGTTGAAAAAATTCTTTTATCCCAATTTAATATCGTTGGGAATGCAAAATCTTTGGTCAGCGACCGGGATCAAAATTTTTTTATCTCCGCTAATAATAGTCAAAAATATGTGCTGAAAGTTTCGAATCCAGCTGAAGATTGGCAAATACTTGAAATGCAAAATGAGGCGACATTACACATTAAATCCAATGATCCGGATATAGGCGTCCCTGTGCAGGTTGGGGAGATCCAAACCATTAAAAAAGATGGTCAAAAATATTTTGTCCGATTACTCGAATATTTGGAAGGCCAGTTTTTAAAAGATCAATATTTAGATGATGATACATTCGAAAAGCTCGGACGATTTTTAGCCAGACTTGATCGTGCATTGGGAGGATTCTCCCATCAGGCAGCAGATCGTAAATTTCACTGGGATGCACAATCGGTCGAATTGATTCGATCCAGACTCCAATATTTGGAAAATCAATCAGATCAAGAAACAGTTTCTCACTTTTTAGATATTTATGAATCTCAAGTCATTCCTATTGAAATGCATCTTAGAAAAATGGTCATTCATAATGATGGGAATGACCATAACGTACTGGTGAATGCTGATGGCAATACAACGGGGATAATCGACTTTGGAGATATGGTATATTCATATCAAGTAGCAGAACCGGCCATCTGTATGGCCTATGTTGGTTTAGGGTCAGCCGACCCTATCCACTCTATGGGAAAGGTATTGAAAGGATATCATGAAAATTTTCCTTTAAATGATTTCGAATTAAGATCAGCAATATACTTAATGAGTATTCGTCTGTGTATATCCGTAACCATGGCCGCATGGCGGATGAAACTATATCCCGAAAATAAATATTTATCCATATCACAATCACCAGCATGGGCGTTATTACGAAAATTAGAAAAAGAAGACCAAGAATATTTATCATCTAAAATTGTGGTGACCATAAATTGAATCTTGAAATGCTTGATATAAAAACAATTCAATCACTTCGGAAACACCATATTGGTCCTTCATTTAGTGTATCCTATCAAGAGCCACTTCATATTATTCGTGGAGAAGGACAATATTTATTTGATGCAGAAGGTAAACGATATCTAGATGCTGTAAACAATATTCAGCACGTGGGGCATTGCCATCCTGCAATCGTTAAAGCTGCACAACAGCAATATGAAAAACTAAATACCAATACGCGCTATCTGAATGAAACCATTATTAATTATGCTAAAACCTTAACGGATAAATTGCCTAATGGATTGGATGTATGTTTTTTTACCAATTCCGGTAGTGAGGCCAATGATTTGGCCCTGCGAATGGCACGACTTTATACCCAAAGTAAACAGACCATTGTGTTGGATGCAGCATATCATGGCAATCTATCTTCGTTGATTGAAATCAGTCCTTATAAGCATGATGGACCCGGGGGCGCAGGTGCACCGGACTTTGTACATGCGATACCCATACCCGATCCATATCGTGGAAAACATCGCGGTGAAGATGCATCAACTGGATATGTGAACGAAGTTAAAACTGCAATTGAATATATTCAAAAAAAGGATGGCGGTAAGCCCGTATTCATTGCGGAATCGCTCATGGGATGCGGCGGTCAATTGGTGTTGCCAGAGGGATTCTTGAAGAAATCATTTGAATTAGTTCGTGAAGCTGGGGGCATTTGTATTGCAGATGAAGTCCAGATCGGTTTTGGCAGAATGGGATCCCATTTTTGGGGATTTGAAACTTGCGATGTTACTCCGGATATTGTGACCATGGGTAAATCCATGGGGAATGGACATCCCTTATCGGCGGTAGTAACAACCAGAGAGATTGCAGAAGTATTCAATAATGGGATGGAATATTTTAATTCATTCGGCGGGAATCCCGTTTCATGTGCTGTTGGCCATGCAGTGCTAAATGTCATTGAAGAAGAGTCGCTCCAACAAAACGCTAAGGATGTGGGGAATTATTTATTGGATGAGTTGAGAAAAATTGATCATCCATTAATTGGTGAGGTCCGAGGTCTTGGTCTTTTCATCGGTGTAGAGTTGGTGAATGATCATCATACATTGGTGCCTGCTAAGAAAGAAGCAAACACGATTGTTAATCGGATGAAAGAAGCGGGTATCCTCATGAGTAAAGATGGTCAGGACCACAATGTACTAAAAATAAAACCACCCATAATTTTTACACGTGAAAATGCGGATGAATTGGTGTTTAATTTGACGTCAATTATTAAAGAAATATCCTGAGTTTGTTAAAAAAACATACCATTCTTCTTCACCTATTGATGGCCGTTTTGTGGCTGGGATGTGAAACTAAGCGAGGAACCGAGTGGGAAGACCCAACCGTTTTCCAAATTAATCAGGAAAAGCCAAGGGCCCATTTTTTCCCTTATGATTCAGAAGCTTTGGCCATTGAAAATAATCCGGATCGATCACAATATTTTCAATCTTTAAATGGTGAATGGAAATTCAACTTTTCTCCCAATCCCATCGACAGAGAAAAAAACTTTTACAAAGCCAATTTTGATGATTCAGAATGGTCGACAATTAAAGTCCCGGGAAGTTGGGAATTGCAAGGTTGGTCTGCTCCTATTTATTTGGATGAGGAGTATCCATTTACACCCAACCCGCCTTTTGTACCCCATGATTACAATACCGTTGGCGCTTATCGAAAATCATTTACTATTTATGAAGCGTGGAATGATCGCCAAATTATTATAAGATTTGGCAGCGTACGGTCCGCTTTCTATGTTTGGGTGAATGGGAAAAAAATTGGATATGGCCAAGGATCCAAAACGCCGGTAGAATTTGACATTACTGATTTTGTAGAAGCAGGTGAAAATAATGTATCTGTAGAAGTATATCGCTTTTCGGATGGCTCATATTTAGAAGGGCAGGATACATGGCGCGTGAGCGGATTGGAACGTGATGTTTATATCTATGCACGATCCAAATCTCGAATAAATGATTTCTTTGTTCGTGCAAATTTGGATTCCACCTATAGTACAGGGTTCTTTTCTTTGGATGTGGAATTAGAGCAATCAATAATTGATAGCGGATTAACCCTTCAGGCAAAATTGGTAGAGCCCTTAAGAAGAAATCGGGTGGTATTTGACTCCACAAAATCAGTACCCAGTGATTCAATGAGCTCTATTCAGATCGCTTCCATTGTAAAGCGCGTAAAAACATGGACTGCAGAAGAGCCCAACTTGTATCGTCTCCAATTGTCATTACGTAATGGAGCAGGTGAGGTGATTGAATCCTTTACGCAGCAAGTGGGTTTTCGAAAAGTAGAGATTAGTGACGGTCAATTAAAGGTTAATGGTAAACCGATCATGATTCGTGGTGTGAATCGTCATGAGTGGGACCCGGTTGTGGGGCGATCCATCACAGAAGCATCCATGGTAAAGGATATCCAAATCATGAAACAGCATAATATTAATGCAGTCCGCGCTTCTCATTATCCTAATCAAGAGCGATGGTACGAACTTTGTAATGAATATGGGTTGTATGTGGTGGATGAGGCCAATATTGAAGCCCACGGTATGCGATTCCATGATCAGAAATATGGTTTTATTTCAAATGATACCTCTTGGACAGCCCAGTGGATAGACCGGGGGAATCGCATGTTTGAACGGGATAAAAATCATCCATCCATCATTATGTGGTCCATGGGGAATGAGGCTGGTGACGGTCAAAACTTTGTGGAATTGTATGAATTTCTAAAAGGCAAGGATACATCAAGACCTGTGGTCTATGAGCCGGCCAGGAATAATGCTCATTCAGATGTCTTTTTTCCCATGTACGATAATATAAATGAAATTTCTGCATTTGCAGACACCGTTACCAATCGGCCCCAAATCTTATGTGAATTCGCTCATGCCATGGGGAATAGTGTTGGAAATTTGGTTGATTATTGGGAAACATTTGAAAAGTATTCCAATGTGCAGGGCGGTTTCATTTGGGACTGGGTGGACCAAACCATACTAAAAACCGATTCGACCGGTAAATCCTTTTGGGCATACGGAGGTGACTTTGGTACTGAATATGCTGAGAATGATTCCAACTTTTGCGCCAATGGATTGGTGGCCGCTGACCGCTCCTTAAATCCACATATGCATGAAGTAAAAAAAGTGTATCAACCCATTCGATTTAAAGCCGATAATTTGAAAAGGGGCCGTGTAAAAGTTACCAATGATTTTGACTTCATTGATTTAAGCGACTATACCTTTTCATGGTTCATTAAAGGAGATGATAAAACAATTTCTTCAGGTCGGTTCGGGACCTTGGATTTGAAGGCGGGTGAATCCAGATCACTCCAATTTAATTTATCAAATATCCGTCCAAAGCCAGGTGTCCGTTATTATCTAACTGTTCAAGCAAAAACTAAGTATAAAAAACCAATGGTTCCTGAAAATCATTTGGTGGCCTGGGACCAGTTTGAGCTCCCTATTTATAGAGAATTAGTGGCAGAAAACATGTCCGAACTTCCTGCATTAAATTTATTCAAAAGTGATAAAGGAGCAGAGGTTTATGGGCAGGGATTCAAAGTAGTCTTTGACAAAAACTTTGGACAACTTTCAGAATATGTTGTGAATGGCGAGGCTTTGATATCTTCTCCAGCAGAAACACATTTTTGGCGAGCTCCTAACGACAATGATCTTGGGAATGGTATGCCTTTGAGGACCCAAGTCTGGAAAAATGCCGGCGTGAGAATGAAAACTAAAGAGGTAAAAAGCATACTTAAAAACAATACTGCAGTAGTAGTCATGGTTAGCGAGGATACTTTGAGCGGAACTTTAGTTGAATCCCAGTATTCTGTTTATGGCAATGGAATGGTTAATATAAGACAAACTATTATCATCGCCGATTCTATCTTAACCGAGATACCACGAATTGGGATGAAATTCATTTTGCCTGGTGATTATAATTATGTTGAGTGGTTTGGTCGTGGTCCTCACGAATCTTATTGGGATAGAAAAACTTCTGCTGCAATTGGTTATTACAAAGGAACAGTTTGGGAACAGACTTATCAATATGTTCGTCCACAAGAAACAGGAAACAAAACTGACGTTCATTGGATGGCCTTATCAAATGGCAATACTGGAATTTTGGCAAAAGGCCAACCCACTTTTGATGCCAGTGTTCACCAATACCCGTACAGCGATTTGGACTATTTACCTAAAAGTCAACGGCATGGTAAACTAGATTTAAATCCCAAGGCGGTTGTGAATTGGCTAATTGATTATAAACAAATGGGTGTAGGAGGTGATGATAGTTGGGGCGCAAAACCGCTCAAGAAATATTCTTTGTTTCCCGGAAAATATAATTATTCCTTTACACTCATTCCATTTAAAGATGGAGAGGATTTAAATGAAATATCTAAAAAGAAAATTAAATAAACCTAGTCCAAAAATATCTTATTCTTGGTCTAACTCTTAAGGATAAAATAATAAATACCATTTCAATCATTTCATTCATTCTAGCTACAGGTGCCGTGGGATTTTTTACCTATCAAATCGTCCATAAAATGAAAAAGTCCGATAATGCTACCGAAGAATATTTCACCGGCGGCCGCGCATTGGCATGGCCCGTAGTGGCAGGATCACTATTGCTCACCAATCTATCCACAGAACAATTGGTGGGATTAAATGGAGCTGTATTTGGAGATAAAGCATTGGTGGGAATTGCATGGGAAGCCTTAGCCGCATTTGCTATGATTGCAACAGCATTAGTGTTTTTACCACGATATCTCGCCAGTGGGTTTACAACCACACCAGCATTTCTTGAGAAAAGATTTGACAAAACTACGCGTTCAATGGTTTCGGGTTTATTTCTTTTTGGATATGTTACAGTCCTTTTGCCTGTGGTCCTTTATACTGGATCTTTAGCATTAATCGGTATGTTTGATTTGAATATACCATTATGGCTTGTGGTGGCCACCATCGGCATTTTGGGCAGCTCATACGCCATTTTTGGGGGATTAAAATCGGTAGCTGTTAGTGATACCATCAATGGAATTGGTTTATTGGTTGGTGGTTTAGCAATCCCACTCTTAGCGTTGATCGCATTAGGTGATGGTTCATTCTTTGCAGGGTTGGCTGCCCTGAAAGAAAACAATCCCCAATATCTCACGCCATTAACGAATACGAATATTGATGGCAATGCGGTCTCCGTTCCTTGGCCGACCCTTTTTACAGGCATGATGTTTATTCAGGTTTTTTACTGGTCTACAAACCAAGTGATCGTCCAGCGGGCAATAGCAGCTAAAAGTTTAGCGGAAGGACAAAAGGGGGTTCTTTTTGCATCCGGCATGAAACTGGTCGGCCCTATAATGCTTTGCCTTCCGGGAATCATTGCCCTCCATATGACGGATTTGACCATTGACAAACAAGATCAGGTTTACGGCGCTATCGTTCGTCATGTCCTCCCAGATTGGTCTTTGGGGTTATTCGCAGCGGTACTGATGGGTTCCATTTTAAGTTCTTTCAATTCAGCGCTAAATAGTGCATCTACACTATTTTCACTCCAGTTTTACAAGGGATATATCAATAAAGAAGCCAGCGGAGATCAAATCGTTTACACAGGTAAAAAGTTTGGTATCGCATTGGCCATTGCGTCGATTTTTATTGCCCCGCTCTTGGATCAAATGCAGTCTATATTTGAATACCTTCAAAAAGTGAATGGACTCTACAGTGTGCCCATCATTGGAATATTTTTGTTAGGGATTACCACCAAACGTGTACCGGCGATTGCAGCCAAATTGGGTATGATTGTGGGAATGGTGGCTTACGCATTTTTCACATTCGTTAATATTAAAGATGTACCCCAATTCTTTGCCAATGGGGATGGGGACCTGCACTGGCTGCATGGCTATTTTATTAGTTTTGTCGCTTCTATTCTAGTTATGCTATTGATTGGAAAATTAAAGCCCAAAACTGCTGAAGAAATTGCCATCAGCGATCAACGGGATCCTGCACCTGTGGATATGACTCCTTGGGGATCAGCCAAGAATGCATCCATGGCGATAATTGGAGTGACATTTGGGATATATTTCATATTATCAATAATTGCGAAATAGGGATATGATTGACATCTCAAAATTATCCGATTGGTCTCCACCTGCAAATTGGCGGGAGATTCAAACTATAGATGCCCACGCCAGTGGTGAACCCTTACGGATTGTGATTTGTGGTTACCCCAAACTCAAAGGGAAAACACTTTTAGAAAAGCGTGCGGATGCAAATGTAAACCACGACGAAATTCGAAAAGCAATTATGTGGGAGCCGCGAGGTCACGCCGATATGTATGGCGCCATCATTGTTGAACCGGATACACCCGAGGCCCATTTTGGAGTCATTTTTATCCACAATGAAGGTTATTCCACCGGTTGCGGCCATGCGGTGATCGCTTTAACAAAAGTGTTCGTGGAAACAGGACTCATTCCAAAAATAGAACCCATCACAAAAATAGGAATGGATGTACCTTCCGGCTATATTGAATCCTATGCGGAAGTTGAAAATGGTGAAATCACTGGCGTTGGATTTACCAACGTGCAATCTTTTGTTCAACAATTAAATGCAACCGTGGATGTTTCCGGGCTTGGAACCATCCAATATGACCTTGCTTTTGGCGGTGCATTTTATGCGTTTGTGGATGTGGATCAAGTTGGATTGAGCTGCACTGAAAAAGATCAAAATCAACTCATTAAAACAGGAATGAAAATTAAACGAGCCATCATGGATTCAGTTGAAATGAATCATCCATTTGAGCAGGAAATGAATTTTTTATATGGAACTATTTTCATATCTCCGCCCCAAAGCCCTAAACATCACAGTAGGAATGTTTGCATTTTTGCAGAAGGGGAAATGGATCGAAGTCCAACAGGGACTGGTGTGAGCGCTAGAGCGGCTATCCATCATGCCCGTGGTGAGATTGGTATAAATGAATCCATTACAATCGAAAGTATAATTGGTTCAACCTTTTCTGTGAAGGTGATGGCAACCACCACCATGGGATTATACGAAGCAGTTATACCGGAAGTAAAAGGAGATGCATTTATAACTAGTAAAAATACATTTTGGATCAATCCAAGTGACCCCTTAAAGGACGGATTTATTTTAAGATGAGAAAATTTATTATAATACTAACTCAAATATCTATTTTATCCAGTTCAGAGATAATTCCTTTTTCTATCCCAACCATTGATTTAGACAATCGCACCGATCTTCAAACTATCGTAGATCAGAAAGAGGGTGTTTACTTGGGTCATCCCACTACAGTATTATTGGAAGATGGTCAAACCATTTTGACTGTTTATCCCAAAGGCCACGGTAAAGAAGAGATTGTTTATAAACGGAGTGAAGATGGTGGAAAAACTTGGTCTGACAGGCTTCCGGTTCCTCCCAATTGGTCCACCAGCAAAGAAGTGCCAACGATTCATCGCGTCATCGGTAAAGAAGGCGAAAAACGGCTCATCATGTGGTCCGGGTTGTATCCGGCACGATTGGCCATTTCCGAAGATGATGGCCTTAATTGGTCTGCATTGCATCCTGCGGGAGATTGGGGCGGTATAGTCGTTATGGGATTT
>CEUZ01124814.1_pt1 | contig 52090 bp, 45 predicted proteins | sample 361511 | NCBI WGS metagenome assembly CEUZ01 (sample SAMEA2622822, study PRJEB7988) | marine metagenome | biome: marine biome (ENVO:00000447); feature: surface water layer (ENVO:00002042); material: "saline water (ENVO:00002010), including plankton (ENVO:xxxxxxxx)" | depth 5 m
TCTACATCAGTGGCCGAACCAAGATTAAAGTTAAGAACAGTATCTTCGTTGGTGGCCTGTGCTTGAACACTTGTAACAGTAGGAGCATCGTTAACGGCGTTGACAGTAATATTGACGGTGGCCGTATTTGAATCAAGAGCTCCATCATTTGATTTATAAGTAAAAGAGTCAGCGCCATTATAGTTTGCACTTGGAGTATAAGTACAGGCCGTAGAGGCACCGCCGGTACAGCTTAGAGTTCCGTTTGATGTGGTTGAAACGACAGCGTAGGTTTGAGCGTCTCCATCTACATCAGTGGCTGAACCAAGATTAAAATTAAGAACAGTATCTTCATTAGTGGCCTGTGCTTGAACACTTGTAACGGTAGGAGCATCGTTAACGGCGTTGACTGTAATATTAACGGTGGCCGTATTTGAATCAGCAGTTCCATCATTAGTTTTATAAGTAAAAGAATCAGCGCCATTATAGTTTGCACTTGGCGTATAAGTACAGGCAGTAGAGGCGCCCCCGGTACAGCTTAAACTTCCATTTGTAGTCGTCGCTACAACAGAATAAGTTAGAGGATCGGATTCAATATCTGTCCCCGCGGCCAGGTTAAAATTTAGAACAGTATCTTCATTAGTTGCTTGGGCCTGAGGAGAACTTAAAACAGGAGCATCGTTTACGGCATTGATTGTAATTAAGACAGTTGAAGTTGAAGAAGATTCCACGATCCCGTCATAGGCCTTATATGTAAAACTATCTGGACCATTATAATTTGCGTTAGGTGTATAATCGCAAGTAATATCAGTTGTGAAAGTAGAAGTGTTAATACAATTTGATATAGTTCCATTTGATGGAGGAGTGATAATCTTATAGCTCAAAGTTTGAGCAGGAATATCGATATCCGTGGCTCCCGACAGGGTAAAGCTAACAAGTGTATCTTCATTGGTTGACTCAGACTGACCCCCTGACATCACGGGTGCATCATTAGTAGCAGAAATATTTAGTGTTACTGTCGCCGTATTCGAATCAGCAGTTCCGTCATTAACTTTATAGGTAAAGCTATCTGTTCCGTTATAGTTGGCGTTAGGGTTATAAGTACAAGCATTTGAAGCTCCGCCCGTACAGCTTAAAGTCCCATTAGAAGGTGTTGATACAACAATATAAGTTAATGGATCGGCATCGACATCCGTTCCTAGGTTTAGTGAGAAGCTTGCAAGAGTATCTTCAACAACACCCACTGACTGAGTTGCAGGAATCGTAGGAGCATCATTAACGGGATTAATCGTTAATGTTACAGTCGTATTGGCAACACTGTAGTTAGTTCCGTCAAAAACTCTATAAATAAAACTATCAGAACCATTGAAGTTTAAGTTCGGGTTGTAGTCGCAGTTTAAGTCTCCATCTGCGGCCATACAATTTGTGAGGCTACCGTTTGAAGGAGCTGAGACAATTGAGTAAGTTAACGTATCAACACCATCAATATCGCTACCGGCAGAGACTGAAAAACTTAGGGGAGTGTCTTCATTTGTAGAAAAAGACTCAGCTCCTGCAGATGTAGGAGGATTATTAGCAGACACATAACTAAGTGAAGTTGAAACTGTGTCAGCGCCGGAGTCACAACTCCAGGTTAAAGTCGCTGACTTGGCTCCCTTTGTTGTCGGTGATGCTTTTGCTAATATCGTACAGTTCCCTGAAGCAGATAAGTCATTTGTACTGCAGTTATCAGTGGAAATTGTAAACTCAGATGCATTAGCACCACTTAAGCTTGCAGCAGAACAATTATCAGCAAAGACGAGACCCGTATTTGATACGGTATAAGTTGTGTCAGAGCTTTGAGCCTTGTTTAATACAGAGCCATAGTTATGTGGATTGGGAGAAATTCCAAGTATTGGGGCTTGAATGCCAAATGTACTTGAGACTTGAGTGGTCGAGTTCCCTGCTTGATCGACATATGTAATTCTTAGCTGAGCGCTATTTGTGTTTATGTTTGGAAGTGTAAAGCTTGTCGAGTAAGGAGAGTTTAAATTATTTCCAGAAGTAACTGCTACGTCAGGAAGAGTGCTCCATGTACTTCCGTTAAAAAACTCAGCTGTAAAATCAGCCCCATTTGTTGATGGGTTTCTTTCTGTAAGCTGCCAGTTAAAAGTCGTCGAACGATTGGCCCTGTAGTTGGCTTGCATCCCTGTGTAATTGATAACGGGAGAAGTCTTATCAATTAGAATAGAAAGGTCTTGAGAGCTTGAGATTAAACCTCTTTCATCCTTTGCCCATATCTTTATAGTTGTTGGATTTATTTCATCATTACTAAGAATTGTGTATGGAACGGTTTGGGTTGCTCCAGTCGTACAAGTATAAGTAAAATCACCTGAAACAGGAGTAGTAGCATTTTCTGTTATTGCAAAATTGCTAAAAGTTTCGCAGTTACTATAAACACCCCCAGAAAGCGTGCCTGTATTTAAATCTAAACTGATGCTATTTGTTGGTGTTGGGTTATTACTTCCAGCATTTAGAGTGTAAGAAGGTGCTGTTGCTGGAAAAGTGTTTTGAACTGGAATATTTACCGTAAAATTATGATGGGGCTTTGCTCTATTTACATTAAGATCTCCAGTATTTTTTCTTCCCACAAAGACTTCAAGCTGAATAAAGTTTTTAGAATTTGCCGGGGGAATATAAGTTGGATTTGAAGCATTAGATATTAGAGCACCATCCACATACCACTCGTAAGCAATTACATAAGTAGGAGTATTCCAATGTATTGCAGAAACTGAAAAACTTTCTACAGCCTTTTCCGTTAGGTTTGTTGGAATAGTGTAGTCCGTAATTTTTGGAGCTGCTTCTGCAAGCACTGGAGGTGCTACACCGAAAACAGAGTTAAAGCCAGAAGCAGCCGGAGCATTTGCTATAAGTTTATTATAGGTATCAGTTAAAGTATCACTAGATGTTGTAGCCGTTTCTAAAACCTCTGTTACCTCTTTAAACTTAATAGGATCGATATCGGCATAGGGAATAGTAATAGCTGAATATATTGTTTTTGATAGAAGTGTCGTTGCTGGTCCTAAATCTTGAGGACCAAAAAATGTTGTAATAATTCTTTCAAAATTTTCAGTACAGCCTTGGGTCCTTAGCATATAACGGGTAGGGGTTTCAAGATTAATCCCAAGTGCATGAGGATTGAAATTAAACTCTGTGGAACTGCTTAAACCTTCATTAGCGATTGGGTTATTGGCAAGAACCGTCATGGTCTGTAAATCAAAGATCTCTACTTTAGGGCTTCCACAGGTGATAGCTGCATGGGCCGAACCAAATAGACCGAAGCTTGAATGATTAACAATCGATCCCATTAAAGGGGGAACTGTTCCTTTAATTATTGGAGGCTCATCAGTAGAGCCTCCGCTTGTTGTTGAGTTATTTGTCTGTGAGCTAGTACTCTCTGAAGAGTTTTTATTTTTGTTTTTTGTTAAGCTTCCAATCCCAATATCTCCGCCGTAACCGAGCTCCTCTTTTTCTTCCGATAATTTATTTGATTCATTTCGATTACTAATTTTGGCTTCTTCAATAATAAAATCTTGATCTGTATCTGGATCGTAAGAAACTTTTGTCGCTTTGGCTTTTATTCTGGGTTTTGCACTATTTTTTGAGGCGGAGGATTTTTTATTTCCAATTGGTTTTTTTAAACTGGCCGGAGCTCTTTTTTTATTTCTTTCGATGGTTGATTCTTTGGGACGGATCTGATCATTCCCAATCATAAGCTTGGTAGTAAGCTTTAGTTTCTCTTCAGGTAGAGAGATTTCTTTTGGAGTCTCTGATTTTGTGATCTCAAGCTTTGTAGAGTCTGACGCGATTTTATACACAACAGAGACTGTTGTTAGACCGAGAAGAATGTAGCCAAGTTGTAATAGTTTAATTTCTTAAAACTCCGAATTAGCCAACGTACCTTTATAGCGATTAAGATTGTGTACTTGAATTATCGGTCATTTAGCCTATGGATTTAGTCTTTTTTTTAAGTTGTTGAAATTATGGAATTATTAAATAGGCAATCCGATTTAATGAAGTTTTTTTTGGCAGAAATTTTTGTCATGGGGCACTTTTAATGAATTATATTTAGTGCCAAAGAGAACCAATCGGGTGGTCCCACATTGAACCACTTTGGTCAGGTAGTACCAAAACGAACCATGAAATTTATAGCATGTGATGCGTTATGCTGTAACGCGTCATGGTGTTTTTGTGATTAATAACTCCCAATTGATGCATTACAAAAAAGAGAAATGGCCACTACCACAGGCCAAAACTGGGAGACTACTTTATGAAATCAATTAAATCTCTATTATTTGGAGCTTTACTAGGTGCCATGGCACTTAATCTTTCTTCGTGTGGAGGCGGAGGCGGAGGCGGATCAACTTGGGGTTCTTATTCTTCACCCTATGTGTCTGCTCAATCCTTTGTAAATGGCTTAAATAACGCCGATTTTGCACCTTCTTATGATGAATCTTTTATAATCTTAAATACAGATGAAACTGTTCGTTCAGCTTATATCGGTGAAGATGACTGGTTTGTGATCTACGATGCTAAGTATGACGAGTACAAGGCCGTTAGCCTTCAGTACATCCGTTCTATCGTTTATTATGATTATTACTCAAATAGCACAGGTCTAGCTGAAGAATTCCGTGATATTGAAACTGACGATATCTTTGCTGGCTATGTAAATGGTGATGCTTTTGGTGATGACTATGAAGTTGTTGATTACGATAGCTGGACTGGTACTTATGTAGGTAGAGAGTCTGGTTGGGATTACGAAGATGAAGAAGGAACTACTGACGTTCTTCTAATGGCCGCTGAAAAGCAAAAGAAAGCCTTTATTAAGAAAGCAGCTGCGGTTTCATATGCCTATAACGTAGGAATTGAAACTTCACTAAGCCTTGTATCTCTTGGGTACAAAGTTGAAAAAGCTATTTCTAAAGGAAAGGGAGAGCTTACTGCTGATGATCAAGCTGCTGTTCTAGGTGACCTTGAGAAGTTAACAGGTAAGACTTTTACTGAGATTCTTGAAGCTTCAACTGATGCCGACAAGAAAGCTGCAATGGTAAAAGATATTGCTAGCAAAATTGGAACTACTGCACAAAACCTAGAAGATAGAATTCTTCCAGAGCTTTTCAACGTAAAATAATTTTAGATAAATATTGAAAGAAGGCCTCGTTTTAAACGGGGCTTTTTTTGGTTCTTTTTATGATGCAATGCGCATGGCACAGCAATTGAATAAGTATTCCTCGAAACCAAAAGTTTAAATGAATTAAACAAGACTGGTGCACCTCAAAAATTTGAGGCGTCCGAAATAACATTAGAGGGAGAGAGAATGAAAACAACTGCATTAAAAAACGCATTTAAATTTGGCGCTGCTTTAACCATGTTAGTCCTAGTTGGCTGTGGAGGCGGTGGAGGTGGTGGATCATCTTCAGGCGGCGGTTCAACAGGTGGCGGTTCTACTTATGGAACATACAGCTCACCAAACATCACTGTTCAAGCTTTTATCGATAATATCAGCTCTGTAGATGGTGAATGGGACGACTCATTTTTAGTTCTTGATACGGATGAGACATACCGTTCAATCGAGCCAGGTGAAGATGATTGGTTTGTTATGTACGATGCTAAGTATGACGAGTACAAGGCCGTTAGCCTACAGTATATCCGTGCTATTACTTATTATGACTACTATCAATCAAACTACTCAACAGCTGAAGAATTCAGAAATATTGAAACTGATGACATCCTAGGTGGAGACGTTAATGGCGACTACTGGGGAGATGACTATGAAGTTGTTGATTATGATGGATTCACAGACTCTTACTGGGGACGTAACTCTGGATTTGAGTATGAAGACGAAGAAGAAACAACAGATGTTGCTTTAATGGCTGCAGAAAAAGAACAACTACAGTTCATCAAAAAAGCATCAGAAGTATCTTATACATATAGCGTATCTATCGAGACTTCTATGAGCTTAGTATCACTATCTAAGAAAATGGAAAAAATGGTTTCTAAGGGAGAAGGCGAGCTCACTATGGAAGACCAACTAGCTCTTGCTGGAGACGTAGAGAAGCTAACAGGTGCATCTATTACTGACCTTGTAGCAGCAGCTCAAGATGAAAGTAAGAAGGCTGACCTTGTTAAGAAGATCTCCAAGAAAATCGGTACAACTGCTGACAATCTAGAGAACAGACTTCTACCAGATCTTCTTGGAATCGAGCTTTAATTAGCAAATCAAGCAGACAATGAAGAACAAAGGGGCCCGAAAGGCCCCTTTTATTTGGAAAAACAGTAACTTACGAGTCATATAGTAATTACAAAACAAATGTTGCTAAGCGTTATTTTTGATATTGTAAAGCGTTTTAAAAATAAGGTAAAAAATGAAAATAAAGGCCCTCGTTTGTTCACTTTTTATAAGTATTGCTGGTTCAGCTTTGGCTGATGATGCGCGAATTCCTTTGGATAAGATTCGAATGCCAGGTGATGATTTGGTTTATGAGGGAAGGATCTTAACTCCTGAACAAGCTTTTAACTTATCAACTCGAACCGTTAACCCTGTAGATTTATCCAAACTTTCTCCTCTTGAGAGTGAAGTTTGGAAAGATAGAATCATTCATAATTCAGACCCGTTAAAAGATGAGCTTCCGGTTACCGATGGGCAGGAGCTAAATTACGTTGCGCCAATTCAATCACCTTCAGGATTATTTCGTTTTAATGTTACTCCTAAGTCCACTGAAGCAAATAGAGTTTATACAATTGTCTTGGAAAAAACTCTTCATACGACACTTCTTAAAAAGAACTTATTAAGAAAACTTGGGTTTATTGTGCCTAAGATGAAATACATAAAAAATATAACTCTTAAGTTTTCAAATCATGAAGAAAAAGTAGAGTTTATAAAGAGAAAGATTCCAGAGGGAACCTTTGGGGCTCCATCAAGATGGATAGATAAAAAAGAATTAGAGAATTACGAAACTGATAAAGAAAATCTAAGAATTACGTTGAAAGATGTCGTTCTCATGCGTCCTGAAGAAAGAGATCATTTTAATTTCGCCTTAGGTGTTCCTCCAAGGGCCCTAACGAGTCGAATCACAAGATCTCTTATTATCCCATACGCTCTTCTAGATATAGGAGAGTCGGTTAATAAGGTGAACTGGTTTGTAGGCCAAGAAAAGAATAAAGAGATTATTCTTCCACATAGCACTTTTGGAATTTTTCAAACAACAATCGACGATGCCCAGTGGATGATGGATCGATTGGAGAAAATAACAGCTGAAGATCTAAAAGAAGTTGTAGAGCAGGCTTTCTTTCCAAAGCCAGTTGAATTGCTACTAGTTGAAAAAATAAAGGCCCGAAGAAATTCATTATTTGAACTTTTCAAAAGAAACTTTAATAATTTTGAATACGACACAAAGATCTCTGACTCTTCAGGGCTTCTCGTTGATGGAAAAATCACTCAAGAAGATTGGGACGATTACGCTGCCAGGTATGCCCATGGTTCACCTGATAGTCCCTTTCAAGACTTTGAATACTTTATTTTCTCTAAACTTCAATCTGCCGCCTTTGATAATATCTTAACCCAGGTAAATGACTTTATAAGATATAGTCCTGTGGGAGAAAGAAGATCTGAATTTGCCCAAGATCAATTTGAAGAAGGGCTTAATCATTTCGTAGAAACCGGAGAGTTTTTAGAGTTCCCAGTTAAAACCTGGTTTGCTCCAACTATTTCTGGTGGACTAATTGCCAATAGAGATATTGTAATTGGCAGTTATATGGGAACCGATAATTTGGTTCAGTTAGCTGATACTTTTGGAGCTTCTGTTAATCTAGGCGGACATCTAGGTATTGAAAACTTACCTGTGGCCAATAGTGGAGGATTTTTAAGAGCAGGTGTTTCTCTGGTCAAGACTTGGACCCACTTAAAGCCAGTTAAGACTCTTAAAGCTTCCTTTAAAGAAAAATACACAAATATCATCGTTCCACTTGTTAAGTTAAATCTCAAAAAGCATACCCGTTGTTTAGCTGAGTTTAAAGAGGGTGAGCTTTCTGAGAAATGTCAGCAGTATATGGAAGAGATCGAAGCAGATGAAGAATCAGAAGATGATACTGAAACTGATTCAACAGATGAGGATGAAGTTCCAAATGAAGAAGAAGATGAAGGTCAGTCTGAAGAAGAAAGACTAAGAAAAAAGCTTCTTGGAAAAATGATGGAACATATTAATAAAAACCTTGGTGTAGGTGAATCCATTATTGTTACTGAAAAAATAGTTCCAAATATTAATTTAAAGGCGAATGCCGGGCACCTTCACTGGCGAATGGGAGTTGGAATTGGCGCTGAAGCCGTCATCGTTAGAAGACTCCATCTTTATAGAAAGGATGCAGATCATATTCAGGTCTATGACGATAATGGAAAGGCCATAGGCTTTTCGATGAACTTCTCTTTGGACTCTCATATTCCAGTTCTTAATTTAAGAACTAAGACTCTAAAAGGAAAATATGATGTAGTCGTTCATACCGTTAATATCAACCCAAAATTGGAAGAAAATCCAAGCCTCTTTGAAAATGCCCAGGCTCTTTATTACTTACTAAATGAAAGCTCGACAGAACTTCTCGAAAGTCAGGCGAAGCCGCATAAGATTACGAATAACTTTAAAGATAAATCGATGAAGATGTCATTTCTTGTGTGGAGATCAAAATACCTAAAAGGGAATTCGCATTTTCAAGTGGAAGACCCAAGAGGAAAAACGGGAACTTATTTATCAGTCAAAGAAGAAGGGCAATCAGGTATCAATTACGAAAAATTTGGAAAAGATATTATCTCTTATTACCTCTCAAAGCTTTACTCTGGCCTAGAGTGGGGTGGTTCTGACTGGCAAAATCCTGCTCATACTTTTAAAGGGGTAAGTGCTTCGAGGCTTGCAAGATTTGAATCAAAGCTAAAAGGTGAGAAAGGGACTGATATTAAAGACATGGAGATTAGCAAACCTTTTATGAGTCTTACTGACCGTAAAGAAGGTTGGTCGATGAGTGATAAAAAACTTAAGAAAATGATTTCTGAAATTAATAAAAAATATGGAAGAGTCATGTTTAATAAACATGCCTTCGAAGATGCTAAGAAGCTAAGACTTTACGATATTTCTATCAATACAAATATCTATGAAAAAGGAATTGCTAGGATAAAAAAGATTCCTACGTCGTTACTTGAAAAGCTACAACGACACTATAAAGAGAAAAGAAAGTTTACACCTGCTTGCGATAGCCGAATTAGATCAAATGTTAAACGCGGCTTGACCTTAGCTTGTGGACACTTAAAACCGCTTATATCTAAACTCAAGTCATGCAAAAAAGCAGATCTCGAAAAGAAGAGAGCTGAGGAAAGTGCGGCCTGCTGGTTAGGATTTACCAAGAGACTCGAGTTTGCTTTAGAGTTTGATCATTTCAAAAAAATTGTTGGCGAAGATAATATGTTCATCAATGGTAATATCGCGGGCTTTAGAGATAAGTCGGAAATATTAGCTGATCCAATCGAATCACATACCATCGGTAAAATAGGATCTAGGTACCCTAATGGACCAGTGGATGCGGTTAGAAACGTCATTGGTGTTCAGGCGGGAGAGTTTGAAGGCTCTTGGATAAGGGAGAGGCTATAATGAAAAATCTTTTGGTCACGTCATTATTAGTCGCTAGCTTTTCAGCAAGCAGTGCAACAGAATTTAAGGATACCTTCTTCCCTAGACAGTGGGGTGTTATCAATACTGGGCAAACAATTCAAAGAACAACAGGTGAAACTACAAGAGAGGACGTCCAGGGTGTTTCTGGTGTAGATATTAACTACCACCATATTAATGAAAGTGAATTACCTAAAGATAGAGAAGTAATCGTAGCCGTTATCGATAGCGGTGTTGATATTCACCATAAAGATTTAAGAGGACGTATTTGGAGCTCAGATGAATGTGTCCCATCTTCAGTGAGACCTGACTTTAAAATTAAGTGCGCTGGCTTTGACTTCCTAGATAGAAAAACATCCGTTAAAGATGATGTGGGCCATGGAACCCATGTGGCAGGGCTTATCGCGGCTAATATAAATGATATTGGTATTGCAGGTATTGCCCCTAAGAATGTTAAGATAATGCCGGTCAAAATCCTAAATTCAAAAACTAAAGATTTTGTCTATGATAGAAAATTAATTACCGATATTTTTGCCGACGGAATTAGTTTCGCTAGACGTCACGGAGCCGAAGTTATCAATTTATCACTTGGTTGGCCCAAACTAGTTCAAACAAAAAAAATTACAAGAGAGATCAAGGCTGCGCAGGAAGCTGGAATACTTATCGTAGCAGCCGCAGGAAATAATAATAAAGAAATACCAGTATTCCCATGTACCAACCCAGGAGTTTTATGTGTTGGGGCAATTGATAATAAAGGAAAGATCACTGAGTTTTCTAACTATGGTGGAAAAATAGATCTTCTTGCTCCAGGTGAGGCTATCATCTCAACTTATCCTATGAATAAAGAGTCTAGAACTCTAAGAATTACTGGATATGAAAAGAAAAAGGGATCATCGCAAGCAGCTCCGTACGTTGCAGGAATCGCGGCAACGATTAAATTAATGAACCCTGGGATTTCCGTCAATGAATTGAAGGCCAGGCTCTTTAATTCAGCTAGACCTGTTGGAGAGGCTGTCATTGACAATAAGAATGCAAAGTATGGCTTAGTCGACATGAAAAAAGCGATTACAGTAAAGCCTAAGCAGTTTGTCACACCTGATTTTAAGAATCTTTTAGCTCTTGAATATAATTTAAAAGATGGGAAATTCTTTTTTAATCTTCCAATTGAATCACTTGTTGGGGACGCCACAGATGTAAAAGTAAGCCTATCTTTTGATAATCCCAAAATGAAAATATCTAAAGATAGTTTTGTCATACCAGAGCTGAGTCAAGACGAAAGAACAAACAATATGGTAGTTGGGACAATCACAGATTTAACCGGTGATGCAAATACCAACCTAAAAGTAACAATTGAAACTAAAGAAGGCTTTAAAAGTACGACGAGCACACTGATTTCTTTAGCTAGAAAGTTAGGCGAAGAAAATGTAACAACTCTACCTGTAGTTGGAGTTGATGCAAGACTGATCTCATACTTCAAGGGTGGTAGAAAGATCTCACGAATGAAAAAAATTGAAGATCCTTACAATCGATCTGAAGGCCCAGAGTATTTATACGAGCACCCTAAGAAGCAAACTGAGGAAAAGACTGTTGTGTCTATTCTAAAGATAGTCGAGGACCGATTTGAAAATGTAGATTTATCATTGGATAAAGTCTCTAAACTTATAAAAATCTACAGAGTTGACGTAAATCGTGATGGTTCAGATGATTATATGACTTACTCTATTGGAAAAGATGAAGAGAATCTAATCTTCAGCTTTTTTGATTCTAATTTCAAGCCACTATTTGGTTCTAATAGCACTTGGAAATTTCCAATTTCGAGTTTTGAGGGTCTACCAACTCAAAAAGACGAAATTCCATTTAAATGGGTAAAAATTAATTCAAATGAATTTGGTGAAATATTAGTTCCAGCAATTACAAAAAACTGGATTATGCCAGATGAAGATAATAGCGATGACATACTTGGCGAATTCGTAGGGAGAGATCGCCATTTGTATTACCTTCAGCCATATAAGAATGAGTCTGAGATTTTCGTAAAGGTTAGAGCACTGGATAGTGCCAGTCTTTATGAAGAAATCGCAGAAGAAGTTATGGCCGAATTCGATGAGCAAATCGAAATTCAGCCTCCGTTCTTTCAAACAAAGAAAGAAGCGGACGCTGGCGTCGTTACAGCTCTCGTCACCGTTGGAAAGGAGTTTGTTAGAAGATATTTTCTAATGACTATAACAGGACCTAACGAATACTCCTTGATTCCTGCTCCTTACTCTTCAAGGTTCTTAGCCGCCAATAATGTATTTCCACTTACTGACGTAAGCACAGGGGATTATGCTAGCGAAAGTATTTTTATGGCCAGGTTCGACAAGAAAAGAGCGAGGATGTCTTCGCTTGACCCTAAGAGTGGAACTCAATTAGATTCTGAATTTGAAAGCTCTTCTTGGAGTGATCCCGTTTTTACTTTCGTAGGCGGATTTAAATCCAACCATGGGAAGAAGAACTTCTTTGTTGAGTCTAGGTATCATGTATGGTCAGTTAACGAAAATGGTGAAAAACAGAAACTACCAATTAATAGAGACTCTGCATTTCCAGGTGTGCAATTCGCTGAAACTATGCAGCCTATAGTCATAGGGAATGACCTCGAAAATATGGCCGGAATTTATATTAATTCAACTTTAATTTTTGGAGATAGACTTTATACCATGGCACCGACTCGTGACGGTTTTATCAGACCTGCTAAGCTTTCAGTTAAAATTCCTAAGAACTGTGTTCAACTAGATCCTTCAAGACTAGGGAAACAGACGGCCAGTTCTTACACTCTTTTATGTGTTGAGCCTGGAAATAAAGCTAGTATTAAGTTCTTTCCGTTAACCCTTTAGTTTGATTTCTCAATAAAAACTGAAGGGTGCCTGCTCCAATGAAGTCTAGGCAGAAACTCAAGAAATGAAAAACGACTATAAAGCTTAGCACTTCCTGCTTATGCTCTATTACCGCTTGTTTATTTAAAATTAGTAAACTTAGATATATCCCATAGTGAATGGTGCCAGCACCAGCTGGAGCGCTTGGGATGGCCATGGCAATACAACTTGAGATTAAGAGTATCAAAGGAGTGTAGGTAGGAAATCCAAATCTAATGATAAAATGGTGTGAAAAGGCCCAGAAGGTTAAGAGCATCGCTCCCCAAGAAAGAGTCAATAGAACTATTGATTTAAAAACTTGTTTTTTTGTTTTTAAAAAGTTTAGCCCAGAGATAGCTTCTTTATTTAGGTTGATAATCAACTCTTTGAAACTTCCAGGTGTAAGCTTTAAAACCAGCTTCAAGAAACTCTCATTGAATTTAATATAAATAAAGATAAAGACGATCAAAGTAGAGACGAATAAAAACAAGATTAAAATATTGTTTTCTTCCGATAAATTGAATAGTCCAAGTACGATTGCCGCCAGCAAAAGAATAAGCATGAATACAAGGTCGATAACTTTTTCTAAGAAGATAAAGCTGAGGTATGACGTTTTGCTAATATTTTCTTCTTTGCATAGGTAATTCATCCTCGCGATTTCGCCTAGCCTGGCAGGCAAAAATGAATTGTAAAACTGAGAAACCGCAATTGATCTTAAAGAACTCTTAAATCTAAAATTTGGCAAAATAAAATTTAAATTACTGATTTGGTAGTAGGCCCTTGAGATAAAAAAGAAGAGGTAGAATAGAAAGCCAAGAAGAACCCACTTAATTAAACCCACATGTAAGTAGTTTAATATCGACTCAAATTTGATATCTCGGAAGGTGAAATAGAGAAAAATTAGGCTCAATCCCCAACCGAGTATCTTAACTTTCATAGAAAAATTACTCTAGCTTTAAACTCTAAAACTATTGTCACCAATCAGACCATCGTCCTTCGACTTTATCTTAGCTTCAACTTTACTAAAGAAAAGCTTGATGGCCCCTTTGGCCTTAGTTTTGAACTCATACCAAGAAGTCGTCTTGAGTAAACTTCTCCAGATATATTTCGGTCGGAAGTAAAACCTTCTATAGGCAGCCGTTTGAAGGGCTACTAAAGTAGAGAGATCATGGTGTTCTGTCCAATGACTGATTTGAAAATCAGTTGTTGGGTTTAAGCTAAACTCTTCCCAGGCACCTTGCTTAATAAGTCCTTTGGCAATCCCTTGATTATATAAAGGAGTGTTAGGAAGAAGCATAAGAATACCGACTTGGGCATAGTCAGGGTCCATTTCAACTAGAAAATCGATGTTTTTGTTAATATCAGCAACGGTTCTCTCAAAAGGGAAGCCGATGATATAGTCGGCTAGAGAAATAATCCCTACCTCTCTACACCATTTAAAGACCTGCAAGATCTTTTCGACTTTAACGCCTTTTTTAAGTTCAGCAAGTCCTTCGTTTGTCCCGGTTTCAACCCCAAAAGAAATCAGTCGGCAACCAGCTCGTTTTGCTCTTATAAGTGATTCTTTAGAAACAACATTTGCTCTACCTCTAAAGTCCCATGTGAATTTTAGGTTTCTTCTTTCGACTTCGTCGCAGAATTGAATAACTTTTCTCGAGGTAATATTAAAAAGGTCATCATAGAAATGAAACTCGTCATAACCCATGGCCATACATTCTTCAATTTCATCTACAACTTCTTCAATACTTCTGGTTCTGTACTTCTTGTAAGGTACGTCACAGAAAGTACATAAGTAAGGACAGCCTCGTGTACTTAAGATTGTGGCCATATTTGAAGACTTTCCAACAACGCTTCCGTAGTTTATGTGGCGAATCCATTTTCTATTGGGAATAGGCACACTTGATAGATCATCAATATAAGCAGGAGGAACGGAGACGGATTTTAGAAATCTCGTATCTACCTCTGTGGAGTTTTCATAATTTTTGATTTTTTCTCTAGTATAGACACCTTCAATTTCGTTGATATCTTTTCCTTGATCCCAAGCCTTAATCAGCTCAGTAAAAGCAACTTCACCTTCACCAACAATACAAGCATCAAACTGTGGAAGTTGAGCCGCTTCGTGAGGAAAAGCGATTGGATGATGACCACCTAGAACAAGCTTAGCATCTGGGCAAACCTTTCTAACGGTTTCAGCGGCCTTTGTGACATCAACAAGAGCAATAGTGAAACTTGTGATTCCAACATAGTCCGGTTGAACCTCTTCAATATAGGCGGCTAAATCTTCATGAGATACTTTTTCCGCAACACAGTCTTTAAAAAATAATTCATACTCAGGAGCATGCTTTTCCATGTAGCTTAAAACATAGAGCATACCTAGAGGTGGGAAGTGCCCAAAGTCATCAGTTTCGATGAAACTATTACCCATTTCGTCTGGAAATTCTGGAAGAGTATATTTATCAGGTGGATTTAGAAATAAAACTTTCATTATTTGCTCTCCGAATTAAAAGCGATTGTTGTTAAGTACCAGCAGTCGTCATCTATTTTACTATCTGTTTTGAGAAATGGGCAAAAATATACCTGATCAAATCCCGCAGTGTTTAAAAGCTGTCTTAGTCCCTGAGGAAAAAAGAATCTGGTCATATGCTGCTCTTTTTCTCTTCCCACTAACTCATTGTTTTTTAAGTATAAAAATTCAAAATTTGTCTCAACGACGTGATTTTCAATGTCTAGAATGGGATTAGTCAGTCTGAAAACCTCTTCATCTTCACGCACTATTTTAGTATGTCTTTGAAGTGGCCGGTGTTTGTAAACTGCAGGACCATTCCAGCAATCAAAAATAAAGGCTCCACCAGGCTTCAAGTGCTTTTTGGCACATTTAAAGCTACTGAGCAAATCTTCATTTTGAGTAACATAGGAATAGACTGCAAACATTGAGATTACGGAGTCATACTTTTGATCAAAGTCGTATTCAATGATATTTCCTTGCCTTAAGTCCGCTTCTAAACTCTCACTCTTTAGTTTATCTTGAGCTATTTCAAGCATATGCTCTGAAAGGTCTAGTCCCGCCATCTTATAGCCTCTTCTTGCTAACGGTAGGACATGTCCACCAGTTCCGCATCCGAGATCGAGAATAGATTTTGGGTCTAATTTATATTTTCTAAAGAGCTCTTCCAAAAAGTCACACTCTTTTTCATAGTCTTTGTTTTCGTAAAATAGATCGTACTTATTTGAATAATTTTTTCCAAAAGTTTTATTTTCCATTAGAACTCACTAAATACTTCAATCATTGATTTAACTATATGATTAATCTGATCATTGGTAATAGCCTGGCCACTTGGTAAATAAAGCCCTTGCTTAGAAATTCTTTCAGTCACTGGATAAGACTCATTAATAAACAGCCCTAAATCATGAAGTACCGGTTGCTCGTGCAGCCCAATAAAAAATGGTCTCGTTTGAACATTTTTGGCATGCATTCTTTTCGCCAGTTCCACAGCGTCAATCCCAACTTCGTCATTTATAGTTAGGGCGTACATCCAGTAAATATTTCTTGCATAATCTTTTTTAACTGGGAGCTGCAAAGGTAGATCTTTTAAACCTTCATTATACATGCGGGCCATTTCAATTTTTCTTTCAATAAATTTTTCAATTTTTCTGATTTGCGCCACTCCGATAGCGGCTTGAATATTACTAAGCCTGTAGTTATGACCTATCTCAGTGTGGAGAAATCTTTTCTCAGGTTTGAAGGCCAAATTTCTAAGAGATCTGGCTCGGTCAGCGTATTCTTTATGGTTGGTTAGGATCATCCCACCTTCACCGGTGGTGATCAATTTATTGGCATAAAAACTAATAATAGCAATATCTGAAAGTGCGCCGCACTTTATCCCTTTATAGGTGGTTCCGTGAGCCTCAGCTAAGTCTTCGATGATTTTTAGGTCATGCTTTTTGGCCATATCAAAAAGAGGATCCATATCTACGGGATGACCATAAATATGCACGGCCATGATGGCGCTTGTGTTCTTCGTGATTTTTTTCTCTACTTGATCGGTGTCCATACACCAGGTTTCTGGGTCAGCATCTACTAGAACTGGTTTAAGACCAGCTTCAATAATGGCAAGGACACAAGAAATAATGGTAAAGCTTGGAAGAATAACTTCTGAGCCTTTAGGTAAATTGAGTGCTTCAACTGCAACGGCCAGTGCTGCAGTTCCATTACATACCGCAATACCTTCTTTTACATCGGAGTATTTAGCACATAGCTCCTCTAACTCTTGAACATACTTTCCTTCAGAAGAGATCCAGCCCGTGCGAACGCAGTCGACGACTAGGTCTTCTTCTTCTTGTCCAAAAAGTGGCTCTGAAACAGGTATAAAATCCATGGATCTCCTAACTAAATAAGTGGCTTATCAAGCCTAAAAGTATCACTTTCATACTCTTTTCCGCCGCGAGGGCCACGAGTTAAGATCATGAGTTCTGAATCAACAACAGCTTGAAGTGCATGTGATTCAAATGGTTCTGAAACAACCAAGTCACCTTCATTCAAGACTGTGGTTTTTACTTCCTCGTCTTTAAACTGAGAGACATAATTAATTTTGCCTTTCATGACATAAGTCCATTGATATGTTTCTTTATGATAATGATTGGCCCTAACAGCACCTTCTTTAGAAGTTATAATTGTAACAGCATCAATTGGCTCGTGAGATAGGATATCTCTAATTATTCCGCGATCATCTTCAAAATTGTTTTCAATCTTTGTGTATTTCATATTTCTCTCAAACGATATGTGGTTCAGGAATAGGAATGATAAATTTACCACCTCTTTCTCTGAACTCAGGTAAGTTCTTAATAATTTCGTCTTTAAAATTCCAAGCCAACAAAAGAGCATAGTCAATCTCATGGCTTATAAGATCCTCATCACGCATAACTGGGATGTTTGAACCTGGAGTAAATCTTCCGATTTTTAATTCACACTTCTCAGTGACAAATTCTAGATCGTCTTTACTTACTCCGCAGTAGTTTAATAAAGTCATCCCTTTAGCTGGAGCACTTACACCGGCGATTCTTTTTCCATCTGCCTTTAGGTTGTGAATAAGTTTAATCAAGTCATCACGATTCTTTTTAACTTTACGAGCGAAGTTCTCTAAGTTTTCTTGCTCATGTATGCCATCCCTTTCTTCACTTGTAATCATTTCTTCAACAATCGGAGTCGGCGTATAATCACCAATCCTAGAAATATGAATTCTAAGAGATCCACCGTGGATCTTTACTTCGTCGAGATGACTGATCTCAAAACCTTTCTTTTTGAAAAAAGGAACAAGCGGCATCAATGAAATATAAGATAAGTGCTCATGATAAATAGTATCGTATTCCATAAAATCAAAGAGATGCCTTAGGTAAGGTACCTCAATAATAAAAACACCTTTTTCGTCTAATAAAGTATCAACTTCTTCCATAACCTTGTTTAGGTCGTTGATATGTGCAAATACATTTGAACCAGTAATCACTTTGGCATGACCATGAGTCTCTTTAACCATGTCTGCTACTCCGTGACCGAAGAAGGCAACTTTCGTTGGAATTCCATTTGATTCTGCGATGGCCGCAATATTTGGAGCGGGGTCAATACCAAGAACTTTAGTTCCACGTCTCTTAAACCCATCTAGAAGTACGCCAACATTACTTCCAATATCAATAACCATATCGTCTTTACTAAGCTTGTACTTCTCAACAACACTACCTGCGAAAGAATCAAAATGGCTTCGACCGGCATTTGTTGTAGAAGACACATAAGGGTAGTCATCTTGATAAAGAATTTCTGGATCTACTACGTGGTCAAGTTGAACAAATTTACATTGATCGCAACTTACAACTCTCAATGGGTAGTATGTAATATTGTTATCTAGTCTTTCCGCTCTAACAAATTGATCGGAAGGTGGTTGATGACCTAAATCTAAAAATTGTGTCATTTTTTTAGAGTCACAAAGACGGCAGTTAACTTTCATAAATCCTCTTTTGTCCCTTTCGCGGGCTATAATTTAACCTAAGCCAGATGGCCCGGCTGAAACATTGAAATCCAATTTTTAAAATACAAGATAGGGAGTTTGAAGTTTTCGATATCCCATGCACTCTCGTTGCTAAAACCATGGGAACTTCTTTTACAATATAACCATCTCTAATGGCCTTATAGGGGAGAGATTGGCAATAATCTACAAAGGTACCTCTAGGGAGATTATCAAGAAGAAATGATTTTTTCCCGCCGAAGTATCCACTTGAGTAATCATGAATTGATGGATGTAAAATATAGCGAAGTAAAATATTTCCATATTTTGAAATAAAAGCAGAAACAAGTGAATCTTCTGATTCGTAAAGGTTCTTTACAATTTCTATGGTTCCTGTTTCTTCTGATTTCTCAAGGTCAACGCCCTTCATTCCTCCGCCAGGAATATAGCGTGAGCCCAGGACCAGATCTACTCCACTATTTAGTTCATCAAAAAAGATTGGAATAAGTTTTGGCGACATGGAAAGATCCGCATCCATCCAAATACAAAATTTACCTTTGGCGCTTCTAATTCCCTCTTGGATTGACTGAATAAGACCTGGGTCCTCATATCGAGTTATCAGCCTTACTCTTGAATCTTTTTTTGAAAACTCAGTAGCAGCATCACCTGTCCCGTCTGAAGAGTTATCATCAACAATAATAACTTCGTAAGACATGACGAGATTTAAATTTAAAATCTGATCAAGAAGAAGCGGCAAATTCTTTGCTTCATTGAATGTGGGAAGAATTATGGTTAAATCCAAAAGTTTTACGCCCTAGTCTGCATTTTTATCAGTATGAAAATTTAAATTAAATTATGTTTAATGGGAAGGATAAGTGCGATGTAAGTGGATTCATTTGACCTGGGCCCAAAGGCAGTACTGTGAAGCCGTATGCGAGAGAAAAATTTGGCCTTTTCGTTATGTGATTACAGCTACTTGGGTGACGTGAATCCTGTGCCATGCTGCATTGAGGCATTAGGGGCTTTGAAGCATACTTCTTCTGTACCTTTTGAACCGGCCTTGCTACATTCCACGGACATTTACGAACGTTAACTCGCTCCCATCCAATCATGAGTTGGGGGCCATTTTGCCCAGGAGGTAACATGATTTACGAATTGTCACTTGTGACAAAGGCGGAACTATCTGATGAAGAAGTCGCCAAAGTAAAAGACATGGTTCTTTCAGTTGTCAAAGAACACGATGGAGAAGTTTTCATCGAGGACGATTGGGGAACACTTACATTCGCTCAGCCTACAAGTGCAGGCATCGAGCAAGGCCGCTACCTTTACTTTCTTTACAAAGCTAACAACGTTAACAATGTTGAGCTTGCTCGTCGTTTTAGAATTAACGACGGTGTGCTTAAGCATATGGTTATCGCTGCTGGTGAAGATGAAAGCAAAGTTGGTGAGATTGTTAAAAACGTTAAGACACCATTTTCAAAAAAGTATGCTGGTTCTGTAACCGATACTGATGAAGAGGGTGGAGATCCTGCTAAGGATCGTCGTCGTTTTTCACGCCGCAAGTCTTGTTGGTTTACAGCAAGAAAAATCAAAGCTGATTGGAAAGATCCTCAGACTTATAGCTGGCTCGTTAACGAGTTTGGAAAAATTTCTCCAGCTAGAGTATCAGGTATTAGTAGAAAGCATCACAGGTTTGCAGATAAAGCTATCAAGCAAGCTCGTAATATTGGTCTACTATCTCACCTTTCAGGTAGAACCGCTCAAGGACGCAATAGCTAGGAACTTATAAACTATGGAAAATCAGAACCTATCACAAGATTCAAGAAGCGAAATGGGAACTCTACGTTCTCCAGGAGATTCTTTATCTTTAGGAAAGCTTGCTTTCCTCGGGATTCTTTCCATTGCCTTATATAAGTTTTTACCTCTCGCAATGTTAACTCCAGTACCTTTGATCTTTGGGATCTTACTGTACGGGAGAACCAAAACCGCAATCTTGGTTACTATTTGTTCAGCAATACTTTGGTATTTAGGGACAATGGGGCAAGAAGCTAATGCTGCTCAATATGCCGCTACAACGACCATCGGGTATGTGCTCGTCTATTTTAACGCCATTTTATTAAGTGAAGTTATTCTTAGAAAAGTCCACCCAGTTAAAGGTCTGTTAACCGCTGGTATGATTGTTGTCGCATTATCTGCTGGGATTTTAGGCATGTATATTTCTACAGCCGAATCTCCTATAGAAAAGCAGATAGAGAATTCCTTAATCCAGACTTTTGAGATTGCTAAGAAAGACAATCCTGGAATAAAGGCTACTCTTGAAGCTGGCGGAGAAAAAGCACTTGTTTTAAAAGATGTATTCTCAAAACCAGACGAGATCGCAAAAGGAATTGTTCAATGGATTCCTGCTGGCGTGTTTGTTGGTGTTTATTTGGGACTTTATCTTTGCCTAATGATTGTTCTTAGAAATGGTATTGTTTGGAAAAGAGATCATCCTTATCCGTACAAAGTTAAAGACCTGCTTAAATTTCAGGTTCCATTTCAATTAGTATATTTTGTAATCCTCGCCCTAGTTCTATTAATAGGACAAGATTATTTAGGTGGAGAGACTGCAGTACTGATTGGAAGCAATATTCTATATTGTTTAGGAGTCTTTTATTTCTTCCAGGGCTTTGGTGTCATGATGGATTTCTTGACCTGGCTTAATGTACAGGGATTCTTTAGAAGCATACTAGTGGTTGTGACCTTATGGTCAGCATGGAGAGTTGTTGTTTTAGTCGGCCTATTTGATATGTGGGTTAATTTTAGAAAATTCTTTAAAAAAAATAAAACTGAAGGAGATATCCAATGAAAGTTATCTTAACGGAAAAAGTACCTGCACTTGGTAGTGTTGGGGAACTTGTAAACGTTAGCCCTGGATACGGGCGTAACTATCTTATTCCTAATCGTAAAGCAGTTATTGCTGACGAAGGAAATAAGAAACAAGCTGAGCATCATAAAAGAGCTCTAGCTAAGAAAGTAGAAGAAGAGAAAGGTGCTGCTCTAGAGCTTAAGAAAGCTGTAGATGGTGTTGTTCTTACAATGGTTAAAAAAGTTGGTGGAAACGGAAACCTTTTTGGAACCGTGACTTCAAGTGAAGTTTCTAAAGCGCTAATTGAGCTTGGACATGATGTAGAGAAAAGAGTGATCTCTTTTGCTACACCAATCAAAACTCTTGGAGAATTTGATGTTCACGCAAAATTATTCTCTGAAGTAACTGCTGATTTCAAAGTTAAAGTTGAAATCGATCCTAAGCAAGCTGAAGAGCTTAAGAAGAAGCAAGAAGCTGCTGAAAGAGCTGCTGCTAAGAAAAAAGAAGCTGCTGCTAAAGCTGCTGAAGCGGGTGAGGATGCACCTGAGGGTGACTCTGACGAGTCGTCTGCTGATGCTGAAGCTGAAACAACTGAAGAATAATTTCTTTTTAAAAAGGGGCTGGCTTTGGTCAGTCCCTTTCTTTTCTTATTTGAGGTACACGGATGAATGAACTACCACATGATCTACTTGCAGAGCGTTCTCTACTTGGTTGTCTTATGGTGGACTCAAACTCTTTTGAACAGATCGCAGATCTCAAGCTAAGCCGAGAAGACTTTTATCACCCTCAATACGGAATTATTTTTGAAAATATGAATGACCTTTTCGTTGGAAACCAGCCCATCGATTATGTGACTGTATGTTCAAAATTAACGAGTGCAGGAAAACTGGAAGAAGTTGGAGGGCAATCTTCGATTGCCGACTTAGCTGAGGAACTTGCCTCTGCTGCAAATATTTATCATTACGCAAAAACTGTAAAAGATAAATCATCACTTCGAAATATTGTAAGAACCTCTCAAGATGTTGCTTCTCTAGGGCTAAACTTTAAAGGCAATGCTGACGAGTTTTTAGAGGAAGTAGAGAGTAAGTTCTTTGGACTTACTACGGACGCTAAGGCCGGAAAAATGGTTGGCCTTAAGTCATGTTTGATAGAAAACTTAAAGGAATTAGAAGATACTTCTAGAAAGCCCGGTGAGATTCAAGGACTTCCTACTGGGTACGCCGAAGTTGATAAAATGCTTTTAGGAATGCAGCCAGGTCAGCTAATTGTTTTGGCCGCTAGACCTGCTATGGGTAAAACAGCCTTTGCCTTAAATATTGCCTTGAATGCAGTTCAGATGACTGGCGCACCGATTGCTATTTTCTCACTGGAGATGGTTTCAAACGAATTATCAATGCGTCTTCTTTCAAGTAAGGCCAAGGTTGATAGTAAAAGAATTAGAACCAAGGACTTTTTAGATACGGATCTTAGAAATATAGGGACCGCGGTAAATGAATTATCAAACTTACCAGTCTTTATTAATGACTCTGGTTCTTCGACTATTTTAGATATTCAATCACAATGCCGTAAGATTAAGTCGGAATCTGGCTTAGGTATGATCATTATTGACTACCTTCAGCTAATGAATTCCCATACTAAAAATCCATCTAGAGAGCAGCAAATTTCAGAAATCTCTAGGGGCTTAAAGTCTATGGCCAAAGAATTAGAGTGTCCCGTATTGGCCTTGTCTCAGTTAAACCGACAGGTAGAGTCGAGACCTAATAAGCGTCCAAACAATGCTGACTTAAGGGAATCTGGAGCAATTGAGCAGGATGCAGATTGTATTATGTTTATATACAGAGACGAAGTTTATAACGAAGATACAAAAGAGCCTGGAATTGCTGAAATCATTTTAGGTAAAAACCGAGGCGGCGAAATTGGAACAGCAAAACTCGCTTGGGTTGGGGCCTATACTTCCTTTGAGAATCTAACCTATGCTGGAAATCAGTAAAGGACCTTACTCTTTAATTCCCTCAGAACATAAATGGAAGATCTTAAAGGACCCGAGTCAGGCATATCTCTATAAAAAAAATAGAAAGATAAATTTGTTAAATGGTGAGGAATCAGACTTTGAGGTAAGAGAGCTCTTTAAAGTTTTAGACCTTGAAAAAAAATCGAATAAAAGAATTCTTCACTTATCCTATGAAGCTGGTTTTCTAAACAATGACAGTGAGCATTTAATTGAAGAGAATGACTGGCTGGCCCTAGATCTTCATTATGAAAAGTCAGAATTCCTTGCACCTCTTCAAAAGAGCAATATTGACTTGCTGTCAGCTAAAGTCCCTTCAATTGAAGAATATAAGAAAGCCTATGAGCTAGGTTACGACAGGCTTGAAAGAGGAGACTCTTATCAATTTAATTTAACTTTTCCTTTTGTTTATAGCTATAGTGGCGATTTTAACGATATTGCTGCCTGCCTATTTAGAAAAAAAGAGAGTTTGGGGGCCTATGCTCATGGCACCTATATCCCATCGATGAAGTGGGGTATCCTAAGCAATTCACCGGAATGTCTCTTTAATAAAAATAAAAACTTCATTGAAACAAAACCCATTAAAGGAACGATTAGAGATGAAGAAGGAGCTTGGAAAAAATTAAGTCAAAATGAAAAAGACGAGGCTGAGCTTTTTATGATTACCGATCTCTTAAAAAATGATCTCAACCGACTTGAGCCACGGGCAAAAGTAAAAATGCTTAAAGCTCCTTTAAAAGTTCCAGGGCTCCTTCATCAATTCAGTCACCTTACTCTTGAATCGACTAGGGATTTATCACTAGAAGAAGTTAGCGGCTCCCTTTTTCCCGGAGGCTCGATTACCGGAGCCCCTAAAAAAAGAACGATGGAAATCTTAAGAGAAATTGAAAGCTCTAGCAGAGGCGCTTATTGTGGTTCGACATTTTTTTTCGATGATGAGCAAATTAAAGTATCTATTAATATTAGAACCGCTGAGGTTGATGACTTAAAAAAAGAACTTACTCTTGGTGCTGGTGGGGGCATAACTCTCTTAAGTAAAGCGGACGAGGAGTATAAAGAGATGTTCTCCAAAGTCGATAGTTTTGCTTTACTCTTACAGCCCCCGTATCCGAGTAAAATTCTTTAATATTAGCTATTTACGGCTGTTTTTCACAATCCCAACAAAAACTTACATAGCTTCTTACAGGCCACCATTAATTTGACATGAATGAAATTCGGTAGATATGATTCCTTTGTCGAAATCCAATGAAAGGAGAGACCTCCGCCCACGGAATAGCTAAAGAATGAAACTTATAGCTGGGTAGAGAATTTACAAGGGAGTGTAAATGGCAAACGGAAACGCACCAGAGTCAGGATGGCTAGATGAGAACGGAAACGTTCTAGGGGATGACCAGAAGGTTCCTCTTAGCTCTTTATCCGAATTAACAGGTTTTCCTGTTGAGTTTATCAAAAAAGAACTTCTTCTAGAGGGAGAAGAGCTTAGTATGTCAGATCTAAGAACTTCAATGATAAGTTATTTAGAGACGACGGCCGGGCAACCAGAAACTAAAGAAGCCTAATCTTAAATATAAAGCCCCTTTTCTAGGGGCTTTTTTTTGTCCTTTTTTAAATTCCAACCTTTTTAAGTATCCATTCTTCAATAATTTGAGCAATAAATTCAGTTATTTATGTCACTAAATAATATGACTTGCGTTATGTTATGTATTGATGTATACTAATGCATATAAATACATATCTCTAACGAAAGGAGGTTGAGATGGTACTTTTTTTAATTTTAGTCACATTGTTTTCTCTCTCATTCCTCCAGTCGCATTTTGTGAACTGGGTGTTTGAAGAGGTGATGGTCACTCGCTCAGTAGCGCAGGAAGAAAACTAACAAAACAACTACGGTAGGACATTTAGAGGAAGCGGATATATTGCCTATTGAAGCAATGCAAAATTCGCATAACCTAGGTGAACTACCTTTATTTACCTGGAGGTAGAAATGAAAGATTCTTTTTTAAAAAGAGTAGGAAGAATTATTAGCGGGAATGCTCATTCCTTAATGGATCTAGTTGAGGGCGCAAATGTAGAAGCGGTCTTTGAGGAAACGATTAGGGAGATTGAGTCCGTTATTGATGAAGTAAGAAATGAATTGGGAAAGCTGATTGCACAGAAGCATCTTAACTCAAAGTCTTTAAAAGATATGGAGTTAAAACATAGCAACCTAAACTCAAAGATTGAGTTTGCAGTCAAAGAGAACAGAGAAGATCTAGCTAAAGCAGGGATAAAATCTCAGTTAGAGCTTGAGGCTCAAATTCCGATTCTTAAAAACACGATTGCTGAACTTGAAGCGCAGATAAAGGATTACGACGGTTATATCGTCGCCTTAAAAGCAAAGCGTTCTGAGATGCAGTCAGAGTTTGAAAAACTTGCAGACGGTCTAGAAAAGTCTGGAGCAAGTTTTAGAAACTCAAAGGTTAAAAGTAGTAAGAAGCATTTAGTCCAAGGAAAGGTTGATAAGGCTACAGGCGCTTTTGATCGTTTGTATGAAAAGCAAACGAAGGTATGCAAGTCAAATGGGTATGACTTAAATAACGAAGTAAAGCTTTCAGAGCTGGAGGCTCTTGAGAAGAGCAGCCAGATAAATGAGAGGCTAGAGACGTTTAAGTCTAGGGCCCTTTAAAGAGAGTAAGCGATGTTTGTATTTTTAAATGATTTTTTATCTGCTGAAGCAAACGCGCCTTTTAGTATTGCGATTATGATTGTCATCATGATCGCGATGCTCGAAGGAATCGGAATGTTTCTAGGATTTGGTATCTCGGCCTTTGTCGATAACCTTTTTCCTGAAGTAGATTTTGACATGGAGGCTCCTGAGCTTGAGTCAACGACAAGTCCAGGGAGAGTTATTGGATGGATAAGAGTTAAGGGGGTACCTGCTCTAATTCTAATGATAATTTTCTTAACGGCATTTGGAATATCAGGCTTGATAATGCAAACCATGATCAAATCGGTGATAGGAGCGCCGTTAAACTCCTGGCTTATCACGATCCCGGCTCTCGTCATTGCACTGCCGAGTGTGAGGATTTTTGGAGGATTAGTTGCGAGGTATATGCCTAAAGATGAGACAACCGCAGTCGGTTTGGATTCATTAGTAGGGAAGATCGCGAAAATAACTTTAGGAACATCTAAAGTTAATCAACCTGCTCAAGGAAAAGTTAGAGATGAGCATGGAAGAGATCATTACGTAATGATTGAACCTGATCTCGCTGAAGAGCAGTTTGAAAAAGATGAAAGAGTATTACTAGTTAAAAGAACTAAATCTACTTTTTACGCTATTAAAAATAATAATGAATCAATGAAAGATTAGGACGATCTCTCGAGGTTTTAGGAGGAAAATATGTTGGATAATGTTTTTGGATTTAGCAATGTTGTGGGAACAGCCGCTTTAGTACTGGCAGCCCTATTTGCTATCTCGATGGTTTTTGCCAGGCTTTATAAAAGAGCGACGAAGGAGCTCTCTTTTGTAAGAACTGGTTTTGGTGGTCAAAAGGTTATTATGGATGGGGGAGCACTTGTTTTTCCTGTTCTTCATGACACCATTTTGGTCAATATGAACACAGTTAGACTGGAAGTTCGACGAGATCAAGGGCAGGCCTTGATTACAAGAGATAGAATGAGAGTTGATGTTGTGGCCGAATTTTACGTTCGGGTTCAACCGACTTTAGATTCTGTGGCCAATGCCGCTCAAACTCTTGGTATGCGAACTATTAATAAAGAAGAATTAAAGGATCTAGTTGAAGGTAAATTTGTCGATGCCCTAAGGGCCGTTGCTGCGGAAATGAGTATGACGGAACTACATGAAAAAAGGATCGACTTTGTTCAAAAAGTGCAAGTGGCCGTGACTGAAGATTTACTTAAAAACGGTCTTGAACTTGAATCAGTTTCTCTTACTGGACTTGATCAAACTGCGATGGAGTTTTTTAATCCTAATAATGCATTTGATGCGGAAGGTTTAACGAGACTTACAGAAGAAATTGAAACGAGAAAGAAAATTAGAAACGATATTGAACAAGATAATCACGTTAAGATAAAAAATAAAAATCTTGAGGCTGATAAAATGCGTTTTAATATCGCTAGAGATTCTGAATATGCAAAACTTGAGCAAGAAAGAGAAGTTGAGCTTAGGAGAGCGGCGCAAATGTCAGAGATTGCCCAAGAGCAGGCCATAAAACAAAAAGAAGCTGATCAAGCGGCAATTGTGGCGAAGCAACTTGTAGAGCAATCTGAGATTCAAGCACAAAGGGCTATTGAGGAAGAGCGAATTACTAAAGAGAGAGTTGTAGAAACTCAATCTGTTGATAAGTTTAAGCAAATTGAACTAGCTCAACAAGATAAGGCTATTGCCATTGCAGAAAAATCTAAATCGGAATCTGAAGCCCAGGCTGAAGCTGATAAGGCAAGGGCCTTAGCAGAGCAAGCTAAAGAAAGGGTAACAACGGTTAGAGAAGAAGAAATTGCAACAAGAGAGAAGACGATTGAGCTTATCGAAGCTGCAAAAAAAGCTGAAAGAGAAGCCATTGCAATTACAGTTGCTGCACAGGCTGAAAAGACAGCAGCACTGGATTTAGCTGAATCAATAAAGACTGAGGCCTTGGCCGAAAGTCAAAAAACTAAGATTTTAGCAGACGGTGAAGCTGAAGCTGAAAAAGCCAGAGCAGCTGCTGCTGAGATTATGTATAAAGTTGAAGCTGAAGGTAAGGAAGCTATTAACCAAGCTTCAAACGTTCTTTCGACTGAGCAGATTGCCATGCAGATTAAGATCAAGCTTATTGAAAACCTTGATAAAATTATTGCAGAATCTGTTAAGCCAATGGAGCAAATTGACGGGATTAAAATCTTTCAGATTGATGGATTAAACCAAGTTGCTGGAGGCGGCGGAGGTGGCAGTTCTGAAGGGACTTCTGCTGGAGGTGGAAACCTTGCCGATCAAATGGTGAAGTCAGCTCTAAGCTATAGGGCCCAAGCACCGCTTCTTGATTCTCTATTGTCTGAGATCGGGCTATCTGGAGATGATATAAGTGGCAGTTTAAAAAACTTATTGCCTCCAGAAGTTGAGGCAAAAACTGAAGATCTCCCAGAGACACCTCAGTCAAATCAATAAAAATAAAGTCCTCAGTTGTGCAGAAAAAATCTTTCTGCACTGACTGAGGCTTTTTTTGTCCATTTCAGTAGATAAGTTTTCCCTAAATATATAAGTGCAGTTATTTGGTATTATGAAGTTGTGAAAGTAGTGATCATAACTTTATTTACAGTACTGTTTTACTCGGACTCTTGGGCAGGGATTTGTGACCAGCCACTTGCGGGAAAATCCTTAAGAGAAGCGCTTTTAAAGTGTCGACTAAAAAAAGCGGCCACAAATATGGGAAATCTGACTTCCAAAGTAGAAAAGGAAATAGCGTTTAATGATTTTTGTCAGTTTAGATCAAGTGGTGGTGACTCATTTTGTGAAAATCCGGCCATGTCTGTTTGTCGCTATGGAGGAAAAGTTCTAGATTCAAATTGTAGCTATACCCCTGGCGATAATGAGGTAATGATAAGCGAGGAAGACGTAAGGCAAAAGTTTTGCTTACTCGAGAAAAAAAGAGATAAAGATTTAAACGCCAAGAGCAAAAGAGAAAAATGTAAGGCTTTAAGTCTTACGGGTGAAGAATGTAGAGACTACACAATATTTTTAGACCAAAAGGAAAAAGATAACTCTTTTAATGAAAAAATTTTTACAGATAAAAAAGTGGAAAAGCTTTTTAAAATTGGCGAAGCTGTAAAGAATGAATACCTAAGTATGATTGAAAGAAGTCAAAGACTTTCTGACAAACAAAAGAAAGTAATGACTGCGAAGATTAAAAGAACGAGGATTCATTTAAATCAAGATCGTTTTAATAATGAAGAGCTTTCCGACTGCTATGGATCGTCTAATGGAAATCTTAGTAATGGAGTCTTTAATCAGGAAGACGGGTATGGTGGAAATGAAATTCATATTTGTTCAGGTTTAGGAATAAACATGGATTATATGAATCCCCATGCGCTTATTCATATCATTGCCCATGAGTTTTCTCATAGTATAGATCCATGTGCCCTAGAAGTTGGAAGAGGTAGAGAAAAATATAGTGCCAAAGATTTTTATCCCAAATTAGTAAATTGCTTAAGAGGAACGGAGAATGGCTCTTGTGAAGGGGCTGAACTAAATTGCACAGAAAAAGGAGAGGTTGAAAGGTACTGTAAGGCTTTATATCCTTCTGAGTGGAAAGAGTGTCATAAGGCCCTAAGCGGAGCTCCTTCCTGTGTCGTAGGTGGGCACAGCCATAAGGAAGGTTATATACATGGAGTTCAGGAGCAAATTAATGAAGGCTTTTCAGACTTCATGGCCTCTGAGGTACTCGGTGGAATTCTAAAAAATGAAAGTCCACAAGTTAAAGCAGACGCATTACTTTCAATAGGCTCACAGATTAGTAGAAGACATGATGGATGCAATAGAAACCCTCGAAAAAATTCCCACCCAAACGCTTTTATTAGGCTAAATAAAATTTTGATGAGTAGTGAGAAGGGAAGGGCTTCTTTTAATTGCAGTGGTCTTGAGAAGAAAACATGTTCCGGAATTTAATCCTAATTTCCACTTTTTTAGTTTCGTTTAAAGCTTTCGCCACTATGAAGGTGAGTTATACCTATCCAAATAATAAGAAAAATAAAGCAATCAAAATCTATTCAAATAAAGGATCTTCTTTTGTCGTTTTGAATGAGAATGGCAATGAAATTAGTAAGAGAATCAGCACTCCTCTTTTTGAGCAAATCAGGAAAAATGTGATTAAACTTTTATCAAAAAAGAATACTGAGTACGCATGCCCTAAAAGAATAAAGATTGTCGTAAGTTTAAATAAGAATAGCAAAGTTTATTGTAAATCTACTGAAAGTAAAAAAAATGCAGCTAAGCTTTTTCGAAAGCTCTATGAAATAACAACCCGTTGATTAGTAATTACTTGGCTGATCAGCGCAGTGGTAGGCGGGACCGCCAATGACTCGAAGGGCGCGGTACATTGTTTTGGCCCATCTTTTACACTTTTGTTTATTTTTGGCGTCGGTTTCACAGCTTTTAGTGGCAATATTTAAAAAGAGTTGATCACAATCTTTTCTTGATTGTCCATTGGTAGAGGGCTCGTGATGATAACAAAGGTCGTGCTGGACGCAGGCCTTAAAAAAGATTTCCTTATGTCCACCAGAAGGACCTGAGCAGCCATTCACAAATTGAGTATCGCCATATTGATTTTCGAACTCACAGGTTCTAATTCTTAAAGTCAGTTTTGTTTTTGGGCATTTATACTTTTTAAGGAGCTTTCCTTTTTTTTCACGGCAGAAGTCTTGAAGCTGATCCGCATAGGCGAAATTAGATAAAAGAAGAAAGACTAAAACTATTCTCATGAAATGAATTTACCACAACTTAGAAACAGCCGCCAACGACTTGTAAGGGTTCCATGGTTTTCGGTGAATCCAGCCAGAAGGCCACCATTTGCTCCTTAGAGGTGATTTGAGAGATAGGGATTTCGACAGTCATGCCGTTTTTAAAGGTCCTTTTATTGTGGCTTAATACGGCAAAAAACTGTTTCAAATTGCGTCCTCTATTTTCTCCACGGGTCACCTTACTAGTTATACCATTGGCGAGTAAGCTGTAATTCAGGTTTAGGTTTTTGGCTTCACCTTCAAAACTTATTTTATAGGATCTTTTTCCTGTAGGTGTGGCCTTCAATGCTCCTACAACTTCGGTGGAGGGAGAGGGAATCTTTCTGATTGGAAAGCTTCTCCATTCTTTACCATTTTTTACAAATCCAGGAGTGTAAATACTTTTAGAGTTCCAAAGAGATGCATACTTTCTCTGCCTGTCTGAAAATTGTTTTTTGGCAAAGCGATCTTTCCAGCCAATATAATCCCAGTACTCCACGTGAAAGGCGAGGGGGAAAAAGTTTTTTCCAAGGTTTGGGTTATTCCTTAGGGAGGCAATCCATTTCTCAGCCGGAGGACAGGAGCTACATCCTTCAGAAGTATAGAGCTCAATGAGATGAGTTCTATATTTAGAACTTTTTAAGATTTCTTTTTTACACTCAGCGGCCATGACTGGTTCCGGAATAAAGAAACCCTTTTGATTTAATATTAAACCTAGCAAGGTGAGAAATAGAAAACTAATGATGATTCGATTCGCATTCATAGAGATTAGTGTATTAAAACATAGTTTTGTTATAGGGGGTGGCAAAAATTTCTTATAATGTTTTGTGCGAGGTAATTCTAAAAGCCCATGTAGTGGGGGATTTGAATAGTGGATTAAACTGTTTATGGTATTCAAGTATTAACAGGCGGTTAGACTAAAGTCCTTAAAGTTTTATGGCGATAAGTTTATGAAATCATAAAACTCCCAAGGATGGACTTATGGATATCGCAACTATTATTGGCCTCGTTCTTTCAATGGGTGCCGTAATTGGCGCAATTTTGGCCGGTGGTGACGTTGGTGCTTTTATCGATGTACCTTCAGTAATTGTTGTTGGTCTCGGTTGTATCGGAACTACGTTTACAAAGTGGCCAATTGAAGTGGTAAAAAAACTAACTGTATTCGCAATGAAGACTGTGTTCTTCACACCAGCAGATCCCAAAGGAACAATAGATCAAATTAGTGAGCTCGCTGAAACGGCAAGAAGAGAATCTGTATTTGCTCTTGAGAAAGTTCCAATTGAAGATCCTTTTTTAAAGAAGGCTATGACTTTGGCAGCGGATAATAGACCGCCTGAAGTTATTAGCGCGATTTTACAATTAGAAATTGATGCAATGGAAGAAAGACATAAAGTTGGAATTGATGTGTTCGACGGATTAGCCGCCGATGGTCCTGCCATGGGAATGATTGGTACCCTAATTGGTCTAGTTATCATGCTTGGGAACTTATCAGATCAGTCCGCCATTGGTCCTGCCATGGCCGTTGCCCTCTTGACGACATTTTATGGTGCTGTAATTGCCAACGTTTTTGCAAACCCCATGAAGAATAAACTTGGGCAAAGATCAAAAATGGAAATGACTAAAATGACAATTATTATCGCAGGAACTCTCGGTATTGTTGCAGGAGAAAACCCACGACTTATTAAAGAAAAACTTATTGCATTCTTACCTCCGGCTGAACGTGAAGTTGAAGGCGGCGGTGGAGAAGAGGAATAGGATAACTTATGGCCGATGACGCACCAGCAGAGTGCCCAGAAACAAAATGCCCCGAATGTGAACCAGGACTTCCTGGCTGGATGGCAACGTTTTCTGACCTAGTTACACTACTGCTGACATTCTTTGTTTTGCTTCTTTCTTTTGCAAAGACTGAGTCTGCAAAGTATGAAGCTGCCCTTGGTTCGATTCGAAATGCTTTTGGAGGTAATGTTCTAAAGCATGGAGAAGTAATCCAAAAAGGAAAGTCTCCAGATAATTCACCCACTATGCTTGAAAGTCAGGAGCCTATTAAACCATTTCCAATTGACTTCCTCACCATGGAAGGAATTCTTGATAAGCATGAAATCAATAGAGAGTCTGACGAAGATTTAGGTCAGATGAGAAATGATCTTCAAGAGTTCAACCTAGCTGAAGAGGCTGATATCTATGAAGTTCCTGAAGGTATTAAAGTCAGAGTAAAAGATAAAATATTCTTCAAAAAGGGAAGTATCGTACCATCAAAAATCTCAGTTGAGGTTTACGACAAAATGGTTAAGCTTCTAAGTAATAAAGACTGGACGGTTTTTGTTCAAGGTCATGCTAGTAGAGGTGAAGAAGGTGGAGGAAAAGATGCCTTTGAGCTTAGTGCAGCTAGAGCAACCTCAGTTTCTAGAAGCCTGATTAAAAGAGGTGTGAGACCTGATAAAATCACGACTGTCTTTTATGGAGACACTAGACCGGATAAGGTTAAGGGGAATGTCGAAGGTGATTTTGACAGTAAACAAAGGCGTGTAGACTTTATTATTAGAAAAACTGACCTGAGTGCTGAAGGGCATAAGGTCGACTCTCAATAATTAATGAAAATTAAATTATCACTACTAAATGATGTGGAGGACTTGTACGAAGACTTCCTCGTTCATTTAGGTTTATCAAAAAGCCAATATAAAAAAAGCGGGATGAAAAAGGGCCTTTCTATAAGAGGTAAAAAGGAAATAGAACTTCCTTGTACTCTGCTAAGAAATGGTGAAGTAAATCCCGTTTACTCCGGCCCAGCTATTGAAGTCCTTAGCCAAAATGATGATTTTTTGGCTCTATCTAAACCTGCGGGCATTCATGGTCACCCCCAAAGCTTTGCTGAAACTGATACGGTCCTGAACTTTGTTCGGAGTATTGGAAAAGCAAATGACTTTGGAGGAGCTGAGGGAGGTCTTCTCTACAGGCTCGACCAGGAAACCTCTGGAGTGCTTGTACTTGCTAAAAGAGAGGCAACCTATAATGAGCTAAGGGATAACTTTCATGCCCTGGCAAAAGAGAAGATTTATTTGGCGGCGGTTAGGGGGAAGTTTGAAGATCTAGGAGAAAAGACTCACTTCCTTAAGAGTTCAGGTGAAAAAGGATCGATTCAAAAAGAAGATGAAACGGGTATCGAAGCAAGGCTTTCAGTTATCAAATCTTGGTATGATGAAAACTCTGGAAACTCTTTGTTGCAAATAGTTTTAGAAACTGGAGTTAGGCATCAGATTAGGGCCCAACTTTCCTTTATGGGCTATCCTATTATAGGTGATTCCCTTTATGGTGGGCTCGAAGAAGATAGACTTTTCTTACATGCACTTAAATATGCTTTTGATTGGGAGGGAAAAAGAATCGTTTTTTATGACGGAAGTCCCTTACTCTTTGATAAGTTCTTTGACCTTAACAGTTGCTTGTAAGTGCTTCATTAACATTTCCTTATTTTTAATCGTAGCAAACTTCGCAGCAAATTTTCCTTCAGTAAGAGCCCCAACCTCAAGTGTTGGGTGAACAAAGCGGATACTAACCCAATCAGTTCTTTCAAGGTTATCATTAGGAGAGTTTTGGGCCATATACACAAAGCTATTGGCCAGCTCTCGATAAACAATTTTTCGAGCGGTATCTAAATCTGTTTTCTCTTTTTCTTTAGGAGTGTATCCAATAGCGAGGTTAAGATTATTGCCATCACAGCTGGTGGTCCAGCCACCAGGAACATGCTTATTAAGTTTAACTAAAACCGCCCTACATGAAGTAGGGTTTAGGCGATCCTTATTCCAAAGACCTCCATCCATAAAGGTATTCATGAGAAAGATACTCATAAGGAGAATACCGATGATCAAAATGGGGTTTTTTATTAGTGATTTCAAAAACATACCTTAATTATAGGGGTGCGAGGTTAAAAAATCATTAAAGTAAAAACGCCCAATACCCGACAAGTTTAGTGTGTTAATTATGGTGCTAAATACCTAATTTTGCTGGCACCTAAAGGATTTTAATGGATTCGCCTATTTTTAATAATCATTTCTGGAGCATCCTAAAGAGGATAGATGAGCTCGATGAGATGGTCAGTTTAGAATGTTTTTTAAGTGAATTTGCTACGGAAGATTTTAACTGCGAGATGGTTTACGATGTTTTGCAATTCCTAGCTAACTATAACTTCCAAGTTCAAATAGAGGAAATTCAAGGTGAAAAGTTTCTCCTTCCTAACAAGAGGAACGAGAGGATTCAGTTTGACCTAAGCTTCTCTGATTGGATTGCGCTCCAAGCTCATTTTCCCCTCATGAAGGAATATGAAAGATTTGATTTTCATAAATCTCTTCAGAAAAAATTTGCTGAAGTTAGTGCCAGGTACCCTGGCTACGGGATTAACACAGATGAGATAGATCCTGATTTAATGTTTAATTTTAAAGAAAGCCTACCTGATATCCATCAAAAGTATGTGGCCCATATTGAAGAGTCTTTTAAAACAGGAGCTCTACTCTTGTTGCATATTGATAATAAGGTTTTTGAAGTTTACCCTCATAAACTCATTATGCTTGAAGGGGAGCTTACCATTATTGGAGAAGAGACTATCGATCGCTGTTTAATCTCCTATACAATGGATGAAATTACTAAAATTAAATTAAATTCTATAAATGATTATATTCCAAACTATACTCGCTTTGAGGTTGATGAATTTATCATGGCCATTAGAGCGGTATCAGGAAGAGAAGAGCGATTAGTTCTTAAAATAGATCAAGACCAACCTGTAAACTTAAATCCTGCCTACCAGTTTATGGGACATCCCTATATGACGGCCAATGCTGAAGGTGACTTCATCTGGGCTGCTTCTGTGGAAGTCTCTAGTGAACTTTATGATTGGTTGATGAGTATGGGATCAAAAGTTGAGATTCTAGACCCAGTGGGGATTAGAAGTGAATTTGAGAAATATCAAGAAATTAAGCTTAAGGATTTGGCACAAAAGAAATTGAAAAAGGCCGGTTAAGTCCGTACAACTAAATTGTGGATAAAAAACTTTCGAAGAATTTCTTTCTTATTTCTTTTCTTCCGGCCATTGCTTATTGGTATTTAGAAGAAAATTATCCCATTCGAATAGCAGTTACTGGCGGCCTAATCCTCGCGACTCTTGAAATTTGTTTTGAAAAATATTTCACAAAGCATGTCCACGGAATTTCAAAATTTAATTTTATTCTCATTGCCATGTTAGGGGGGCTCTCCTTATTAGGAGATGAAGGAATCTGGTTTAAGCTGCAACCCTTTTTTACAGGGGTGATTATGGGAGGCTTCCTCATTTTTAAGCTTTGGCGAGGTACTGGAATGATGGAGGAGATGATGCTTTCAATGATGGATGAAGATAGAAGACCTCCATCATTTGTTATCAGGAGTCTTGAATTCCATTCATCACTTTTCTTCTTTATCTATGGAATCTTTATGGGCTTTGTGGCCTTTTATTGGTCCACGGATCGATGGGTATTCTTTAAAACGGCCGGATTCTATATCTGTTTTGCTATCTTCTTCGTTTTTGAGCTTATTTATATGCGCTTGAAAATGCGAAAGATGATTGAAAATCAGAAAAAAGCTGAACTTCTTAAAAAGTTCTAAACCTTAAATTCAACAACTTATGAACTTTTTTGACAGATTTACCCTGTAAATGACAACGCATTGGGTAGAACCACATCTTAGTTTCTGATACAAACCTCTCGAACAAAAAACGTCACTTTGGAGAGAGACATGAAAAATATGATTAAAGTATCTGTATTAAGTTTTTTCCTTTTATTGAGCTCAAACGCTTTTGCCTTACAAGGTAAGGAAGCTGCTTTTATTGAGAAGATCGAAAAAGGTCTTGAAGAGACTCAGTTAGAGGTTCAAGAAGAACTAGCTTCTGCAACTGATGAAGAGCTATTGGAAAAATATGGAGATGTCTTATTAGAAGCTATTTTCGCTGATTCTCCAATTGTTGAAACAACGGGAATTTCTATTGATAACGATATTAGAACTAATGTCGAACTTCTTTTTTCTGATAAAGCTAAGAACTTTCTTGTTTCAAATGTTAAAGAAAAGCTAGAAGACGCTGGATCAATCAAAGCCTTTAAAAAAGAAGCTAAGAAAGTTGAAAAGAATCTTAAGAAAAAGCATAAAGGACTAGGACGTGTTTTAGTTGTTATCGTTTCTTATATAACAGCGCCATTTTTCTTCATCTTTGGACCATGGGGATGGGTTTACTGGTCAGTTCTTTTTGGATACTGGAGCTAATTTATTAAAACTCTTTTTACACTAATTATCTTAATGGCTTCGTCTTCACTTTTGGCGAAGCCTTTTTGCGTTTCACACAGAGCAAAAGGCTTTGGGGAAATTGAAAACTCCATGGCAGCCTTGATGGCCGCAAGTCAGTTTGGTACCAGCGCAATTGAGTTTGATCTTCATCATACTAAAGATAATAAAACGATTGTTTATCATGATGAAGTCTTTAAAAGGTTGATAAAGGGCGGAGCTTGCCCGAAAGGTCTGAACGTACATGAAGTCACTCTAAAAGAAATCGATGAGAAATGCCTTTTAGAAAATGGTGAGAAAGTTCCAACATTTGATGAAGCTTTAAAGGCCTTATCAGCTTTTGATTCAACTCAATTTATCGAGCTTAAAGATACAATCACTGAAGATGATTTTGAAACGATCAAAAGATATTATTCGGATCGACCGGAAAAAGTTCTTATTATCTCGTTTAAACCAAGTGCCTTGGCCAAGGTTGAAAAGAAGCGTTTAGAAGATCCATTTTTTAAAAAGGTTAAAACTGTCCTACTGAAAAAATATGGTTACTTCGGAGACTTTAGTAAGTTCGATGGGGTAGATCTTAAGTACGTCCACAAATCTAAAGTTAAGAAGCTTAAAGCTCAAGGTAAACTTGTTGGTGTTTATACTAAAGACTCCAAACGTAAGATTAAGAAATACTTGAAGAAAGGTGTGGACTTTATCACCACTAATAATACTCAACTTTGCCAAGAGATTATTGAGGAATTGAAGTAGAGTAGTATTCATAGTTCCTGTATAATCAACCCATGGAATTCAATTTTATAAAAATTTTTGGCGGCGGAAAAACTCTCATCGATGTGGGATTATTTATTCCTGATAGTGTGGAGAAAATCCTTTTGGCCCTTTCTGATGGGGAACAATCTAAAGAAAGTATTCATAAAAGTTTTGAGCCTTGGCTACAAGCTGCTAAAGAAGATAATTGTCTTATTCTCGCCCCCTGCGCCCCCGACGGTGTTCTCTTTCATGAAGGCGGAGAACTCCTCGTTCCAAGAATGATTGAGGTCTTCTTTCAAAGCATGGAGCAAAAACCAAGAAAAATGGCCATTGCCGGAATTGGCGAAGGTGCTAAGTCGGCGGAGAAGATTCATACTTTATTTCCAGATTTGTTTACTAAAATATCTATTCATAAAGACTATTCTGAACTCACAAACGAATCGATTAAAAAATCATGGGATTATTTAGAAGCGATTGGGTAAGAGCCTAAGACTTTAATATGGTCGGCGTCGCTTCTTAAATTGATAAGGGTGTCTTTTACTTTTTTATCATTTAGTGCGCCCATGAAATCTACGAAGAAGATATAGGCGAAAGGATTTTCTGGGATGGGTCTTGATTCAAGTCTGGTCAAGTTGATATCGGCTTTGGCAAATTCCTGAAGACAGCCAAGGAGTGCTCCGGGATGGTGTTTTGTGGTAAAGGCGATGCTGGTCTTTTCTTGTAGAATACCGTCGGGAATATTACTTTCTTTAACAAAGACCTGAAAACGGGTGATATTATGCTTAACCTTTTGAACATCATCATTCAAAATTTCTAGTCCGTAGTATTCGGCGCAAAGTCTAGAAGAAATAGTACCTTGATCTTTAGATTTTCTAGAGACGAGATTTTTTGAAGCCCCGGCAGTATCAAAGTCCGGTATAGGCCTAATATTGTGACGGTTTAAAAAGTCTCGGCACTGCTCTAATGCTACAGGATGGCTGTGTACACTTTTAATGTCTTCTAGTTTCACACCAGGTCTTGCCATAAGGCAGTGATGAATTGGTAGGTAGAGCTCACCAATGACAAAGAAATTATGCTGATAAAGAAGGTCCATATTTATGGCCACATTACCGGCGATAGAGTTTTCTACGGGAAGAATTCCCATGGCCACTTCTTCAGCCTCTAATGCATCACCGACTTGTTCCGAGAGCTCAAAGCCAACTGGAATCGCTGAGTCGCCAAAATATCTTTTGAGAGCTTCTTCTGAATAAGCGCCCTTTGTTCCTTGAAAGGCAACTTTCATTCAGTAATCCTCTTATTTACTTTATTAAGTGACTCTAAAAATTCTTTTCGGGTAGATTCACTATAGGGATTGTATTTATTCATATCGACAAAAAGTTGCCAGGAATCATTTTCAACAGTTTGAAGAATTTTCATCAGTCTTCTATAACCTTTTGTGTCGATATTAAGCTTTTCAGTACCGAGGTCCATTAGAGTTCTTCCAATAAAGTGAGTTAGAAGAAGTGAATGACTTATTTCTTCATCATGTTTATCAGCTGATGACTCAATAACTTTAAGGCCATGATTATTTAAATAACTTAAAATATCTGCATACAATTTATCTTCAATTCGAACTCTACATACGACAATCTTGCAGCCAAAGAGTGACTCTTTAGCAGAGTCAGGACCAAACATAGGGTGAGTTCCTAAAATCTGAACATCTTTTGGAAGATGTTTTTCCATAACTTCTATAGGATGAGATTTTACGGAACATACATCTGCAACTAGGGTTCCAGCTTTAAGAAAGGGTTTCATTTCGTTCAAGGTGTTTTCAAACTCACTGATTGGTACGAACGGAATAACTAGAGGGCATTCACAGGCTTCTTCTAGGGTGCCTGCTTTTGCTCCAAGCTTTTTAATTTCTTCTTCTGTAGTATCGGTTGGGAACTTTTCGTATACGATGACATCAGCATCTTGAGCGATGTATTTTGTAATAAGTTTACCTAGACGACCAAAACCAATAAGACCTACTTTCACTTTAAAGCCTCCTTGATTCTGCCTAGGGCCTCAGTTAGAACATCTTCATGACTTGCAAAAGAAATTCTAAGGTACCCATCTATTCCAAAGGCTGAACCTGGTAGAAGGGCGACCTTGGCCTCTTTTAAAATAAACTCAGCTGCTTCGTTGCATGTTTTAAACCTATCTTCGTAGCCATCTAAACTTGGGAAAAGGTAAAAAGCTCCCTGAGGTTCATGGCATTTAAAAATTTCTTTTGTTAGCCCGTAGGCCAGGTCCTTTCTTTTGACCATTGTCGCTACCATGTCTTCAAAGTAAGTTTGATCCATGGTTAGAGCTTTTAGAGCTCCGTATTGAGCAAAGGTACAAACATTTCCATTAAGATGGGACTGGAGTTTATTGACTGGCTCTATAAACTTAGTTGGGGCGATCATATAGCCCACGCGGTAGCCAGTAAGGCAATGAGACTTACTTAAAGTTTGAACAGTTATTGTTCTTTGAAAAAGATCATCAGAAAGTGAAGCTATACTTGTATGAACATTTGGTTCAAAAACCAGTGATTCATAGGCTTCATCAGATACCACCAGAAGATCGTGTTTCTTAGCTAGCTCTCCAACTTTTAATAAGTCCTCCTTGGCATAAACAGCGGAAGAAGGATTATTAGGAGTATTAAAGAGAATCATTTTAGTCTTTGGGGTAATGGCCTCTTCAATTGCTTCTAGGTCAAGGCCTAGATCATCTCTTGACTTAACAATAACGGGGGTTCCTCCCGCTAGTTTAATAGATTCCGGGAATGTTACCCAGTAGGGTGCCGGAATTATAACTTCATCGCCTTCGTGGATAAAACATTGAAAGATATTATAAAGGATCTGCTTAGATCCATTGCTAACTAAAATATTCTCAAGGTTTACTTTTTTTCCAGAGCGACTGGAGAATCTATCTGCAATGGCTTCTCTAAGTTCAGGAATCCCTGGGACTAGTGAGTAGCGAACTTGTAAATCTGAAAGTGCTTTCTGTGTTGCTTCTATGACTTCTTGAGGAGGAGGGAAGTCTGGTTCCCCCACATGAAGACCGATAATATCATGCCCCTCGCTTTTTAATTTTCCAACAAGGGAAGCAAGACCCACCGATTTAGAACCTTCTACTGCTTGTATTCGATGGGAAAACGGCATCTATTTTTCTACTTTGTTAGTTTGCGAATCGAGCATCATTTGTGTTTGTACTTTTACAGAGTGATCATGAATCACATCATATATTTCTTTTATATATTGTGGATTAAGTCCTAACGCTTCGGCAATCTGCATTCTCTTATTCATTAGCTCTTCCATTCGGTGAACTTGAAGGGCCGTAATATTAGCGTTTATCTTGGCCTTACCAATAGAGTCAACGATCTTCATTCTTTCTTGTAGGCTCTCTAGTAGCTCATTATCAACGCGGTCAATCTTATCTCTTAGATCATCAAGTTCCTGCTCAAAGTTTCTATCATGAGAATATTCAGTACGAACCGAGATTGAAGATAGAATCTCTGAAAGTCGACTAGGAGTAACTTGTTGCTTTGCATCTGACCAAGCTTCGTCTGGATTGCAGTGTGTCTCAATCATCAATCCTTCAAAGTCAACGTCCATAGCTTTTTGTGAAACCTTTTGAATTAGATCTCTTGTTCCTGCAATATGACTAGGGTCGCAAATGATTGGGAGCCCAGGGATTTTACTTTTTAGCTCAATAGGGATTCTCCAAAGAGGTCTATTTCTGTACATGGTTTTTTCATGAGTAGAAAAGCCTCTGTGTATGGCACCAATTTTCGTTATTCCTGCTGTGGCAATCCTTTCAATCGCTCCAACCCATAAGGCAAGATCAGCGTTGATTGGATTTTTTACAAGAACTGGAACTCTGGTTCCTTTTAAGGCATCAGCAATTTCTTGTACCGCAAAAGGATTGGCCGAAGTTCTAGCACCGATCCATAGAATATCAACACCGTATTTAAGGGCCAGTTCTGCGTGAGCGGCCGTTGCAACTTCACAAGAAGTTAATAGTCCCGTTTCTTCTTTTACTTTTTGAAGCCAAGGTAATCCTTCCTCTCCAACACCTTCAAAAGTTCCCGGTCTAGTTCTTGGTTTCCAAATACCAGCCCTAAAAACTCGAACGTCTTCTTGCTGAACTATATTTCTAGCCACACTTAAACATTGCTCTTCAGTTTCAGCAGAGCAGGGACCAGCAATGACAAGTGGTCTTTTAAGATTTGGTATCCATTTATTTAGAGGTGTGATTTCCATCGCAGTTTCCTTTTTTTAATAGCCTTTGAAATCCATCTCTAGAGCTTTGTTATGGCTCTTATACTGCAAAACAAGTGCCTGTTCCTTAATACCTACTTATGGTTATAAGTAGCTGGAATTATGATAAAAATAAGGGGCATTTTGGTACCCCTTTTCCTTTCTTAGTGTCATGATGTCAATAACTTAGACACCTTTTTTACTGAAGGGCATCTTGGATAAGACCCTTTCCTTGATCGTCCCCTAGAGTAAAGTAAGTCACATAAGGAAAACCGTGATGAGTTTTGGCGGAAAAATATCCAGAGATACCAACGTTTTCCTGACCAAAGATCAACTCAAGGTCATTAAATCCTCTCGCGTACTTTGCAATTCCGCTGATTAAATTTCTAAGGGCGCGAGCACTAACTCTTGCTTCCTCTTCAAAAACTTTTTTATATTCAGAAAAGCTTTCACGTAGAGACTTTAAGCATTTCTTTTGAGCTTTCTTAAGTCTGCCAGGGTCATTGTCTCCATCAACGCGAACACAAACCCATCTCGTGATCCCTTTCCATTCATCGCTTGAAATAGACTCGAGACTTGAAATTCCCATTCCTCCAATCTCAGCATTAACACTAATCGTAGCGCTTCCTTTAAGATGCCCATCGGCTAAGCTTTTCCAAACTCTTTCTTCAATATTGGTATAAACTTTGCCAAATGAAACCAGCTCTTTTCTAACTTTTTTCTTAGAGTTACCTTCGATTTTTGGGGCATTGATCTCTTTACTAAATCTTAAGTAAGCTTTGTCGGCGTCGTCTAGCTTGATCTCTTCAAGACTAAGATGTCTTTCGTCATCTCTAACTTGATACTCAAAGTTAACGGTATCTGTGATTCTTCTTTTGTATTTATTTATTTTTTTAGAGCTAAAAAGTGCCTGAAGCCAGCTTTTCTTATAAGTAGACTCTTCTTCATTATGCCTAAACATATATTTTGTGCCAGAGCTATTTCTAACAGTTACTTCACTCGTGGAGTTCCCTTTAACTTTATCAAAAAGGAATAGGTGAGTATTCATGGATTCGCTATCTCTTTTTGTATCTTGTTCTGAAATTACAAAAGGCATTAGGGCCAAATTGTTCTCAGGAAGTTTTCCTCTCAAGACATCTTTTACCTCTTGATGAAGAATGGAGTCTTTATTGTCTAAAAGATCTTCATCATGAGTTCTAAAGCTCATTGAAAGAAAACTTGATTCATTTAAGTTTTTAGAATACTCAAAACTTAACAGAGACACTTTTAGTAAATTAAAAAAGTCAGCCTGTAGCCCAACTGTTACGGCCTTACCAGTAATTCTACTTTTATTTACACTAACTCTTAAAATTTCGTTTTCTCTTGGAAGATCTCTTGAGCCTGGTCTGTGAATACTAACGTCATTAACTCTGCTGTAGCGAAGTGTTCCTCCAGCATATGCTGACAAGAAATAATAAGAGGGAGTCTCAGCATCAGCACTAAGGTGAGCGCTTAAATAATCTTTCCTAGAAATAGATTCATGATCCTCAAGAGAAAGAAAACGTGATCCACCGAATTTTAAGAACCCTAAGAAGAGCTTATCAAAATCTCTAGTTAATCCTTTAAGATAGCTCTCAGCAAAATGGATATAAGTATAAGTTCTCCTAAATCGAATTCCGGCAAAAGCGTTTAAACTAGAGTTAGAAATCTCTACGCTTCCTGAGTCGCTTAAGTTCTTGAGAAAAGTTTTTGCATCAACCTCAATTTCAAAGCGATCTTCAACAACCCAGCGCTTATCATCTTCACTCGCAGTATAGTCTGGGTAAAGTCTTCTACCAGCATTAATCCCGGCGCCGCCAATAAGACCGCCCCATTTAAAGCCAGAGAAGTTAGTATCCCCTAGAGCATAAGACTGATTATATTTAATAGTATCACTTGTGATTTTATTAGCCTGGTTTAAAAGCTCTTCTTTTACCCTCTTCACGATTTTTTGATATAAGGGATTGTCCTTGATACCACGGCTTTTCATTATAGAATCGTCTTCTTCAAGCAAGACTTTATGATCACCTTGGACTGTAACTTTAAATGGACCTTGATATTCCTGAAAAAGTTGTTTCTTTACTTTGAAATTTTTGAAGACCACCGTTTTTGCATTTGATTCCGCAATAGATGCAAAAGATACGATGGCGCAAATAAGCACCCATGTCATGAATTTCATTTCTTTCCCTCGTTAATTATCAATTTGTATGTGAAACTTTTCGGAATTTTTGTGAAAAGGAGAGAAAATTTATTTAATTTAGAGGGCTTAAGGTCATAATTTCCGGTGTTATTCGGTCAGCTTATAATATCGATAAGTGGCCTTGCTAAGTCATAATACGTTATATTAAGCGGGTAAAAAGGGGTTCAGATGAATTTTATTAATGAAGAAATTGAAAACTATGCCATCAGTAAATCTAACCGACCAAGTCAGTTTGTTAAAGAGCTTGGGGAAGAAACTAAGGCAAATATACCTATGGCGATGATGCTAGTTGGAGAGATGGAAGGATCGTTACTTGGTTTTCTGGTTCGCTCATTAAAAGTAAAACGAGTTTTAGAAATTGGAACCTACACGGGATATAGCGCTCTTTGCATGGCGGAAAACTTGCCCATGGATGGAGAGGTCATAACTTTAGATATAGATGACGAGCTTACGCCTCTTTCAAAAAAATACTGGGGACAATCTCCCGATGGCAATAAAATAAAAAAAGTAATAGGTCCTGCTCTAGAAACTATTCCAAACCTAGAAGGCAGTTTTGATCTTGTTTTTATCGACGCTGATAAGCAAAACTATTTAAACTACTTAAAAATGGTTATACCAAGATTGAGTGAGAAGGGGATTGTTGTAGTAGATAATGTCCTTTGGAGCGGGAATGTCTTAAAAGCTGCTTCAGAGCTAGAGCCTACTGATAATTCAACTACCCATATTCAGGCCCTTAACGACTATGTTTGTCAGTCAAATGAGCTCTATGGAACACTTCTTCCAATTAGAGATGGAATCTTTTTAATTACGAAGACTTAGCTTTATAAAAAGATTACAGGGCCACTGATATTCATGCCTATTTTTTGCTATAAAATGGCTCCAGAATAAAAGCCTATTCAGAGAGGATGCAAAAAATGAAGTTGATCTTAACCGCTTTGGCATTAACATTTTCAATCAATGCTTTGGCAGTGACCTATATCGGATCACTTCTTGAGAACCAACAAATCCTCGAGTTTATCGCAAAAGAAAAAGATAATGGGTATCATCTGACCTCTGTTCTTGATCGTCTTTCAAATGAAGGAATCACTGAAGATCAAAGAGGTGCCAGAGGACATTACTTGATCAAACTTAAAAAAATAGAATTTATCGATACTGAAGATGGTGACGTAGAGAAAAAAGAATCTAATAAAAAGTTTGATGTTCGTACTGATTTTGGACGAGTTCAAAAAATTGAAGAAATTGTTGAAGCTCCTACTGAATCTAATACGGATGTAATCTCCCCACCAAGTGATGGAGAAGAATAAACCAGTATAGCTGGCTTTAATTTCCCCCCTATTAATTCAAGAATCTACCCCTACAATTAAGGTATGTTGGTAAAATTTGTTTACACTTTAGTCTTCATTCTTTTGTGGATTAATAAAGGTTATTCTAAGAATATCTTTATTCATTCCTCGATTTCACTTTCGACGAGTACTTCTCTTTGGCTTAAGGGTGATGAAAAAACAGACTACCAACAACCGGGTTTTGATAAGGCCATACGAACTTATTATCAAGGGGCTCTAAATACGACCCTAAGTTTAGATGCGGATTGGGACTTATATTTCGGGTTTAGATATGGGCACGTCAGAATGAATGACGGTCCCTTTCTTGGGGCCACACAAAGGACCAAGAGGTCACAGTTAAGTGAAGTTTCAGGAGGAGTCGGATATACCTTCTATAAAGATAGGGATACGAAAGTAGCAGTCTTCGGCAAATATATTTATCCTGGAGGGGATACAAAAAGAAGAAAGCCAGCTTTTTTATCATTTAATGACTTTGGCTCTCACGCAGAACTTGGGCTTTATAGTTCTCATTTTTTTGAAAGCTGGGAGTACCATCCATTACTTAAGTACAAGCATAAGACTTCAGGGCTAGGAAACCATCATCTGGCCATGGAGAATAAACTTTTCTTTAATTTTACGAAGCGTTTTAAACTTGGTCCTGGAGTTGATCTTTTCACAACTTCAGGTGGAAGAGATATCCTTGATGATGCCTTCAATGCATATGTGAGTGAAACTGGTTGGTTTCCCGTTTGGAATAAAAAAGAAAAATGGCTAGGGGTTTCTGCGATTGGTGCTTATCAGTTTAAAAACCAATTGATTTTTGACTTTTATATCCACCGTAAAGTGATCGGAGAAAACACAGATATTTCAACAACTGTAGCGTTTGGAATAGGTAAGGGTTTTAACTTATGAAAAAAATAATATTCGCACTTTCAGGTTTAGCCATATTTTTTACACTGGCCATTACGACAATCTCCCTGGGCTCTGGAACTTATACTCCGACCCAAACTAAAATCCAGTTCAAGGTTTCTCAAAGGCTTGCGAATGATTTTAATGAGCTTTCATCAATTTTTGGGGTAACCAAAACCTATCAGCACAAAGTTGATAAAAAAACAGTTCTCTCATATCAAATAGATGAAGAAGAATACAATTTAGAGCCACGCTCAGTTAAGCCAAAACAATATGTTAAGGCTTTTAAAAAAGTAAAAACAGATTTGCTCTCGGTTAATGGAGCGACAAACCTAAAAATAACTAGCTTTAAGCTGGATAGAAAAAAAGGTGGTTATTATAAGTATAAAATTAGTGGTCAATATAAAAGATATAATGGAGAGACTGTTAATTTTTATGAAGTTAACTATTTTCAAAATAATGTATCGGTAAATATACAAGTCGTAACGATGGATCAAGGAAATGCAACGATAACAAGAGGTGAGGCGTTCTCATTGTTTGACGAAGTCTTGGAGACTTTAGATGAAGTGTAATCTAATTCTCGCAAGTCTATTCTTCTTGTTTTTTTCAACAAGTATTATGGCCAATGACGCCAATGAGCCGGGCTTACAGGTTAAGTGTGAAGTCGATACATTTTCACTTCTTTCAAAAATAGAACTCTTTCAATTTGGAGCTTTAAACGACGCCATTCAAGAAGATGCCTGCGGGCATATTCCTGAACCACTTCGAGATAATGGAGACCCAAAGAGAAGCGGAATTGGTAGGGTTCTGCTTTCTTGCTTTGCCGGTGTTTTAAAAGGAATTTTTCAAAGTTTTTATGACAGTATAAAAAGTATTTTAGATATTCCTAAAATTGCAAAGCAGCTGTTTGGATTTGTGGGAGAAAAAGCCTTCAAAATTGCAAAAGCATTATATAAAGGTGGAGTTGCGGGAGTGGTAAATGAATTTACCTCTAGTAGCGGAGCTGGTTTTTTTGCAAAACTAAAGAGTAACTTTATTAAGATATTTAACTCCTTGACTAAATATTTTGCAAACAAAGTGAAGGATATCTATCAATGTTATTCCCCAGTGGCAAAAGGTGAAGTGGTTTGTAATGCCTTAGCTTACCTAGGAACAGAATTCTTTTCAGGCTTCCTTTTTAAAGCTGTGGGAGCAGTAGGGAAGGTTGCTTCAAAAGCATCAGATTTATTAGGATTACCAGGTGTTGTTTCAAAACTAGGAAAATATGCAAAAGGAACCCTGGGAGCACATAAAAAATTGGTCCGTTTTTTAAATGGGACTGGGCCACGAGCAATTCGAAAAGCGCTGTTTAAAGCAGATGGGCTTAAAAAAATTGTGGTTAACGTCAATAAGGCTATGGCCAATGTTAAGAAAAAATACAGGTATATCTCAAGTGTCATAAAAAACGGAAATTATGCCAAATTAGGGACCATTTCTACTAATATTACGAAACTGTCTGATAAATATTCTGACGTTAATAAAAATTTAACTAAATTGAATAAGGCTTTAGCAAATTTAAGAAAGCGAATTGATGCAAAGGAGATGAACGCGGCTGCTTCAAGGGGCAGCTTAAAAGATATGAGAGAAGAGGCGGTTCAAATTGCATTGCAAATAGAAAAAAATATTAACAAGGCTAAAGTCTTAGGCCAAAAACTTGAAAACACTTTAGTGCTAGCTGATACTGCTAATTTAGCGATTAATGCAGGTACACCTCTAGAGACCTTTCTTTCAGGAGTCTCTATTGATGGTAGTGTATTGGCGGGTCCTTTTCAGCGTTAAAAACTATCTGTTTTTTCAATCAGCCAACTGGCAATTCCTGGTTCGCTCAAAGAGTGACCAGCATCTTCAATAATTTTTAGTTCACTCTTCGGCCAGACTTTATGGAGGTCCCAGGCATTTTCTACGCAACAAACCACATCATATCTTCCGTGGACAATGAATCCTGGAATATGAGAAATCTTATCAATATTATCTAAGATCCAAGAGTCGGTTTCAAACCAACAATTATTTATAAAGTAGTGGCATTCAATCCTAGCAAACGCGTCTGCAAAGTGATCCTCTCCATAGCTTTCGGCCATCTCTTTATTAGGAATTAATTTTGATGTAGAACCTTCCCAGGTCGCCCAAGCATTGGCCGCTTCCTTTCTGACTTCTTGGTTATCGCTAGTAAGCCGCTTATAAAATGCACTTACAAAATCATTTCTTTCATTTTGAGGAATTGGAGCAATATATTTTTCCCAAGCATCGGGATAGATCCTCGAGGCTCCCTCTTGATAAAACCATTTAATCTCTTGAGGTCTCACCATAAAAATTCCTCTAAGAAATAGTGCCTCTACAGATTCGGGATGTTTAATTGCGTAGGAAAGAGCTAAAGTTGAGCCCCAGGAGCCGCCAAACACCGCCCATTTTTCAACATCTAATTTTGATCTTAAAAGTTCAATATCGCTAACGGAATGCCATGTTGTATTATCTTTTAATTCACTAAAGGGAGTGCTTCTTCCGCAGCCTCTTTGATCAAAAAGGATGACTCGCCACTTTTTTGGGTCAAAATACCTACGATAATCCGTGGAGCAGCCACCTCCCGGTCCACCATGTAAAAAGACAATAGGTTTACCTTCTGGGTTTCCTACCTCTTCGAAATAGAGAGTGTGAGTTTCATCAACTTTAAGCATCCCTGTATTATAGGGTTCAATTGGGGGGTAGAGATTTGTCATGGGTAGAGTTTAAAAGATAAGTGCTTTTTGGTCCAGTTAAGGTATGGTGAAATTGCTAAGCAAATTGAGAATTAAACGGTGAGTTAGAATTGCAAAAGGGCTTTCTTTTAACAGGGCATTTTGAAGATTATAAAGGCGAGCATATCCTAAGGTTTTTCGGGAAGTCTGATGCTGGTCCTTTTTGTTTAGAGTTTACAGGGCAATACCCCGTTTTTTTTATTGCTTCTGAAGAGTCCAATCTTCCAAATTTACGCGGCCTTCGAGAGAGGAAGAAGGTAAACCTCAAATCCATGGCGGGACTTGAGGTCGATGCACTTTATTTTTCCACAAATAGAGATTTAAGAGAGGCTAAAGACACTCTGGCAGATCGCGGTATTAGAACTTATGAGTCTGACGTTAGAGCTCCTGAACGCTTCCTCATGGAAAGGTTTATAAATGGCTCGGTGGAGTTTGAAGGAGAGTTTAAGTCAAAGAATAATGTACAGACCTATCGAAACCCCAAAATCAGGCCTGCCACTTATACTCCCAAATTAGATATCATTTCAGTTGATATTGAAACTTCAATGAAAAATGATTTGTTCTCAATTGGCTATCATCAGTATGGAGCCTCAGGAGAGTTTAAAAAAGTATTTATGGTGGGAGACTTAAGAGAGTCGGAGCATATAGAAGAATGTGACCTAGAGTTATACCCTACGGAAAAAGATCTCTTGATGGCATTTGATAACGAACTTAAAACGCTCGACCCGGATATCATTATTGGCTGGCATGTTATTGGTTTTGATATGAGTTTTCTAGAAAGGAAATACACTCAATATGGTTTGGAGTTCAATTGGGGAAGAGGTAAAAGTAAAACTAGGATAACTGAGAGAAAAGGTGCTGGCTGGTTTGCTAGGTTAGAAGGTAGGGTCGTTATTGATGGACCACCTTCGCTCAGATCAAACTTCTATTCATTTGAAAACTTTAAACTTGATACTGTTGCTAATGCTCTCCTTGGAGATGGAAAAGATATAACCGATACTGGCGGGAATAAAGTTGAAGAAATTGAAAGAAGGTTTAGAGAAGATAAAAAAGCCCTCGCTAAGTACAACTTATTAGACTGTACTCTTGTCAATCGCATTTTCCAAAAGACCGGTCTAATTGAAATGATTGTCAAAAGAACAATTATTTGTGGGCTACTAATGGATAGGGTCGGAGTAAGTACGGCAGCCTTTGATCATTTCTTTCTTCCAAGACTTCATAGAAAAGGAATCGTTGCCAATAATATCCCAGAGCTTGTTCGAGACGCTGGGGCAGCTGGTGGATTTGTCATGGAGCCAGAGGTTGGAGTGCATGACCATGTCGTGGTTCTCGATTTCATGAGTTTATATCCAAGCATTATAAAAACGTTCAAAATTGACCCTTACTCTAGGATAAAAAATGACATAGAAACTGGGGCCACTCCTTCTGGTTTGTCGTTTTCAAGAACAGAGCATATCCTCCCTGATTTTATTGTGGAGCTTATGGAACTAAGGGCCCAAGCAAAAAGAGAAAAAGACCCTTACCTTTCACAGGCCATTAAAATATTAATGAATAGCTTTTATGGAGTGATGGGGTCGACGGGATGTCGGTTTTATCATGCAGATTTGCCCACGGCCATTACGGAAAGTGGACAATGGGTGCTAAAAACGGCCATCACTTTTTTTGAATCTGAAGGCTATAAAGTAATATATGGTGATACAGATTCCGTATTTGTAAAACTTAAAGGGACTGACCACACCCAGCCTTTTGATAGAGGCGAGAAGCTTGCGGCAATGTTAACGGAATACTTAAGTCAGAAAATAGAGACTATGTTTGAAGCGAAAAGCGAACTGGTCATGGAATTTGAGAAGTACTATAAAAAATTCTTTCTTCCTGCTTCCAGAGGGACAGGAGAGGGAGCCAAAAAGAAATACGTTGGTTTGATTTTTGACGGCGATGTAGAAAAGCTCCAGTTTGCTGGAATGGAGTACGTTAGATCTGATTCAACGAAGTTAGCTAAAACCTTTCAGTTTGGTCTTTATGAAAAACTATTTTCGAATGAAGAGATGGAAGATTATATAAGAGAATTTGTTGAAGAGCTCAAATCTGGAGCTTTTGATAAAATGCTAGAGTACTCCAAAAGGCTTACTAAGGCTCCAGACGAATATATTAAGTCTATACCTCCCCACGTAAAGGCTGCACTTCAGTTACCAAAAGAAGACCAGAAAAACCTAAGAAGAATTTCATACATCATTACCCGTAGAGGCCCTGTCCCTATTGAGTTAGACCATTCTGATATTGATTATCAACACTATATAGATAAGCAAATTAGGCCCCTCGCTGAAGATGTGCTATGGTTAAAGGAGAAAAGCTTTGACGATATTATTACCGGGGACCAGTTAAAACTATTTTGAAATTTAATCTAAACAAATATTTACAAAAATGGGGATACGTAGCTTTTATTATAGTCTTTCTTGCGATCGGCTATAAATTATACGAGCTAGATATCTATGTTTGGTCCTGTGAATCAGAGTCGAATACGGGCTCCTGTCTATTGGCCTCTCGAATTTATTTGGAAAAAGATAATAAGATTATGGGTGAAAAATATCTAAGAAAGTCCTGCAATGGAGACTACGCCCTTGGATGTTACGAACTTGGAATTTTAACAAAAGAGGATTCTTTTTTTAAAAAGGCTTGCGGACTCGGT
>CEUZ01291281.1_pt1 | contig 51988 bp, 53 predicted proteins | sample 361511 | NCBI WGS metagenome assembly CEUZ01 (sample SAMEA2622822, study PRJEB7988) | marine metagenome | biome: marine biome (ENVO:00000447); feature: surface water layer (ENVO:00002042); material: "saline water (ENVO:00002010), including plankton (ENVO:xxxxxxxx)" | depth 5 m
GATATGAGCCCAAGCGAATTAGAGGATTATTCTGCTAAAGAAGGTTCAAGTGAACCCGACAGCTCAAGACTAAAAACTTTGAGACATTTCCTTAACTATGCAAAGAAAAATGGTATTGTTGATGTAAATATGGCAATCCATGTAAAAATTCGCCGACCGAACAAAAAAATTAGAAACTCTACTGTTATTCATGAAATATCTAGACCGAAACTAACTCAGGATGGTTATTCTGCTTTAGAGGTTCGTCTTGAGTACCTTCAAGGTGAACTTTTGCTTGCAGCTGAAGAAGTTAAAAAAGCTGCAGCTGATAAAGATGTTAGAGAAAATGCCCCTTTGGAAGCAGCTAGAGAGCATTTAGGTAAGTTAGATGCAGAGCGAAGAGAACTTCAAGATACATTATCTACTGCTCAAATAATTAGTGCTGAAATTACAGGTGGAAGTGCACATCAGGGTGGCACGGTGAAATTGAGAGATTTATCTAACGGACGTACAGATTCTTGGTTGTTAGTTGATTCACGTGAGGCTTCTCTTGCAGATGGCAAGCTCTCAATTTCTTCTCCAGTTGGAAGAGCGGTTCTTGGTTTTTATGCAGGAGAAGAATTTACTGTTGATACTCCTGGAGGAGAAGTAAAATACAAACTTTTAGAAGTTGAGTAAATTTACCTTTTCCATACAGATAAATACTCAATGTATTTTTATTGTTACTAGCTTGATTAATGCCAGTTAAGAGGATAGCTATGGCTGTTATAAATGAAATGGAGATACGGGGAGTAGTTGTAGGAACGTTTCAAGAAAATTGTTACATTATTTCATCACAGCAAACAAAAGAAGCAATTATTATTGATCCTGGGGATGAACCTGAACGAATTCTTGAAGTAGCAAAAGATATGGGAGTTAATGTTAAGGTCATTGCTAACTCTCATGGACATGGAGATCATGTGATGGCTATTTCAGGTATAAAGCAAATACATGACATTCCATTTCTTATACATAATTCTGAAATTCCTGTTTTAGAAAGATCCTATCAATCAATGAGAGATTATTTAGGTGATAATCTTAGTGACATACCTCATCCTGATGGTTATGTTGAGGATAATGGTAAAGTTAGTGTTGCCGGATTAGATTTACACGTAATTCATACTCCTGGACATACGCCAGGAAGTGTAAGTTATTTTGTAAATGGTTTGCTTTTTAGTGGAGATACCTTATTTCGAGGATCTATTGGACGTACAGACCTTCCAGGAGGTAGTTATGAGCAAATTATGGAAGGAATTACTAATAAACTGCTTAAATTGCCTGATGACACTATAGTTTTACCAGGCCATATGCTTCAGACATCTATTGGTGAAGAAAGAAATAATAACCCTTTTATACTTGATGCTTTAAGAAAAAAGCAAGATAAGTAGTCCATACCCTTCATCAGACATTCATTTCTAGAGAGATGAATCTCTTTTTTATTATCTGGCAGATTGAATCCATTGCTGAAGCTCTTGTGTGAGAATATTCATCAATAAAGGAATCGTCTGGAACATCAGGACGAAGCTCATAAATTTTCATAAGAGTTTTTTCACCATCATCATCTTCCCAAAGTTCTATAAGACCTGCTTCAATTATGATTCCATCTGAAATATAGTCTACTATACAATCCATTTGGTAGAACCCACCAATTTCTTCGTCAAATTTTCCGTTATAGGAAAATACGTAATTATTAATGTCCTGGGCAGTGGATTGAATTAATGTGTAACACTGATCTACATTTCCTCTTAACCATTGTTCATCTAATTGAAAATTCATATAGTTTCCTTTGTCATTCTAAGAAGCTTAACTTGGTTCTTGTGTCTTTTGAAGGAGTATATTTGCTATAATTTCTGGATGGAAAAATGGGGCTTCTTGTCCATATGGAAGATTAATTGTAGATGCATTTATATATTTTGCCATATTATTTTGAAGACTTTTAGGAATTAAACGACTCTTATCTAATATCACATATTTTGAATTATGTAGTTTTATAAATGATTCAGGATTTGCTAGCATTCCTAATGTTTTAGCATTTAGTGGATTTAACCTTCCTATTGCCTTGGCAGCTTCGGGATATGGCACGTCACTACATAAAATTTTCAGGATGAATTCTCTATGCATTGCAATCTTATCGAACGAAATAGTTCCAGTTAGTAATGAAGAAGTCATAAGTAAAAGTCTCAATTGGATAGGTATCATTTCCATAGATGTGCGAAACATGTCTGGGATTATTGAGCCTATAAATACTAAGCCTTTTATTTCTTTACCTAGTATGTTGCAAAGTTCAAGAGCTAGAATTCCGGAAAAGGAATGAGAAACGATAATTATGTTAGATAGCTTCTCATTCCTGATTTGATCTACAGTCTTCATTGCATATTCAGCCAAGGAGGTATATTTGTTATCCAGGTTACTGAGATTTTCTGGAGCAAATACTTTCCCAGGGTGATAATTTAAATGTCTAACTTCAGATTTATTTCTTAAGTTATCTTCAATTGCACCCTTTACTCCATCCCAAAACCAAGGACCGTGTCCTGGACTGTCTAAGAGAAGGAAATCTGTCATTAGTATACTTGCTCCTTATTTACTTTAAATAAATAGCTCTTAATAAATAATGCATTGAATCGAAACAATTATCAATTTTTTGATAAAGTCTTGATGATTGCATTTTCAAGGTATTTTTCTTCTTCCATAAGAACAGTTCTTGGGTCAAGCAGAAATTTGTCTTGTTGAACTTTCCCAATGATTGGAATTGGAATTTCATTACGTAATATTTTTGCCATTTCATAAGATGAGAAGTGGATATCCTCTTTAAACCCTATTAGCCAGCTTGGTATTGTTTCACCGGGTAGACTTCCTCCTCCGATTGTTGATTCCCCAGCAATTATTTCGCTTCCTGAGAACATTGAATTCCATTTTTGTGCAGTTGTTAATACATCTTCTGTAGTTCTGCTAATCATTCTCCAAATAGGAATTTCCTTTTCAAATTCTTGGTTTACATAATGCATAAGGGTAGCGCTTAGTCCTGCAATACTTGCTTTGTCTGATCTTAATGCTCTTGCCAATGGATGTATTTTTATTTGATCAATAAGTTCCTTCTTGCCCAATATAACTCCTGCTTGAGGCCCGCCTAATAGTTTATCGGTGGAAAATAACACGAGATCCATTCCTGCTTGTATACTTTCTTGCACTGTGGGTTCATGATTAAGTCCGTATTTGCTTGAATCTACCAAACATCCACTTCCTAAATCATGGATCATGTACAGATTATTTTCTCGAGATAATCTCGCCATTTCTTCTATTTCTGTTGATTCAGTGAATCCAATAATTTTGAAATTTGAAGTATGAACTTTTAGTAAAACATTACATTCACTGGTGATAGCTTTTTGGTAATCTTCAATGTATGTTTTGTTAGTTGTTCCTACTTCTATTAGTTTAGCTCCTGATTCGTTGATTATATCTGATATACGAAATCCGCCACCTATTTCTACTGATTCCCCTTTTGAGATTAGAATTTCTTTTTGTTTGCTTAGCACTGAAGCAACTAAAAAAATTGCTGAAGCATTATTGTTGACTATTAGTACAGATTCGGCTCCAGTTAAGAATTGAAAAAGTTCCTCCACATGCGATAATCTTGTAAGTCGTTTTCCTGTATTAAGATCATATTCTAGGTTTGAATAATTAGAATTTATTTGACACATGATGTGGCTAGCTGTGTCACTTAGCGGTGCTCTACCTAAGTTAGTATGTAGGATAACACCTGTAGCATTAATAACGCTTTTAAGTGAGGATGTTTTCAATTTATCTATATTGTTGAGAATCTCATCAACAATATTCTCAATAGTTGGTATGGAAGTAAGTTCAGAGTGGGCTTGTCTATAAGACTGGATTGTTTTTCTAGCAAAATAAAGCTGAAGATTTCTTGGATGTTCCTTTTTCATGGACAGAAGCTTAGGATGGTTTAAAACCTTATCAATGCTTGGTATGGATCTGTATATTGATTTCATTACATTCGAAATACCTAAAATTAAATGGTTTACTTTTCTTTTTGTTTTTCTAACTCTTTACTTAAAAATTCTAACTCATTTTTAAGTTCCTTCTGTTTTTTAGAGATAAAAAATAAATATATAAAAAATCCTAACCACGTAACAGTGTATGCTACAAAAAGGTACTCCAAATATTGATTAGATTCTACTGTCTCAGAATGGGAAGCTGCTAAATTAAATAAAGAGATTCCAATTAAAAGTATGTATATGTAGATACTTTTAAATTTTCTAGTTGATTTCATATTGTAACCTTTCTATCTTTTGTTCTGTTTTTCGTGTAGAAAAACGTAGAGTAATAAGATATGTAAATAGCAAAGAAAATGCCAGAAGAGCTATTAGCAATCCAATTCGCATTGATGAATCAAGTGAATCATTTTCAGCTAATGGTCCTACAACCGCTTCAGGGTGAACGTCTCGCCATATTTTTGCTGCTAGATATACGAAAATAGAATTTACAGATCCGATTATTCCTAATACTGCTGCGTATTTGGCTCCTTGACTACCTCTTGGAGAATAAGCTCTTAGCATCAAATATGCTATATAGACTAACCATGAGACTAGTGTAAGTGTTGGTTGAGGAGACCAAGTCCACCATACTCCCCATGAAGGTTTTGACCAGAGCATACCAGTTATTAAAGCTATAGTAAGGAATAGTGCACCTATTTCTGCTGCAGAGTAAGCAATTGAGTCCATGGTGTCTTTTTTGGTTATTAGATAGGTGGTACTACATATGAATACTATTGGGAACGCCATTAATCCTAAAATTCCCATTGGAACGTGTATGTAGAAAATTCTTTGACTGATTCCAAGCACATCATCTGTTGGAACCCATATAAAGATTAGATACATGGTTACAGTCATTATGAGCGTGGATAAAATCAATATAGTTAATGATATAAAATTTCTTAGCATAATCTAATTATATTACTCTTCTGTCACAAATCGAAAGGTCCATGCGCCAATTAATATAAATAAAGCATCAAAAACAACTAACAATTCAAGCCATATATGGATTTCACTTAAAGAACCTCCATTAATGATTTCTGTACTTGAGGAAACTGCAGCAATAATCACAGGAATAACAATTGGCAAAAATAATATGGGTAGCATAATGTCTTTTGATCTCAGGTTCATTGTCATGGCAGAAAAAGTAGTGCCAATAGCTGAAAAGCCTAGTGTTCCTAAAAGTGTTATAAGCCAAAGTTCAAGTATGAAAATTTGTATGTTAAATAGAATTCCAAAAACTGGCAGCATAATTAATTCTACAATTGAAAGGAAAAGAAAAGTACTAATTAGTTTGCCAAAATATATCTGTTCTGTATTTGCTGAACTAGAAGATAGGCCTGCCATACCGTTATTTTCTTTCTCAGAAGAAAATATTTTAATTAATCCTAAAATGCCCCCAAATGTAAACCCAATCCATAGTATTGATGAAGCAAATTTGTTTGACAATTGAGAAGATCCAGAAAATAACATGCTAAAGATTAATATTGTTACAACTGAAAATCCTACGAGCGGAGTAATAATCTCCTTAGATCGAATTTCTGTAAGTAGATCTTTCCATAATATTGCCATAATTGGTTGTAGAAATGATTTCAAAGTTTCTCCTTGGTTATCTTTTGGTATTCATAGTTAAATAGTTCCTTGTTTGTGCTGTTGGAATTTGTAGAAAATGCTATTTGACCATCAGAGAGTATAAGAAGAGAATCACTTACAGAAATTCCAAATTCTAAGTTATGGGTAGCTATTAAGGCGAGGCCACCTGATGATTTATGTTGATCTATAATATCCATTAGAATTTTAAGGGAATCATTATCTAATCCTGAATCAGGTTCATCTAGAAGGAGAATTCTAGGATGATGCAAGGTTGCTCTTGCGAGAGCAACCCTCTGTTGTGTTCCTCTCGAAAGCTTGCGGACATGCGTATCTCTATATTTATTTAAATTAAATTTTTCTATAGCTGTTGATACATTTGCGAAGTAGTTTGAAATTCCAAATACCTGACAATAGTATTTAAGATTTTCCTTTACTGAAAGATGATCATATAGGAATGTTTGGTGAGTAACTACCCCGATTGTTTTTCTGATATTGTTATTATTTACTTTGAAATCACGGTTCTGAATGTAGATATCTCCCTGATCATAATCAGTGATATTACCAAGTATACGAATTAGAGTGCTTTTTCCTGAACCGTTAGGTCCAAATATAGTTGCAACCTGTCCCCAATTTATTTTTAGAGAAAAGTTTTTTAGGATTATCTTTTTATCGTAGATCTTGTTTAAATTATTTATAGATACTGCTTGTTCATTCATGTGATTACACTGTCAAAATATGAATTGTATTATGATAGTATAATAAATCTGAAAATTTAAAGCACTGCAACTTGCAAATTATAGTACATTTTAGGTTTGGGCTTGCATCATATTTTCATAGTGGTATAATTTTTGTTTGTCTGTTAATTACAACTTATATCTGGAGGAAGGTGATTGAATGCGCTTGGGAAGCACTTGATCCTTGAACTAAAGGATTGCGATGCTATTTTGCTCGACAATTTGGATTTCATAAGAGAATCCATGCTACATGCTGCTAGTTCAACTGGAGCTACTGTTATAGGAGATACGTTTCATAAATTCTCTCCACAGGGGGTTACTGGAGTTGTAGCTATAGCAGAATCCCATCTTTGTATTCACACATGGCCAGAATATGAGTATGCTGCTGCTGATATATTTACATGTGGTGAATCCTTCGATCCTAATGATGCTGCTGATGAAATTATTGAACGGTTAAAGTCAAAAACGCCTTCTAAGACTGAATTAATTCGAGGAATACTACCACATTTGACCGAGATTCCTACTTACTGAGTTGTGTTTTGTTTTCACAATATAACAATTGGCATAATGAGCCTATTAGCCCAGGACTGATTCATTATTGGGCTGTTGAAAATGTAGTTTACTCTGGCTCATCAAAATACCAAGAAATTAATATTCTAGATACTGTGCCTTATGGAAGATGTCTTGTCCTAGATGGAAAAATTCAATCTTCCGAATGGGATGAGTTTATATATCATGAATTATTAATTCATCCTGCAATGTTATCTTTTCATAACCCTGAACGTATTCTTTTGGCTGGAGGAGGAGAAGGAGCTTCAGCAAGAGAAATTCTCCGTCACAGAAGTGTTAAAAAACTCACTATGGTTGATTTGGATAAAGAATTAGTAGAGTTATGTATTAAATTTTTACCCAAAATGAACACAGGAGTTTTTGAAGATCAAAGACTTGAAATTAAATTTATGGATATATTTGAATATCTTCGCAAAAGCGAAGATATTTTTGATGTAATCATATTTGACCTTCCAGATTCAACAGAAGGAAGTCCAGTAGATCAACTATATACTCTTTCCTTTTATCAAATGGCTTATGAAAAACTTGCTCCTAATGGTATTTTGGTAACTCAGTCAGGTCCTACTAGCTTTCTTAATTATTCAGAGATATTTCCTGCGATTCATAATACTATTAATCAAATTTTTAATAATGTGACATCTTTATCAGCATCAATTCCCTCATTTGGGGATACTTGGGGAATTACAATAGGATCTTCGGGTAAAAATACAAATGAATTAAGTTTGAAAGAAGTTGATGTTGAGTTAAAACGCAGGGGAGTTACAAACTTAAATTTCTACGATGGCACTACTCATATTGGTTCAATAAATTTACCTAAATATTTACGAGATGCCATTAATTATGAAACAAGAATAATTACTTCTCAACATCCATTGTATGTGTATTAATTAATCATATTTAAACTTCTGAATGTTTCTTGTGCTACAATTTATGAAATTATGAGGAGATAATTGTGACAGAAAATATTTTTGTAGCTGTTGCTTGGCCATATGCAAATGGCCATTTGCATCTTGGACACATAGCAGGTTGTTATTTACCTGCTGATATATTTGCAAGATACCATAGAATTTTTGGAAACAATGTTTTAATGGTTTCCGGAAGCGATTGTCATGGTACACCGGTTACACTTAGAGCTGAGTCAGAGGGGAAATCCCCTTATGAAGTTGCTCAAAAATATCATTCTTCATTTGTTGATTCCTGGAACGGTTTAGGTATTGGATTTGATTTATTTACTACAACAATGACAGAGAATCACCGTTTAACGACTCAAGAGATATTCACTACTCTTTATTCAAAAGGTTATATTTATTCAGATAAAATGAAAGTTGCATATTCCCCTGATTTTGACCGTTTCTTGCCTGATCGATATGTTACGGGTACATGTCCGCATTGTAGTAATTTATGGGCAAGAGGAGATCAATGTGATGAATGTGGGCAAACACTTGATCCTGTCGAATTAATTAATCCTATATATTTTAATGATGGTAAGGAATATTTAATTGAAATACGCGATGAAGAACATTTATTTCTTCGTTTAAGTGCTTTTGAAAATGATTTACTTAACTGGATTCATGACAAGGATTATTGGAGGTCAAATGTACGTAATTTCACTAGGGGATTTCTAGAGGGTGGACTTAAAGATAGAGCAATAACTCGTGATATTGATTGGGGAATTCCAGTTCCTTTAGATGGATTTGAGAAAAAAAGAATTTACGTTTGGTTTGAAGCAGTAATTGGTTATCTTTCTGCCAGTAAAGAATGGGCTCAAAAGAAAGGAACCCCAGATGCATGGCGAGTGTTTTGGGAAGATCCTTCAACACTTCCTTATTATTTTATTGGTAAAGATAACATACCTTTTCATACGATAATTTGGCCTGCAATAATTCGAGGATTCGGAGATTTCAACTTGCCATATGATGTACCTGCGAATGAGTTTTTGTCACTTGAAGGCAAACAACTTTCAACTAGTCGAAATTGGGCTGTGTGGGTTCCTGATTATCTTGAAAAATTTTCACCTGATCCTTTGAGATATGTCCTTGCTTCGAATATGCCTGAGCATGGGGATGCTGATTTTTCATGGAGAGAGTTTGTACGGAGGAATAATGATGAATTAGTTGCAACATATGGTAATTTGGTTAATAGAGTTTTAAATATGCTACAAAGAAGTTTTGGAGGGATAGTTCCAGACTATCAAGATAATGATCATGAAGGAAATGAAATTCGAATATTAGCAGATCAGACTCTAAAGAAAGTTGGGGAAAATATATATAATTGTCATTTTCGAGAAGCCTTAAATCAAGGAGCAATGAGTTTGGCATCGAGAACAAACAAATATTTAGAACAGAAAGCCCCATGGAAAACTGCTAAAACTGATATAGATGCCACTGCAGTTACGTTAACCAATGCTTTATATGTTTTAGCCACATTAAAAACTGTAATGTATCCTTTTTTGCCATTTAGCAGTAGGAAATTGCATGAAATGCTAGGGTTTCAAGATAATATGGAAGAAAATGGGTGGAAGATTAATTGTCCTAAACCAGGAACAAAATTACCAATACCTGTACCGCTTTTTGACAAGTTGGATGAAAGCAGTTTGGAAATTTAACGTATTGGCTGATTAATTAACATTTCACTGGAGTATGATTTGACAATTGAAAATGTAAGTTTTTATAGAATCGTTACTGAAGAGTTAGGTTTAGTTGAAAAAAAACTACAGGAAGCTGTAGGTCAAGCTCCTGAATCTATAAGAAAACCTTTTTCTCATGCTGTAAAAAGTAGTGGTAAGAAGTTACGTCCTGCACTAAGCATTTTATCATCTCGTATAACAAGTGAACGTCCAGATTCTGCAATTTTAGTTGGAACTGGAGTTGAAATGCTACATCTTGCAACACTTATTCATGATGATGTTGTTGATGAAGCAGACACTCGTAGAGGTGAAGCAACCGTAAGTAATATTTGGGGGCCTGAAATAGCTGTTTTGGTTGGTGATTACCTTTTTGCCAGTGCTGCTACGTATGTTTGTGAAACAGGAGATTTGAGGGTTATTCGTCGATTTGTTGCAAAAACAATTATGGAATTAGCAACTGGTGAACTTACAGAACGCATGGATTTGTACAATTCGTCGCAAACTAGAGACCAATATTTTTTGAGAGTATATAATAAAACTGCTTCTTTATTTGTAGCTGCTGCTGAGTGTGGGGCTCTACTAAGTCAAGCTTCTGGAGATCAAATTAATTGTATTAAAGAATATGGTATTAATATAGGCATGGCTTTTCAAATTATAGATGACATATTGGATTTTGAAGCATACTCTATAGATATTGGTAAGCCTGTTGGAAATGATCTTTCTCAAGGTGTTCTTACCTTGCCATCAATTTTAGCCTTAGAACGTTCTAGTCCAAACAATCCGATAGTTAAACTTTGTGAGACCAGAAATAAAGACAAATATCTTGATGATGCTTTGAAATGTATTATTGACTTAAAAGTTATTCCTGATGCATATGATATTGCGAAAGATCATCTTGATAAAGCAAAGAATTCACTATATTTAATTAATGAATCACCAGTAAAGTCTGCTTTACTGGATCTTACTGATTATATTATGGAAAGAGATAAATAGATTAATAAATAACTTTAGTTTAATACTATTTTCGAGTTAATTTAGATATGGTATATATAAATCTAAGATCAGGGGTTCTTAAATGAAAAGGCGAATTTCAAAACCTGTATGGGTTGGTGGTGTGAAAATTGGCGGGGATGCTGAGATAACTGTTCAGTCGATGACAAAAACGGATACTCGCGATGTTAATGCTACTGTTAATCAGATTCTTGCATTAGAGGATGCTGGATGTGACATTATTAGATGTGCTGTCCCAGATATTGATGCAGCTCTGGTATTAGGAGAAATAAAGAAAAAAATTAATATTCCATTGGTTGCAGACATTCACTTTCATCATCGTCTTGCATTGGAAGCAATTAATCAGGGGGTTGATTGTTTGAGGCTCAATCCCGGCAATATTCGTGATTCAGAAAAAGTTAAAGAAATTGTAATGGCAGCAAAACAAAAATCCATTCCAATTAGGATTGGGGTAAATTTTGGTAGTCTTCCTCCAGTAGGGGGGATTGGCAGGATTGGTGGGTTTCATAGATTGTATGATATGGTCAATCAATTACCAAAAGCTGGTAATGAAAAAGAGGGTGAATATAGTATTGTTGACCATATGGTGGCGACTGCATTATGGGAAATTTCTCTACTTGAAGAACTTGATTTTGATTTGATTAAAATTTCTATGAAAGCATTTGATGTTCCTACAACTATTGAAGCCTATAAACGATTAGCTGAAATGGTTCCATATCCTTTACATCTTGGAATAACAGAATCAGGAACTGTTAGATCAGGTTCGATAAGAAGTGCCGTTGGACTAGGATTCTTATTATATGAAGGTATTGGAGACACTATAAGGGTTTCTTTAAGTGGGGATTCACTCGATGAAATTGAAGCTGGATTTGATATCTTAAAATCACTTAATTTGAGAGATAAGGGACCAACTTTAGTAGCGTGTCCTTCCTGTGGTCGAGCTGATGTTGATGTTGTTCGTCTTGCAAATGATGTAGATAAATTATTAAAAAGCATTGATACGTCAGTAAAAGTTGCCGTGATGGGTTGTGAAGTGAATGGTCCCGGGGAAGCTAAAGATGCGGATGTAGGTATTGCCGCTGGTAATGGTAGAGCAATCATATTTCGTAAAGGAATTAAGTCTCGTGTTGTAAAAGAGGAGGATATGTTGATTGCTTTAATGGAAGAAGTGGATTTAGTAGCAAAAGAAATTGAATCAATATAGTAATAAGCTATTTAGTAGAAGATTTAAGTACTGATCCAGGAGTGAAACCAACTCTTTTATGTGCAGGTACAGTTATGTTCTGACTTCCTTTCCCAATCGATCGGACTTTTCTTTCTTTAACTTGTCTTATTTCGAAGGAACCAAAACCCGTAAGTACAACTTTTTCTCCCCTAGATAGGGCTTCTTGAATGCTTTCGAGTACTGCTGCTAATGCTGCTTCGCCTTGTGATTTATTTCCACCCAACTTTGTTGAGACATGATTACTTATTTCACGGCGACGTAAGATAGAACCCATTGAATTCCCCCTGGAAAAGAAAATTGAGGTTGCAATATATCATATGAATAATTGCTTTGCAAAGAAAAAGAATGCAATATTTTTTGTTAAAGTAAGTATTAGATTTGATTCCGAGTACTCTAATTACATGCTATAATTAATTTGAGGTTTATCTATGCGTACTTCTCAATTTCTTCTCAAAACTTCTAGAAATGATTTCGGTGATGCAGAGAGCACGAGTCATAGATTGTTGTTAAGAACCGGAATGATACAACAGTTGGTTTCTGGTATTTATACTTATGCTCCACTTGCTCAAAAAAGCTTGGCAAAAATTTCGAGTATTGTAAGACAGGAAATTGATATTCAGGGGGGTCTTGAAGTTCGAATGCCCGCTCTACAACCTAGAGATATATGGGAAAAAACAGGCAGAGATTTGGCTTTGGGTGCAACTCTTTTTAGTCTTAAGGATCGAAGAAATCGAGAACTTGTTCTGGCACCTACACATGAGGAAGCAGTTACTTTATTGGCTAAAAGTTTAATTGAAAGTTATCGGGATTTACCAGCAATAATGTATCAAATTCAAAATAAGTTCAGAGATGAATCTAGACCTAGAGCTGGGCTAATTAGAGTTCGAGAATTTGACATGATGGATGCCTATAGTTTTGACAGAGATTTTGATGGTTTAGACATAGCATATGAAAAAATGGTTAATGCATATAAAAGAATATTCGAAAGACTTAACCTTCCTGTGATAATTGCAGAGGCTGATAGTGGAGCCATTGGAGGAAAAGATTCACATGAATTTATTTTACCTGTCCCAAGTGGTGAAGATACAGTAATTTGGTGTAAAAAATGTAATTATGCGGCAAATATTGAAAGAGCAGAATTTCGCCATGAGTATTTAGGTGATGATGAAGAACCTAAAAATATTGAAGAAATTTATACACCAAACATGAAAACGATAGATGATGTTGCAAGTTATTTAGATATCTCTATTCAGAAAACCCTAAAAGCAGTTTTCTATTTTATTGATAATAAAATATCTATGGTAATGATTAGAGGTGATTTGGATGTAAATGAAACTAAACTTCTTAGAATTCTTAATGGAAAAGAAGTTAGACTTGCAACAATGGAAGAATCTTTATCTGCAGGCTTAGTTTCTGGGTCAGCATCAGCAGTAGAAATGAGTGGGGTTCAAATAATTGCTGATGAGTCAGTCAAATGGGGTTCAAATTTTGTAGCTGGAGCTAATAAATTAGATTATCATTTTGCTAATGTTAATTTTCCTAGAGATTTTCAAGTTGATGTTATTGGAGATATTGCAACTGCAGAAACCGGATTTGGGTGCCCAAGATGTCAAGAGACATTAGACTCATCTAGAGGAATTGAGGTTGGGCATGTTTTTAAATTGGGAACATCTTATAGTGAAGACTTGGATGCATTTTACTTGGACGATAAAGGGGTTCAAAATCCTATGGTTATGGGCTGTTACGGGATTGGGATTGGAAGACTTCTTGCAGCTGTGATTGAGCAGCATAATGATGAAAATGGAATTCTATTTCCTTTTTCTGTTTCCCCTTTTCAAGTTTATCTTGCTCCAATAAATATGGATAAGCCTGAAGTTTTATCAGTTTCTGAGAGTATACATAAAGATTTAATTGAATTAGGTATAGATGTTTTATTTGATGATCGGAATGAATCCCCTGGTGTGAAATTGAATGATGCAGATTTATTAGGCTTTCCTGTAAGACTTGTTGTAAGTCCAAGAACATTGAAAGATCAATCTGTCGAAGTTAAGTTTAGAAGTAATCTCGAAAGTGATAAAATACCTCTAATTAAATTAAAAGAAAAAATGAGTGAAATTTTTTTCAAAGATTAATGATTTAGGGTTTGGTAATAGGAATGGTAATTGAAAGAAAGCCTAAATGGTTTAAAACTCCTGCACCAGGAGGTGCGAAGTATCTTTACCTGCGATCTCTTGTGCGTGATTCCGGACTGAATACTGTTTGTGAAGAAGCAAGATGCCCAAATATTGGAGATTGTTGGGATCGTCAAACTGCTACTTTTATGATTTTAGGCGACACATGCACTTGGAGATGCCATTATTGTGCTGTTAATACTGGGAAACCTGCACCTGTTGATGTAGGAGAGCCTATTAGACTTGCCTCAGCAGTAGAAAAACTAGGACTTCGATACTGTGTGATTACTTCTGTAACTAGAGATGATGTTTCAGATGGAGGGATAAGTATTTTTGTTGCGTGTGTTAAAAAAATTCGGGAAAAAACTCCTTTTTGTAAAATCGAACTTTTAGTGCCAGATTTATCAAAATGGCCAGAAGAAATAGAATTAATTACCAATGTTCGTCCAGATGTTTTAAATCATAATATCGAAACTGTTGAACGAATTTTTCCCAAAATTCGTCCAAAAGGTAAATATAACAGATCTCTTAATTTACTAAAAAAATTTAAAGATTTAAACTCATCTATCCCGACTAAATCTGGAATAATGGTAGGTTTGGGAGAAACAGTTGATGAAATCATTTCCACTATGAATGATTTAAATGATGTCGGCTGTGAAATGATTACAATTGGACAGTACTTGAGACCTTCCAAAAATCATGTTCCATTAAAAAAATATTATACCCCTTCTGAGTTCGAAATGCTTGGGGAAGTAGCAAGAAATATAGGTTTTAAGCATGTGGCATCTGGACCTTTAGTAAGAAGTTCCTATCATGCAGATGAACAAGCTCTAGGATCAGGATTGTTGGAAAAATAATTATAAAGCAAGGTTTTTAATATTATTTAAGAAGGCTATCTCCTGTAATTATTCGAGCTACATCAAAATAACTTATTACGACGATTAGGCTTAGTAATATTATGATTCCAGCTAAATGTACAAAAGCTTCCTTTTCAGGTGGAATTCTTTTGCCTCTTCTTAAAATTTCTATAAATAAAAACATAATTCTCCCTCCATCTAATGCTGGAATAGGAAGAAGGTTTAGTATTGCTAGTTGTAAACTCAGTAAAGCTGAAAGATTTATTAATGGAATTATTCCTTCTCTAGCTACTTCTCCTGTAACTTGAGCTATTCCTATAGGGCCAGCGAATTGAGGTGTCATTGATGAAACTATCCAGCCAGTTATTTCCTTTCGAATAAGCAAAAGACTATTAGTCATAACCTCAAAACCATGCCAGATAGCATTTATGTTTATTTCTGATTTATGAATAGAAGTAACATTCATATTAGAAATTATGATTCCAGCGTTGCCTTCCCCTTCAGGAGGGTTCCATCTAGGCACAAGAGCGACAGAGAATTTATCCCCCATTGATATAGACGATTCTGAAATTGAGTTTTCTTGAGTAAATCCTATTGATCCTGTTATCAATTTTTGAGGACGAATGATTGACCAAGTTGTCGTTTCTCCCAATTTCATTCGTATACGTTGTCCAGCTTCCTGTGAATTTCTGATTGAATGACCGTCTATTTTCATAATTAAATCACCAGGTTTTAACCCTGCTAGATCAGCTGGGGAGTTTTGTGAAATGTCCATAATTTGTATATTGCCAGATACTCTTTCTTGAGGAAGGGCATAAAGTAAAGAGAAAAGAAACAGTGCTAATATAAAATTCATTATTGCACCAGATGCAAGTACAGTTAAACGGACCAAACGATTTTGTTTGGCCAAACTTTGTGGATCTGTTGGATCCTCTTCTCCTAATAATTTTACGAATCCTCCTAATGGAAGAATATTTAATGAATATATGGTGGAATTTTTTTTGAATGAAAGGATTCTAGGGGGATAACCGATCCCAAACTCAAGTACTTTTATCTTAAATATTTTTGCAGTTAAAAAATGACCCAATTCATGAATAATTACCAATATTGCAAGAATACATATGAATGAAAGAATAGTTGTTATCAAAGGTTTAATCCTATTTTCAGTGCTGTTTGTTTCCCCCATTTTTCGGATTCAATTATTTGTTCAATTGAGGGATTAGCTATGTTCTTATTGATATCTAATGTTCTTGAAATAACCTTAGGTATATCAGTAAATTTAATTGTGCCACTAAGGAACATATTAACCGCAACTTCATCTGCTCCAATAAGGACTGCAGGATAAGTTCCAGAAGCCTTTCCAGCTTCAATACCTATTTGAAAACAAGGATATTTCTCAAAATCCACAGATTGAAAACTTAAATTTCCTATTTCAGTGATTTCCAGTTTTCTTGTACTGCTAGTATGAATTCTTTCAGGGTAAAATAATGCATGTTGTATAGGAAAGAGCATACTGGTTGGGCTTAATTGAGCTTTAATAGATCCATCATTAAATTCTACCATTGAATGAACAATGCTTTCTGGATGAATTACTACTTCTATTTGTTCCCAGTCTAAATCGAATAACCAATAAGCTTCAATTACTTCTAATGCTTTATTCATAAGGGTGGCTGAATCGATTGAGATTTTTTCACCCATATTCCATGTTGGATGCTTTAGAGCATCTTTTGGGGTTTTCTTTTTGAGTGTTTCGTGTTCTACATTTAAAAAAGGACCCCCAGATCCAGTTATTAACACTTTTTTGATGTTTTGATGGTAATCTTCGCCTCTCAGGCATTGCCAGATTGCGCTTGGCTCACTATCAACTGGTAGAATTTGACTATTAAACCTTACTGATTCATCCATCAAAATATTACCAGCCATAACAATAGGTTCTTTGTTAGAAAGGATTACTGATTTTCCGGACTGTAATGCTTGTAGAGTAGGGAATAATCCTATAGTTCCAGAAAGGCTTTGACAAATTAAATCAGAATTATCGTCTTGAACAATTTCTAATATATTGGCGACAATTTTACAGTTTGATGGAAGGTCTGCAGGGTTTAATTTATTTTGAGAGTAAACTAGGGATGGCTTAAACTCATGTATTTGATTGAGAAAAAGATCAGAATTATTCCCTGCTACCATGGAAGTAACTTGAAATTGATCAGGAAACATTCGAATTACTTCGAGAGTTTGTTTGCCAATAGATCCAGTTGAACCAAGTATTGATAATTTCTTCATTATAAGACCATCAACAAAATAATATATCCACCTATAAATCCAAACCCTAGACTATCTAACCTATCTAATAGTCCTCCATGTCCAGGTATTAGTATACCTGAATTTTTTACATTAAATGATCGTTTAAACTTAGATTCAAGTAAATCTCCAATTGGTGCAATAAGACCAATAGTCATTCCAATGCAAAGTTTATCAATATTGGATAATTCGAGAGATAGGAATTCTGGAATGAATAGTGAAGTTAATAAAGTTCCTATTAACCCACCAATAAAACCTTCCCATGTTTTACCAGCACTTATACTGGGAGCCAAAAAATGTTTGCCAAATAATTTTCCAATGAAGTAAGAAAATGAATCTGAGGCAAAAATAATTGTTAAAATTAGTAATAATAGTGTTTTCCCATCGTTCAAATTGTGAATCAATATTGCAAAACTAATAGGAAATCCAGTATAAAATATTCCAATTGCATCGATAAATTTGAAATTTCGAGAAAAACTCAATAATTTTGTGGCTAGAAAATATAATAAAGAACTTGCAAGATAGATTGTCGCTGCTATTAGCAGAGCATCAATTCCCCAATAGCTGATTATAGGAAGTAAACTTGATAAAAACGCACCTATAAATACTATAAATTTTTTATTAACAGGATTAACGATTTGAAAATATTCAAAGTAAGCTAGAGCTCCAATAATCGTAGCAAGTATTATTAGAAATATTGGCCCCATAAATATGAATACAATAAGTGCAGGCAACAATAATAATGCTGAAATAACTCGATAGAATAATTCGGAGCCATTCTTTTTTTTAATTGGATTCATCTTCAATCTGACCAAATTGTCTTTTTCTTTTGTAGTATTCTGAAAGAGCTTTGTCCATGTCGATTTCGTCGAAATCGGGCCATAAAGTTTTAGTAAAATAGTATTCACTGTAGGCGGTTTGCCAGAGCAAGAAATTACTTAGTCTCATTTCTCCAGCGGTTCGAATTATTAAATCTGGATCAGGTATTCCTGAAGAATATAGGTATTTTTCGAATGAAGTTTCATCTAATAAATCGGGATTGACTTTCTCTCTAATTATGTTTTTTGCTGCTTCAAGTAATTCATTTCTTCCGCCATAATCGAAAGCTACATTTAAGGTTAGTCCGATATTGTTTTTAGTGATTTCAACTGCCTTTTGAATGGATCTTTGTAAATTTTGGGATAAGTTTTCTGTTCTTCCTAAGTGTTTAATCCTTATGTTCTGTTTATGAAGTTCTTTTGTTTCTCTATCAATTACGCTGGCCAGTAATTCTATCAATCCGTGAACTTCACTTGCTGGTCTGGACCAATTTTCAGTTGAAAAAGCATAGAGTGTTAAATACTGTATTTTATTAATCATAGCAATTCGGACTATATTACGAATATTGTCGACGCCTTTTCTGTGCCCTTGTATCCTTGGCAAGCCATGTTTTTTGGCCCACCTACCATTACCGTCCATAATTATTGCAATATGAAGTGGCGTTTTAATAGAATTTGTTTGTCGTTTTGATTCTAAATTCTCTGCCTGATTTAGGTTTTTAAAACCCTTAGGCATGATCTAGACCTCCAGCATTTCATTCTCTTTGCTCTCACCAATCTTATCAATTTCTGAGATGATTAAATCTGTTACTTTTTGTATTTCAGATTGTGCCCGGTGACTTTCATCTTGAGAAATGGATTTTTGTTTTTCTGAAGATTTGATTTTTTCATTTGCGTCTCTTCTTACATTTCGCACAGCTAACCTGCCATCTTCCACACGTTTGTTAAGGGTTTTTATAAGTTCATTTCTTCTTTCTTCAGATGGTGCAGGTAAATTGATTCGAATTACATTCCCGTCATTATTTGGAGATGCTCCAAAGTCACTCTGGATTAACACTTTTTCAATTTCTGGAAGAATCGATTTGTCCCATGGTTGAATGACAAGTAGTCTCGCCTCAGGCATATTAATAGTTGCTAATTGTTGCAGGGGCATCGCACTTCCGTGATAATCAACTGATATGTTTTCTACTAAGCTCACAGAAGCTCTACCAGTTCTATACGTGGATAAATCTTGTTTAAGAACTTCAACCGATTGATTCATGCGTCTTTGTGCATCTCGTAGAATATCTGCTATTTCTGTCATAATCTCATCCTATAATTAACAACATTTATTAATACAACTTTATTATGAAATTTTAGTTCCTATGTTGTTTCCTTGTAAAATATTTAGCAAATTACCTTTATTAAATAAATCAAATACTACGATCGGAAGATGGTTATCCATACATAAGCTTAGAGCGGTTGAGTCCATCACATCTAGCTTACGGTTAAGTACATCTAAATATTTCAGTTCGGAAAATTTTTTAGCGGAAGAATTTTTTTGAGGATCTGAATCATATACACCGTCAACATTATTTTTTGCCATCAAAAGATAGTCGGCCCCTATTTCAAGGGAACGTAAGGCAGCTGAAGTATCTGTAGTCACAAAAGGATTTCCTGTTCCGCCAACGAATACAATAGTTCGACCTTTTTCCAGATGCCTTATAGCTCTTCTGCGAATAAATGGTTCTGCAACAGCTTGAATTGTTATTGCACTTTGGGTTCTGGTGGAAATCCCTTCTTTTTCTAATGCATCTTGAAGAGCTATTCCATTAATAATCGTGGCAAGCATACCTGAATAATCAGCAGAAGCACGGTCCATTCCACTTTCTGCTGCATCCGCACCTCTCCACCAATTACCTCCCCCAACTACTAGCGCAATTTGAAATCCCGAATTTACGGCTTGATGAATTTCTGAAGCTACGAATCGAACAGTTGAAGTGTCTATTCCATGGTCTAATTTCCCTTGCAGTGCTGCCCCGCTGAGTTTTAATAATACTCTTTTTGTTTTAGTATTTCCCATTGTTCTGGTTTAATCCCCTATAGCGAATCTAATAAAACGTTTCACTTCGATGTGTTCTCCGGTTTTAGCAGTTACTTCAGTAACAAGTTCGCCAATAGTTTTAGAAGGATCCTTAATGAATTCCTGTGAAAGTAAGGAATCTAGAGAATTGTCTTCAGTTTCGTTATCAGGATTCATAGCTGCAATTTGCATTGCAATGTCATGAGCTAACCCCTTAAACTCTTCAGTTCTAGCAACGAAGTCAGTTTCACAATTAATTTCTATCATCGCTCCTATTTTATTTCCACTGTGAATATAGGATTCTATTACTCCTTGCCCAGCGGTGCGAGATGCTCTTTTTGCTGCAGAAGCGATGCCCTTTTTACGTAATATTTCGGCTGCTTCATTTATATTACCCTTAGTTTCTTCAAGTGCTTGCTTGCAATCCATGATTCCTGCACCAGTTAGTTCCCTTAGTTCCTTTATAATAACCACATCAATTTCTGGCATTTTTACCACCTTTGGAGTTTCATAGTTTGAATATAGAAATTTGGATTCAAATCACTATAAAAATCAGTTTTCTAACGAAAATATATAAATAATCTTCTATTCTGAATTAATTTCGTTATCAGTATTTTTTTCCAAATTTTCTGGAGTCTTAGTATCAGTATTATCTTCAGGGTCATCAGCCATAGTGAAAGCATTAGGTGTTCCTATGGCTCCAAAAGAATCAGAAACGTATGCATTTCCAAAATCGTCACTTTCGGCTTTAGCGATTTCAGAATCAATTTCATTTCTCTTTTGAACCCCTTGGATTACTCCATCCGCAAGTCGAGCAAGCGTGAGTTTAATAGAACGAATTGCGTCATCATTGCCAGGAATAGGGTAATCAACCAAGTTAGGATCACAGTCAGTATCAACTAATGCAAAGACTGGTATTTGTGCTTTCTTTGCTTCAGCAACAGCTATATGTTCTTTCCCAACGTCAACGACGATCATAACCGATGGGAGAGATTTCATATCTCTAATCCCACCAAAATATTTTTGAAGTTTTCTTAATTGATTTTCCTTTTTTTGAGCTTCTTTTTTTGGTAGCCTCTTAAAAGCATCCTGAGCTTCAAGTTCTTCTAGAGTTCGCATTGCTGTAATCCTGCGATTAATTGTTTGCCAATTAGTTATCATTCCACCTAGCCAACGTTGATTTACGTAAAACATTCCACAACGAGTAGCTTCAGATACAATTGTTTCTTGGGCTTGTCTCTTGGTGCCTACAAATAAAACTGATCCACCTTTTGCAACTAAAGCAGCTACTTGATGAACAGCTTTCTCAAGTAGTCCAAGTGTTTGCTGGAGATCGATTATATGTATGCCATTACGTTGAGCAAAAATATATTTTTTCATATGAGGTTGCCATCTTCTTGTCTGATGTCCGAAATGGACTCCAGCCTCTAGCAAAGCTTTCATGCTTACGGGTTCGTAAACTTGAGATTGGTCCTCTGAATTTGTTTCTTTTTCTGCTGCAACTTTTTCTACGATTTCTTCCATAAGTAGTTTTACACTCACATGAATAGGGTTTAATTATTGAAAACAACCGAACAAGTATACCATAATGTAATTTCCTTGAGCAATTGTATTAAGTTTGATTGAAGTATTTTTCAGTTATTATAGAATTATAAATATGAAAAAATTATTATTTTACTTCTTGTTTTGGTTGTAATAGTTTCTCAGCTAGAACATGGTGAGAATTTATTGAATAGAATTGGTAAAAATTATTTTGAATTTTAAATGGTTGTTAATTATTTCTCTAGCTGGTTTGATTATTCTTTCTTGTAAGGATCAAAATTTAGCCGGAGATGCAAATTCGTCTCTTTCTGATGTTGCTGAAACTTCTACTCAAGAATTTCCTGACTCAAACTTGGAAGATTCAAATAATCCTGATTCTGAAAATAGTGAAAATAGTGAAAATAGTAGTGAAAGAGACATTTCCGCTTTAAATGAGATTTCTAACGAGACAGCCTGGTCGTTATTTGGATTTAGAGGCCTTACACCTCCTGAAGAACCAATCATTGTTCAAGAAGTTTCTCAAGAATTTTTAGGCAGAATTCTTAATGAATACATTAGTACTAGTGGGATGGATACAGTTTATGAAGAAGATGAAAGACTGTATAAATTTTTAGGATTCTTGGAACCTGAAGATAAATTGAAAAATATATATATTGATGTAATGACCGAACAAATTCCAGGGCTGTATTCTCTCAAAACAGGAATAATTCACATTGTTGCAGATCATAAGCAGATATCAATTAGTGATGCACTATTATTAGCTTTTGTACAGGGTTTGGCTATACAGGAAAATCATTTCCAAATAGCTAATCAACATTTTAGTTATCTTATGAACCGGGATGCTTTGTTGGCAATTGATAGCTTGTCTATTGGAGATTCCCTTCTTTCTATTGGATTTTATGGTTCAAATCGATTTCCTGAGGCAAATATTGATGAATTGCAAATAAATAAATCTGGAGACGTCTTTGAAAATTCACCTACAATTGTTCAGCAATTATTTTTATTTCCATTTACTTTTGGTATTGAGTTCGTACATTCATTAAGACTGCTGGGTGGTTGGGGTGAAGTCAACGGTGCGTATACTGATTTGCCTAAGAGTTCAACTGAAATTATCCATCCACAAAAATATATAGAAGGATTTAACCCGGAAGTAATTTCAATAAATAATTTTTCTAGAAGACTACCTGATAATTGGGAATTTATCCAAGATGGAGTTTGGGGTGAATTCCTTCTATTGTTATGGTTGGGATCAAATTTGGATGGGGAAAATGCTGCTAAAGCATCAACAGGATGGCTTGGAGATAGATATGTATTAATTCAAAATGAGAATTCTGGTGATCAGGCAATAGCTTTTGCAACTCAATGGGAAAGCAATTCTGAAGCGGATGAGTTTGTACAACTTCTTTCAGATTCTTTTAAAAATTCCGATTTTGATATGAGCACATCTACTGGTAAAGGAGTTTTAAATCAACCCATAAATCGATTTTTTGAAATTAAAAGAAACAAAGCCAGAGTTTTATTGATTGTTTCAACTGATGAAGATTCGGCCGAATTATTGATGCAAAAATTTGATCAAGTGATGAACTAATTTTATGGTTATCTTGGTAGCATTGCTGATGTCTAATAATGGTAGGTGAAAGTTTGGAAAGCATAAGCCCTGTAAGAGTAAGATTTGCCCCGAGTCCTACAGGATCTCCACATATTGGAAATATTCGAACTGCTTTATTTAATTTTCTATTTGCTCGAGCAAATAATGGGAAAATGATTTTAAGAATTGAGGATACTGATCAAGGAAGAAAGTCAGAAGGTGCCGTAGAGGAAATTCTTAGTTCGCTCCAATGGTTAGGGATTAATTGGGACGAAGGTCCTTATGATGAAGCAGGCGGAAGTGCAGGTGATTATGGGCCTTATTTTCAGTCGCAGCGACTAGATATATATAATATTCACGCCAATAACTTGATTGATAGTGGGTTGCTTTACCACTGTTTTTGTAGTTCTGAAAGATTGGATCAATTAAGAAAAGAGAATCAATTATTAAAGCAGCCAATAAAATATGATCGTCATTGTCTGAAAACTTTGGATAAGCAAAAAAGAGTTCAACTAGCTGAATCGGGACAACCACATATATTAAGGTTCTATGTAAGATCTCAAAATGAATTGATTGTTCTGAATGATATAATTCGTAATGATGTTTCGTGGGATCCTAACTTGATAGATGATTTTATTGCAATTAAATCAGACGGATTTCCAACCTATCATTTTGCAAATGTTGTTGATGATCATCTTATGAATATAACTCATGTATTAAGAGCCGAGGAATGGTTATCAAGTTCGCCACGCCATCTTCTTTTATACCAAGCGTTTGGCTGGAAAGCTCCAAACTTTGCTCATTTACCTATGATTCTTGGTACTGATCGTTCAAAGTTATCCAAGCGCCATGGATCAACTGCGCTTTTAGAGTATCGTAAAAAAGGATTGTTGCCAGAAACAATGATTAATTTTATGGCCTTACTTGGATGGGCATTGGATGATAAAACGGAATTTTTTTCATATCATGAACTTGTAGATTCATTCAGTTTGGATAGAGTCACAAAATCTGGGGCAATTTTTGATTTTGATAAACTAAACTGGATGAATGGTGCATATATAAGAGCGCTATCCATTGATGATTTACTTGAAAGATCATTACCTTATTTGGAAAGGACTTTCATTGATGGTGGCCTCCATGACGATGTCAAACGACCTATAGATAAAGAATACTTGCGGCAAATTCTTGTTTTGGTTCAGGAACGAATAAAAACATTGGATGAGTTGACTTATATGACATCAATATTTTTTCTTGATATTGTTGATTATGAAGGTGTTGAATGGGAGCAGAATCAATGGACAATTGATGACATTAAAAGTTCTTTAGAATCAGTACTTAGCGAATTTAGGTCTATCAATAGTTGGGAATTAGGTGTGATTGAAAAAACGTTGAGGACTTTGGCTGAAAATTTAGATGTAAAGGCTGGTCGATTATTTGGATTATTACGTTTAGTGGTCACCGGAAGACCTTCTTCTCCACCATTATTTCAAATGTTACATGTTCTTGGAAAGAAAAGAACATGTAACAGAGTGGAAGCCGTATTGTCCATAATTGGTGCGGAGTAGGGAATTGATCATTAATCGGTTCAATTGTTTCTTCGATTTATTTTCAATAGTTTACAAAGAGGAGGGGCAGAAATGCTAAACATCAAAGTAATTGAAGGGGAAATAGAAAAATTCCAAGCTGATGTAATCGTAGTTAATCTCTTTGAAGGTGTAAAAAATCCTGGAGGTGCAACTGGTTCGGTAGATACTTCTTTAGAAAATATTATATCTGAATTAATAGAAGGTGGTGAATTTTCTGGAAAACTTGGTGAGAATTTACTTTTGCACACATATGATAAGCTCCCTTCAAAAAGGGTTTTGGTAGTAGGATTAGGTAAATCAGAAAACTTTTCACCCAAAGTAATTAGAAATGTCTCAGCTCAAACATCAAGATACTTAAGAGGTTTAAAGGTTAAGAAAATTGCCTCTATAGCTCATGGAGTGGGTATCGGGGGGCATGAAGTTGAATATTGCGCCGAAGAGATTGCACAAGGATTACTCGTTGGTTTATATAGATACGACCAATTTGTGAAAAAATCAGAAGTAATTATTGAGGAATTTACTATAGTTGAAAAAGATTCCTCGAAAATTCCTTTACTTCAGAAGGGAATAAATCAGGGTCAAGCAATAGCGGAAGGAGTTATTTTTGCTAGAGATTTAGTTAATACTCCCGGAAACCACATGACACCTACTATACTTTCGGAACGTGCTCAGGAAATGGCTGAGAAGAATAATCTCAGCATGGAAATATTGAATGAAAACCAATGTGCTGAAAAATCAATGGGAGCATATCTGTCTGTATCTAGAGGAAGTTTTGAAGAAGCTAAATTTATTGTTATTGAATATAGGGGGAACCCTGATAAAAGCGAATATAATTTAGCTTTCATTGGAAAGAGCGTAACTTTCGATACAGGTGGAATCTCTTTAAAGCCTGCAGCTGATATGAGTCGAATGAAAAGTGACATGGCTGGAGGAGCATCAGTTTTAGGTGCAATAAATGCGATAGCATTACTAAAGCCAAAGATTAATATCCTAGCTATTTTGCCAGCTACTGAGAATATGCCTGGAAGCAAAGCAACAAAACCTGGAGATATTGTCATATCAATGAATGGAAAGAGTATAGAAGTAGAAAATACTGATGCAGAAGGTAGACTTACATTAGCAGACGCTGTTAGTTACGTAATAGAAAGAAACGTTGAAAACATTATTGATGTTGCTACACTTACTGGTGCAATGCATATGGCATTGGGAAATGTTCGTGGAGGACTATTTGGGAACAATCAGGATTTAATGGAATTGGTTATCAAGGCATCTGAACAAGCTGGTGAAAAATTTTGGCAGATGCCAATGGACGAAGAATATAAAGATTTTAATAAAAGTGACGTAGCTGATATTAAAAATACTGGTGGACGTCTTGCAGGAGCAATAACTGCAGCACATTTTATTGGAGAATTTGCTGCCGAAGTACCTTGGGTGCATATGGATATAGCTGGAATGGCAATGACTGAGAAAGATTCTGGTTATTTTACAAAGGGATCAACTGGTTTTCCAGTTTGCACATTGGTAAAACTAGCTTTGAGTATGGAGTAGATTTAAACACTACTTCGTATTCACTAGTAAATACGATCTTATATTTTGTTGCAAATTATAGGTTAAAGATGGTATAATATTGGTAGTTAATCGTACTTGATAATGTATCGTTGATAGTAAGTGGGCAATGACCCACTTTCTTTGTTTCAAAAGACTTTTACAACTGGATATGGAGGGTGATAAGACGATGAAAAGTGATTTTCTTATCGCCGTGACCCAGTTAATGTCTGAGCGTGGACTTCCCCAAACCAAAGTATTAGCCGCAGTAGAAGATGCTTTGGTCTCAGCTTACAAAAAAGATGTATATACTGATGGATATGATATAACAGTTCGGCTTAATCCTGGAGCAGGCACCATAGACGTTTATGTGCAGCAGGTTGTAAGTGAAAAAGTTGAGGATGAAAAACGGGAAATTACGTTAAAGGATGCTTTAAAGGTTAATCCGGAAGCTGCTCTAGGTGATGTAATAATTGTTGATGCTCCTTTTCAATCTATGGGCAGAATAGCGGCTCAAACTGCGAAACAAGTTGTTCTACAACGCTTACGTGAGGCTGAACGTGAACTTGTTCTTGAGGAATATGTTGGCAGAATTGGAGAAATACTTCCTGGACGAGTTGAAAGGATTGAATCACCGAACATAGTTATAGGACTGGGTAAGACTGAAGCAATTCTTCCTAGAGAAGAACAGGTTTCTTATGAAAAAGTTCGAATTGGAACTACTATGCAGTTTTACCTAGTAGATGTTGCTACTGCTGGTAGAGGCCCGGAAGTAATACTATCGCGTTCACATAGAGATTTAGTAACACGTCTTTTTGAAAGAGAAGTTCCAGAAATTCAAAAAGGAATAGTTGAAATTAGAGCAGTAGCTAGGGAACCAGGTTCTAGAACAAAAGTTGCTGTTTTCACTGCTCAAGAAGGAGTTGATCCAGTTGGTTCTTGTGTAGGGCTTCGAGGATTCAGGATTCAAACAATTGTAAATGAATTACAAGGCGAAAAAATTGATGTTGTCCAGTGGAGTGAAAATACAGGTACTTTTCTTGCGAGTGCACTAAGCCCTGCTCAGGTTTTGTACGTTGATTCTGATCCTGAAGAAAGATTGGCAAAAGTAGTAGTGCCAGATAGGCAATTGTCCCTTGCTATAGGTAAAGAAGGCCAAAATGCTCGTTTAACAGCGAGACTTACTGGTTGGAAAATCGAAATTAAAAGTCAATCAGAATATGAAGAACAATTAGCTTTATTGGAACAATCAACTGAATCTACCGAATCTAGTGTTAAAGAAATTTCTGAGTCTGAGATAGAAATAGAGACTATTGAAGCTGAGACTATTGAAGAAATTATATCCGACATAGAAACTTCTACTACTGTTCCGGATGAATCTCCTAGTATTGAAGAATTGGTAGTTTCACCTATAGATTCTGCAGATATAGCCAGTGAATTGGCTGAACTTGGTATAGAAGATCTAGATCCAGACACAGAACTTATAAAGAGTTTGGAAGATTCTGAAATAGATTCTGTTCAAGAAGATTCTGAAGAAATCATTTCTCCAGATGATGATTCCATATGGGTTTTACCAGATAATACTGACCAAGCTGAGCCATCAGCACTTCGGTTTGCTGAAGATATACTTCCTGATCGAGGACGTGGAGATTCGCGAGGACGTAGAGGAAATAAAAAATCAAGAAGAGACAGATCTTCTGAGCCTGAGTTATGAGGTTTTTGGGAGGTGCTCGATCTTATGAATATTCGGCATGTTCCACAAAGAACATGTATTAGTTGTGGAATCAAACGAAATAAATCTTCTTTGATTCGTATAGTTTCTAACTCAAGTGGCTCTGTTGTGGTTGATATTCTTGGAAAAATGAATGGTCGAGGTGTATACCTCTGTTACGATAAAAATTGCTGGGATATTGGTATATCTAAAGAACTGGTTGGCAAAAAAATAGGTTCGTCAATTTCTTCTGAGGATGCTAAAATGTTAATCGAATTTTCTAAATCTATTTGAACACGTCTGTGAGGTTATTTTGACTCAGTCTGGGGATTTAAATACTTCAATTGAAATACCATCAGCGGTAATGGTTAGCCATTTAGCTGAGATTATGGATTCAGATCCAATTGATGTTATCAAGCAATTGATGAGATCTGGAATCATGGCAAATCTCAATGAGATATTGGATTTTGAGACTGCTGCTATTGTTGCTACTAATATGGGTTATAAAGTACGGAAACCCACTTATGGAAGCAATAAATATGAAAGTTCAAAAGTAAATATTGATCCTGCTAATTTAGTGGAACGTTCTCCAGTTGTTGCTATGCTTGGACATGTTGATCATGGAAAAACTACACTACTTGATGCTATTAGAAATGAAAATGTAGTTGATCAAGAATTTGGAGGCATAACACAGCATATAGGAGCATATAGGGTGGAATATGAAGGGAATATGATTACCTTTCTTGACACTCCAGGTCATAAAGCTTTCACCAATATGAGGGCTAGAGGTGCTAGTGCTACAGATGTAGTTGTGCTTGTTATAGCAGCCGATGATGGAGTTATGCCACAAACACGAGAGGCAATTGATCATGCTAAGGCTGCAAATGTTCCTATAATTGTTGCAGCTAATAAGATGGATTTGCCTGATTCTAATATTGATCAAATTTATCGGCAAATATCTGAACATGAATTGTTACCTGAAGCGTGGGGAGGAGATACTATTGTTGTTCCTGTATCCGCGAAAAGTCGTGAAGGGGTAGATACGTTGCTTCAAAATATATTAGCTTTGGCAGAATTGGAAGAACTTAAGGCAGATGTAACCGGGACAGCTTCGGGAATTGTAATTGAATCTCGTTTAGACAGAAGCAGAGGACCATTAGCTACTTTATTAGTTCAACATGGCGAAATATCGGTAGGAAGTGTAATTGTTGCCGGCAATACTTATGGGAAAATTAAAGCTATGTATGGAAATGATTTTATGAATATTGATCTTGCTGGTCCTTCCATGCCTGTTTTAGTTCTGGGACTTAACCAGATACCAGATGCGGGAGATACATTTATTGTTGCAGAAAATGAACAGTTAGCTCGTTATACTGCTGAACAGAAATTAACAGATGATCGTTTTAAAGCTATTGCATCACTTGGGGAAATGTCTAATAGAATTCAGTCTGGTGAAATAAAGGAATTATTTCTTATTGTAAAATGTGATGTTCAAGGAAGTGTGGATGCAATAAAAAATGTACTTTCTGAACTTTCTTCGGAGAATGTGCAATTGAAAATTTTAAGAATTGATGCGGGTTCAATTACCGATACTGATATTTTACTCGCAACTGCTTCTGGTGCAGTTATAGTTGGTTTCAATACTAGGATAGAACCTGGTGCTGAAATATTATCTGAACAAAATAAGATTGAAATTCGACAGTATGATGTTATATATAAACTTCAGGAAGATTTGGAAAATGCTGTACAAGGACTTCTTCAGGATGGGCCTAAAGTAGTAGAGGATGGATATGCTGTGGTTAGAGCAATCTTCCCTGTAGGTCGTAGAATTAAAGTTGCTGGATGTCACGTTCTTGATGGAGTAATAAGACGAAATTCTACAATTCGAGTAACTCGGGATAATCAAGTATTACATGAAGGACCAATAGCAAGTCTTAAACATTTTCAAAATGATGTTAGAGAAGTAACTTCAGGGCTTGAATGTGGCATAGTAGTCGAAGGTTATACTGATTTTCAAGAAGATGATGTTCTCCAAGCATTCCATATAGTTGATGGGTCGTAAAAAGTTTTTTGACTGAATTTCTTGAGGTTTAGTATGACTCGTAGACTAGAGAAAATTAACGATGCTATTCGTGATGAGATTGGATCTTTGTTCCTTCACGTACTAAATGATCCTAGAGTTTCTTCTATAACTACGGTAACTAATGTTTTCACTTCCCGGGATTTTTCTCGTTCAATTATTACTGTTAGTGTTATGGATGATGATGATAAGAAGAATGAGACAATTGTAATTTTAAATAAAGCTTCTAATTTTATTCGAAGGCATTTGGGAATGAAATTGAGAGTGAGAAAAATTCCTGAACTTGTTTTTAAACTTGATACTTCTATCGATGATTCTCAAAAAATTCTTGATATTTTAAATTTAAATAATAGTAAGAATTTAGTCGAAGGTGATTCTTAAATTGTCTTTGGATGGGTTCATTATTGTAGATAAACCTATTGGGTATACATCTGCAGATGTTATCCGAGATATTAAACGGCTGATTGATCGTCAAAAGATTGGACATGGTGGAACATTGGATCCTATGGCTAATGGTGTGCTTCCTATTGGTTTAGGAAAAGCAACTCGACTAATGGAATATTTACTTGATGAAAACAAGGAATATTTAGCAACTTTTCGTTTAGGGGAGATTACTGATACATATGATTGTACTGGTGCAATCGTTGCCAAAAATAATTACTCATATATTACTCAAGAGATAATCGAGAAATCGTTACCAAGATTTACAGGTTGGATATACCAAAAACCTCCTAAGTTTAGTGCACTGAAATTTAAGGGTAGAAGATCTTATGATTTAGCTAGAGCAGGCGTTGAATTTGATCTTAATCCACGTTTAGTTAAAGTTCATTCGATTTCTTTAGAAAGATTTCAACCACCTGATGTTGACTTCAGGATTACTTGTTCCCGTGGATTCTATGTTAGATCATTAGCTAATGATCTAGGGGAATATATAGGTTGTGGTGCACATGTTTTGAATCTGACACGATTAAAAGTTGGCCCGTTTAAGTTATTAAATTCAGTGGCCTTAAACGAATTGAAAAGATATAATTTTCAAGATTTATTTCCTCAGATTATTAAACCTATGGATGAGGTTGTAAAACGATTAAGAAGTTTATCACTTAACACAAATCAGGAATCTAACTTTAAAATGGGAAAACCAGTTTCACTTTTCAACGATTCTCTAAAATTTAGAGATGATGAACACCTTCGTATTTATAATGAAAGTTGTGATTTTTTTGCCATAGGTAAATATAATGCAATAAAAAAACTCCTGTTACCTTTTAAGGTTTTTAGTAGTTAATTTATTTTAAGTTTCTTTTATTTATTCTGAATACGTGACCTTATCAATAGAGCAGTAAGTATTGAATAATGTTTTATGTAATAGGATGTGAAGTGTCTCATCACTATTTTTTATCATTCGATGACCATTTACAGTTTTATTTGTTAGCCCTAATGATCTGCATATACTGATCCAATTGTTACAATTTTCAACTAATAGCCCCCATTTTTCTAACATAGGTAGCAATGTGACAATTGAATGGATTTCTCTTGAAGTATCTTCGTATTTTTTTTGCAGTTCGACCATTTGAGTTTCGATGAATTGTAATTTGATTTGTAGTTCAGAAATTTTTTTATAAGAATATTTTGAAAACATCATTTTTTGCTCAGGATTAAATTATCTATTAATCTAGTTTTTCCCACATGAATTGCAATTGATAGTAGTGCTGAATCTTTGATGGTCTGTAAATCTTCTAAAGATGATTCCTGAGTGATGCTTACATAATCTATTTTGGAGTTTTTGATATTTTTTATTATGTGATCTGATACATTTTTCTTTATAATTTCGGCATTATTTATACCTTTTTCAAATAACGTTTGTGCTAATAGTAAACTCTGGTATATTTCTTTTGCGGATTTTCGTTCGTCCTTAGTTAAGTAAACATTTCTACTTGAAAGTGCTAATCCGTCATATTCTCGAACTGTTGGAATTGAGTTTATTTTAATTGACAAGTTTAGGTCAGCAACCATTTGTTTTATTATTTGAACCTGTTGAGCATCTTTTTGTCCAAAATATGCATTATCTGGAGTAGTTATATTTAGAAGTTTAAGGACAATTGTTGCAACTCCCTTGAAATGATTTGGCCTAAAATGTCCTTCTAATTTTTCATCAAGTTTTTCCACATTAACCCAAGTATTGTGATTTTCAGTGTATAGGGATTCTCTTTCAGGAATGAAAACAAAATTTGTTTCCAAACTTTTTAGCAAATTTATATCATGATCGATATCGCGTGGATACTTTTCGTAGTCTTCATTGGGACCAAATTGAGTTGGGTTGACAAAAATTGTAACTATAACTGTTTTATTATCTTTTTTAGCTTGATTTATTAGTGCTAGGTGGCCTTGATGTAAAAATCCCATAGTTGGAACAAGTCCAATTGGTCTTTCGGCGTTTTTTATTGCTTCTCTCAGTTGTTCAATATTGTTGTATATCTTCACAATTTTTCTAATATATATTCTATTTAGTAGTTATTTCTTCTGGTTTGATATTATTGATTTTAGATTTTTGTGAATCTACTAAGAAGGTTTGAGACTTAACTTCTTGAACATACTCTTGTATTGCTTGGGTAAATAACCTTGATCCATCAATGAATTTTTTGGCGTGTTTGGGTGTAAATTCTTTAAAAAGTCCCAAGAGATCATGTAGAACTTGTATTTGCCCATCACAGTGAGGGCCAGCTCCAATGCCTATAGTTGGTATTTTTAATTTAGAAGTGATTCGTAGAGCTACAGCATTTGGAATTAATTCCAGGACAATTGCAAATGCTCCTGCTGATTGCAAATCAAGTGCATCTTCAATCAATCTTTCTGCTCCTTGTTCAGTTTTACCTCTAACTCGATACCCTCCCATTTGATTAACTGATTGAGGAGTTAAACCTATGTGCCCCATAACCGGGATGCCTACTTCAACTATTCTACGAACGGTTGAAGCAGATCTGGTGCCTCCCTCTAGTTTTACAGCTTGGGCACCACCCTCTTTCAATAATCTGCCAGCATTAAGGATTGCATTTTCTCTACTAGCTTGATAACTCATAAATGGCATATCAGCAACTATTAATGCCTTATTTGTACCCTTTACTACAGCTTTAGTATGATGAATCATTTCTTCCATTGTTACAGGTATAGTTGTGTCGTGTCCTAAAACTACTTGTCCTAGACTATCACCTACTAGAAGCATAGGTATTCCTGCATTTTCAGCTATCATGCCTGAAGTATAGTCGTACGCTGTAACCATAGGTATTTGTTCATTTTTTCGTTTCATTTCATTTATATTTCGAATGGTTAAACGCATTTCAACTCCTTTATGAATTCAATTTAGCTTCATGAGAATTCAAATTTTTAGGTATTAAATCATTACGGTAATTTGAAATCATTGATCTGATATTATTTGCTTCAGTATCATTTAATTTTCCGCTTTCTAATCCTAATTCAACACCATAATTACATAATGAGGTGTAAATATCTAGGATTTCTTTTTTCATAGGTATAATAGCATCTAAATGGCTTGATATGGTAGCTACGTCCCCTCTTGCTATTGGACCTGTATAAGCTTGAACTGGCCCAATCTGTTTTATATTATTAAAGGTAGTTTGGATTAATGGTTCCAGTGACTCTAAAGCATTTTCCTTTCCTCCAGGGAAATCCTTCCACATTTGAATAGATAAATTAATTATGCTAGTGATAAATCCACAAGCCATTGTGGCGCTCGCATGATACAATGCTCGGTCTTTTGGGTCCAGAGTAATAGTTTTACAGGAAAGCTTTTTTGCAATTGATTTCAAGAGGTCATTTATCGATGATCTTGAATCAATAGCAAAAGTAATACCTTGTAAAATGTTTTGCGGTAAATTCTTTTGCGGGAATGTTTGTAAGGGATGAAAAGCTCCAATTTTCCCACCAAAATTTTCTATGGACTTAAGAGAAGATAATGAAGTAGCTCCAGAACAATGAATTACAGTATTCTTTTTGTTCCATGTAATAGATTCAACTATTTTGTTAATACTATGATCAGGGGTTGTTATAAATATTAATTCACATTTGTCAGCAATTTCCTGACCTTTTGAAGTAGATTGGCATTGAGGGAGAATTCCAGCAAGTTTTTTTGAGGAAGAGTTATTACTACTGTTTATAAGGTTGATTTTGTATCCAGAATTTGCCATGGCAAGTGCTAGAGATGATCCTAGTTTACCTGCTCCAATAAATCCAATTTTAGCTTCCATTCAATTATGATCCTTTATGTTAATTGTTAAGAGAATTAATTTCTGAAATGCTAGGTATGCTTCCCAATCCAGAAGCTGAATTAATTGCATTTAGTATAGATTGAATAACTACTTCTACTACTGCGGAACCTAAAGTGTTCATATTGGGAGTTATTAATGAGTTTCCAGTAGCTAAACTAAAAAAGGCATCACCATCACCCATTGTATGACTAGGTCTAACAGCTAAGGATAAGCCGTTATGAGCATAGGTGGCCAAGCGATTCACTTGTTCTTTGTTAAGCTTTGCATCAGTTGCTACTACCCCGATAGTGGTGTTGTTTGAATTTGGTTTAGTCATATCACGTTCTTTAAGCTGTAAGTCGTTAGTGCTTTCAAATTTATTGCTAGTTGAATTTCTTGGTCCAGCAATTATTTGACCGTTGACAGGATTTACTACATCACCAAAAGCATTGACTGCAACTATTGCAGCTACAGAAATACCAGAACCAGTTTTTATACTTGCTGTACCAATACCACCTTTGGTTGACTGATTGTTTCCCAATATTTTTCCTACAGTTGCTCCAGTTCCTGCTCCAATAGTTCCTTGCTCTACTGTTCCATTTGTTGCATTTAAGCATGCTTGGTATGCATCAGATGCTGTTGGTCTAATTTTGTGGTTAATTAAACCAAGATCAAAAAGTATTGCAGCAGGAACGATAGGTATAATTGCAGGACCGATTTTATACCCAATTTCTTGTTCTTCGAGATATTTTTGAACACCTCCGGCTGCATTTAAACCAAATGCGCTTCCGCCACTTAACAAAATGCCATGAACTTCCTGTACTAAATTCATTGGACGAAGCAAGTCTGTTTCTCTTGTACCTGGGGCAGAGCCTCTAACCTCTACTCCTCCAACAGCACCTTTTTCCATAAGAATAACTGTACAACCAGTTGCGTTATTTAAGTCTGTATGGTGTCCAACACTAATGCCTGAGATATCGGTAATGGAGTTATTCATAACTATACTCAGGATAATGAGGTTTATTAAATGGAGGATGGGTCTTTATAAGCATTTTTTTGAAAGTTTTTGCCGTCGTGGTCATAACAAGATCCCCGCGACCCTTTCTACTTTATTACGCTATTCAAATATGATTTTCACCGCTTTTCAAGTCGGTTGCGGGATCATGATAGCATTCTAAAATTTGCTGTCAACAATATAATTGAGATTTTAATAGGCATCAAAAATTTTTTAGTATCATTCAAATAGTATCAAATATTGGTTATACAATTATCTTGAAAACTTTCGACTCTTTGATACAATCCATTCGATTGGAAGTGTTGATAAGGTTGGAGGAAGATATGGTGGGCTCACTTGTTGGACTTAAGGTTGTTGAAGTTTCAGTTGGAATGGCGGGTTCTTTAGCAGGAATGCTTTTAGCAGATCAAGGTGCCGAAGTTATATCTTTAGATTTATATCCAGATGATCCAAACATAGATTTGGCTGGAGAGAGATTATGGAATCGTGGAAAAAATAGAGTTCAGGTTTCCTTAATAAATACTACTGACATGAGTCGTATTAAAGATCTATGTAGAGTAAGCGATGTTCTTCTTCTTGCGTTTGATAATGAGCAATTGAAAAAACATGGTTTAACTTATGATAAATTGTCTACAATCAATCCGAGATTAATTGTAGCTAATATATCTGGATTCGGTTCAACTAGTTCTTTGAGCAACCTATCAAACACCGATGGTGTAGTTCATGCGATTGCAGGTTCTTTACTTCATCCTCAAAATGGATCATTTCGATCTGGCCCAGTCTATGTTGCTCCTAAAATTGCGAGCTATTCAGCAGCAATGTTATGTGTTCAAGGAGTTCTTTCTGCTCTAAGAGTCAGGGATATTTCTGGATTAGGACAACATGTTGATGCAAGCTTATTACGTGGAATACTTTGTTATCGAAGTTTTGTGAGTGCTACAGATAATGCTGATCAACTTCCTCCTTTGGCTCAGGGTGGTGATCCAAGAGGTATTCGTCCTCTTTTCAATTTATGTGAATGTAGTGATGGCAATTGGATAAGCATGGCTGCATTTACCAGAGCATTTTGTGAAGAAGCATTAAAGGTTATGGGTTTGGAAAAACTTCTGGAAGATAATCGCTTCATTAACATGCCTAATGTATTTGAAAATGATGAAGATAGATATGAGTTGCTCAACATACTTTGGAATAAGTTTAAAGAAAAACCAAGAGATGAATGGATATCAAGGATGTGGGAAGCAAATGTTCCTTGTGAACCAGTTTTGAGTCACGATGAATTTCGATACCATGAACAATTTTGGTCTAACGATCTTGCAATTGAGATTGATGATCCTGTTGTCGGAAAAATGATTCAACCTGGATTGTTAGGGATCTTCTCGGAAACTCCTGGAAATATCATCCCAGCAGCATTGAATTCACATCAAAGCGATAGTTTGGAGGAACTTATTCAAAATTGGAGACAAAATGATCATAATAATAAGATAGAACGTTCTGGTAATATCCAAAATGATTATAATCGTGGTCCATTAACAGGGATAAAAATTCTGGACTTTACTGCTTTTGTAGCTGGTCCGATGTGCTCAAGATTGTTAAGTGATCTTGGTGCAGATGTAATGAAAGTTGAATCTTTCCAAGGAGATAATTTTCATATTCCAGCGTTATTTCGAGCTTATGCTGTTTTAAATAGAGGAAAAAGAAGTTTAGTTCTGGATAGGAAATTGGAACAATCAGATATTATTTTTCGAAAACTTGTGAAAGAAGCAGATGTAGTTGTCTATAATTTTAGGCTTGGTGTAGAAGATCGGCTTGGCTTGGATTATGAGACACTGAAATCTATAAACCCCAAAATTATTGTATGTAGAATAACTGCTTTTGGTCCGAATGGACCACAAGCCTATAGACCTGGATATGAAACTTCAATAAGTGCTTTATCTGGTAATTATATTGAGCAAGCTGGTGTTGATAATCCTCCAGCCCAATTTGGTGCTGCTGATATATCATCGGGTATTGCAGCTGCTACTAATATTCTTATGGCTTTAAGGGCAAGAGATGTTACAGGTAAAGGACAACATGTGGATTCTACTATGATAGGGGCTATGTCATATTTGAGTGGGGATAATTTTGTTGAATTTGATGACATGAAACCGAGATTAAAAGTTGACAAAGGACAGAAAAGGAAAAGCGCTTTAAATGGTCTATATCAAACAAGTGATGGTTGGATTTTCTTGTCAGTTGCAAACCAACAAGGATGGTTGGAATTCGTTGAAGCAATCAATAATAAATATCTTTTAGCTAGTAAATTTAATTCTTCAATCAATAGAGAAATAAATTCCAATACACTTTCTGAATTGTTAGAAAAGGAGTTTGTGAAATTCAAAACATCTTATTGGGAAGTTCAATTGGATAAATTAAATATAGATTGTGTTGATGCTGATGTTGAAATTGAAGGATTCATGAATGAACGTCAAAAAATGTTTGAGGATAATTTTATGATTGATATCCCACATCCGTATTTCGGAAGTTTAAAAGAGCCAGGACCACCTATTATTTTTTCTGATACACCTTTAAGAGTTGATACAATAGAACCTGGACTCGGAGAGCATAGTGAGGAGATTTTATTAGAAATAGGATTGAGTGGTGCGGAAATTGAAGAGTTTTTGCAAGATGGAATTACGTTAAGAGGTCTTCCTCAATATTCAGCATGGGAAGATAAGAAATAAGTTTTTTGTATCTAAATATTTTTTATTCTATTTTTACATCATACATTCTCTTAGGAGGGTAAATGTTAATTACTAATTATCAAGATGTTGATGAAAAAGAAGTGTTCCCAGGTGTGTTTGCAAGAAATTATTCTGCAAATTTGATAGGTTCTGAAAATGTAAGTATGTTAGATATATTTTTAAAACCAAATTCCGAGATACCCTTGCACATACATCCTTCTCATGAAGAAATAATAGTAGTTCTTTCAGGTTCATTGATAGCATATGTTTCTGATGATCAAACAACCTCTATTTCTGCAGGGAATGTTATAGTGGTTTCCGAATCTCAAACACATAAAGTGGTAAACGATGGGGATACAACAGCTCATTTGTTAGGAATTTTTCCTACTAAAGAACCTGAAAGAGTTATAGTTTAATTTACATAAATAGATGTATTATTGATGTCGGGGAATTGGTAGCTGTATAATAACTTTAGTATGAATTCTATAAATTGTTTTTAAAATCAATATAAAATTGGTTTAATATGGGGGCAAATATGCAAGATTTTAATAGCGAGCCATCACGATTAAAGATTGGCCTTGCTCAAATGCTTAAAGGTGGAGTGATTATGGATGTGGTTACTCCAGATCAAGCTAAGATAGCTGAAGATGCTGGTGCTTGTGCAGTTATGGCCCTTGAACGAGTTCCTGCAGATATTAGAGCTGATGGGGGTGTTGCAAGAATGTCAGACCCAGAGCTCATATTAAAAATTATGGATTCTGTTTCTATTCCCGTTATGGCTAAATGTAGAATTGGACATTTTGCTGAAGCGAGAATATTAGAATCTATAGGCATAGATTATATTGATGAATCTGAGGTTTTGACACCTGCAGATGAAGAACATCATGTATGGAAATATGACTTTAAAGTTCCTTTTGTTTGTGGATGCCGAGACCTTGGAGAAGCATTGAGACGTATTTCTGAGGGAGCTGCAATGATACGTACTAAAGGTGAGGCTGGTACTGGTGATGTTGTTGAGGCAGTTAGACATATGAGAACTGTAAACAATCAAATAGGGAAGTTGAAATCATTATCCAGCGAACAAATTATGGCTGAAGCAAAATCAATAGGAGCTCCTATTGATTTATTGATGGAAGTAAGAGAAATTGGAAGATTGCCAGTTGTAAATTTTGCTGCTGGTGGTTTAGCTACTCCAGCAGATGCAGCACTTATGATGTGGTTAGGTTGTGATGGGGTTTTTGTTGGATCGGGAATTTTTAAATCTGGGGAACCTGAAAAGAGAGGCAGAGCAATTGTGCAAGCAGTAACTCATTTTCAAGATTGGGATATTGTTTCGAATGTATCTAAAGGTTTAGGTGTACCAATGTCAGGTATGGGAGCTAGAACATTAGGAGATGATGAATTGCTAGCTGTTCGAGGATGGTAAAGTTATAGAATTTTTCAATGAATCGCTACGAAAATCTTCTCATTTAACTCGAATTTTTACTTCTGCAAATAATAATCAAGCTTCAATAAAAACAAATCAGAGGGTAATAGGAGTTTTGGCATTACAGGGAGGATTCTTAGAGCATTTAGTGGCTTTAAGAACTATAGGAGTGGTTGCTAGAGAAGTAAGATTACCTAATGATTTAAATGATATTGATGGACTCATTATTCCTGGTGGTGAAAGTACTACTATTTCACAGATGATGGATTTATATGAATTGCGTAAACCCATAAGTGATTTTGCAAAAAAAGGTAGTCCAATATGGGGGACATGCGCAGGTATTATTATGCTTTCGATGAATAACTCAAATGAGAATCCTGAAACCTTAAGTCTTATTGATATAAATATAAAACGAAATGCTTATGGGAGACAATCTGAAAGTTTTATAGCTGATTTAGACTCATCAATATTTTCCGATCAAAAATTTCAGGGAGTATTTATCAGGGCTCCAATAATTGCAAGAGTGGGTAAGGATATTGAAGTGTTATCATGGTTAAAAGATGAGTCTCCGGTTGCTGTAAGGCAAGGGAGCATATTGGGAACTACGTTCCATCCTGAATTAACTGATGATTATAGATACCATAAGTATTTTCTAACTTTTTTTGAATAGAGTACTTTATAAACAAAAAAATCAGTAATGCATTACGAATGGAGTGTAAAACAAATAAATGGTTGAAGCTAATGAAGAAGTTCTTATTGACGATTTAGGCTTATTATTTGCTGTATTACCGACTCATGTTTCAGAATGGATTATTTCTTTTGAAAATTATATCGATTTGCTAGAAGTAAGCATGGACCTTGGAAGACCAGCAAGATGTTGGTTTCCTGAAGGTGATATTATTGCCAACAAAGAAATCACTCGTGAGGATATTAATTTGGTTTTATCTAAATTAAAATCGTTCGGGGATGATAATAGAGCTGGAATTGATAGAACTTTGCATAGAGTTTCTTGTATGAGGAACAGAAATGGGGATGTTGTTGGCCTTTCTTGCAGAGTTGGCAGGGCTGTTTTTGGTGCTATTAAAGTTATTGAAGACTTGATATTAGATGGTAAGAGTGTCTTGCTTCTCGGAAGGCCTGGTGTTGGTAAGACAACAATGTTACGTGAAGTTGCTCGAACTCTTGCTGATAAAGCAGGCAAACGTGTAATAGTCGTAGATACCTCAAATGAAATAGCTGGAGATAGTGATATTCCACATTCAGCAATAGGTTTAGCTAGGAGAATGCAAGTTAAATCACCAATACATCAACATTCGGTAATGATTGAAGCAGTAGAAAATCATATGCCTCAGGCCATTGTGATTGATGAAATGGGCACTGAACAAGAAGCTCTTGCTGCAAGGAGCATTGCAGAAAAAGGAGTTCAACTAATTGCTACTGCACATGGTAATACTATGGATAATCTTATAATGAACCCCACTCTTTGTGAACTTCTTGGAGGAATTCAAAGTGTTGTTTTAGGAGATGAAGAGGCTAGACGAAGAGGGTCAAGAAAGACAATTTTGGAAAGAAAAGCTCCTGCGACTTTTGATGCTTTGGTAGAAATTCAAGATTGGCATACTATCGCATTACATATCGATTTGTCTGATAAAGTTGATGCTTTATTAAGAGGTTTTTCTGTAAGCCCTGAGATAAGAACCATGAATGGAGCAGAATTCGTTACTACTGAAGGGGATTCAGTGCGTCTCAATTCTTCAAATAATGACGGATTCTTTTCCAAGAAAAGTAGCAGAGCAAATGGAATAAAATCAATAGCTTCTAATGGTTATAACCAACGATCAAGTAATATGAACAATCGCAATGGTGTGAAATTTAATACATTACGTGTTTTTCCATATGGCGTTAGTCGTGAACGCCTGATTAATGGGGCAAATAATTTAGGTGTAGAACTCGATATGGTAAGTAATGCTATTGATTCAGATACGATTCTGACAACAAAGGCACAGTATAAAAAGAAGTCTGAGATGATACGGTTAGCTCAAGAAAAGGGTATTCCTATATACGTTTTGCGTAGAAATACTCAAGCTCAGATCGACTGGTTTTTGAAAGGTTCCCGTTATAGTGATTCAAATAATAGGATGGAAAAAACTGAGCAAGCATTGGAAGAAGCCGAAAGCGCTGTTTTAGAAGTTTTAAATGGTGAAGAGTCTGTTGAATTAACTCCACAAACTTCATATATTCGTCGTTTGCAACATCTAGCCGCCGATAGATACAATATCAATTCAGTTAGTATGGGGAAAGATCCAAATCGAAGAGTTATTTTCTGGTCTAATAATGGAGGTTTTTAGTTCTGTTTATTACATTTGAAGGAGGAGAAGCTGCAGGTAAAACTACTCAGATTAGACTTCTTAAAAAATCTCTAATTCTCAAAGGATTTGAGGTGGAAGACTATGTTGAGCCTGGATCTAGCGAATTAGGGAAACGTATTCGAAAGCTAGTAAAATATGGCCCAAAAGAAATTAACCCATTATCTGAGGCCTTTCTTTTTTTTGCTGCAAGAACACAATTAATTAATGAGTTTATTCTTCCAGAACTAAAATCTGGAAGAATAGTTATATGTGATCGTTTTTTTGATTCCACTTTAGCATATCAAGGATATGGTAGAGGTCTAGATATAAAAATGTTAAAAAAAGTTAATTCATTTTCTATTGAAGGTGTTTTACCTGATTTGACTATATTGCTTGATTTGCCAACAGAAGTTTCTCTTCAAAGAAGAAATAATATTTATGGAGATAGATTTGAATCAGAAGATACCCGAATAGATTTTTCTAGTGGAGATAATTTTCACGAAAAAGTACGTAAGGGATATTTGGAGTTATCAAAAGCAGATCCTAATCGCTGGATTATAATTGATGCAAGTTTACAGAAGAACGAAATTGCTCATCATATTTTGCAAAAAGTTTTGGAAAAATTACATGATAGATAGTATGAAATATAATTAGCTAAAGAGTTGTTTTTTTGACATTGATAAGGAACAGTGATAGCATCCGTCAACTTATTCGAGTGGAGTTTTAGTACTATATGGAACAGGAGCCGACAGGCCTTTATATTACCCTTCTTGTTCTGTGTGTAATTCTCTCAGCAATGATATCTGGCTCGGAAGCAGCTTTACTCTCGTTACATAGAGCAAAGGTTCGTGCAATGGTCAGGAGAGGAGTTTCGGGAGCTAAAACTGCGTCCCAGTTAGTTGAAAACCCTGAAGCATATTTACCCACGATACTGTTGATAAATAATCTTGTTAATACGGCTGCTGCTGCACTTGCTACTGCAATTGCTTTAAGTATAGTTTCTAATCAACAACAAGCAGTTTTGTTAGCTACGTTTGCAGTCACATCTATTTTGTTGCTATTTGGGGAAGCTATTCCAAAATCTATAGGTGTTCGTTACCCAGATATAGTAACAATTATATTTGCCAGACCTATTTGGATTCTCAGAAGAATACTTTACCCAATTACAGGGGTCCTTAATTTTATTTCTAAAAGAATACTAGTCATATTTGGATCAAGTGATTCAAGGCAAGTTACTGAAGATGAATTACGTTCTATGATAATGTTAGTCCGTGATTCTGGAGCTATCACAGAAGTTGAAGCAAATTTACTTGATAGAGTGTTCAGATTCGGTGATCGGCAGATTCGTGAAGTGATGACTCCTAGAATAGAGTTAGTATTTATTGAACGTGGCACAACATTAGATGAATTTTTTGACATATTTGCAAAGTTTCCACATTCCAGATTCCCTGTTTCAAGTTCAAAAGATGAGAATGATATTGTTGCAGTTCTAAGTAGTAAAGATGTTTTAAGAGAGTTTTCTAGCAAAAGAATTGCAGAAAATAGTGATGTCACTACTCTTAGTCGACCTGTAATATTCGTTCCTGAAACTAAACCAGTTGTTGATCTACTTGGTGAATTGCAAAGATCAGGACAAGAAATGGTTGTTGCAGTTGATGAGTTTGGCCAAATAGCTGGCATAGCTACTATGACCCAATTGTTTGAAGAAGTTATGGGTCCTATTAATGAGGATATACTTGCCGATGAAGATTTCTTTGTATTGAATGACACAACGTATTTAGTTGATGGTGGTGCACGTATTACAGATGTTAATGACCGGTTAGATATATTAATTCCAGATGGAGAATATGAAACCTTAGGAGGATTCCTAGTCGAAGTTTTGGGTAGAATCCCAGTAATAGGTGATGAATACAGATTAGGTGAGATTCAAATGTCTATTTCTCGAATGCGCGGAATGAGGGTTGGACGAGTTAGAATTATAATTCCTACTGAATCGTTAGTTCAAAATGATGATCTTAATAACTAAGTTAGTAGAAATTCTGACTGGTGGAATATGTTTGAACACATACAAAAAATCAATGATAAAGTTAGTTCTGTATTAGCTGATATCCAACTTTTGGATTCGGTTGTTTTGCTTGGAGTTTCTGGTGGGCCTGATTCAAGTGTGCTATTACATGTGTTAGCAAATTTGAAGAATATCTATAATTTTGATATAGAAGTTATGTATATTGATCATGGTTTACGCGAAAATTCTGAAATTGATGCTAAATATGTTGAAAAATTTGCATCTGTTTTAGGGATTGATAATTTTTATACATGCAATGTTAGCAATGAAATTACTAGATTATTAAAGCATTATTCTCCTGAGGATGCTGCAAGACGAGCACGGTATGACTCTTTAATTTCAAAGGCAAGGGAAATAGGAGCCAAATACATTGCGACTGGTCATAATCAGGATGATCAAATTGAAACTATACTTTTGCACATTATAAGAGGTTCTGCTCTTCAGGGCTTAGTAGGTATGAGTTATGAGGGAGAACTCAAAGCTTTTAAAGAAGATAAAATTAAATTAATACGTCCACTACTGGAAATTAATCGTTTAGATATTGAATTGTATTGTAAATTGATTGAAATCAACCCTTTGATTGATTATACAAATAATGATTTGATAACTCCAAGAAATTTTATTCGGCACAAAATCTCACCTTCTTTACGCGAAATGAATCCAAAAATTGGTGATGCTATTAATCGATTATCTAGAAGTGTAAAACATGATTTAAATTTTATAAATAAAGCAGTGTTTAAAGCTTGGGATGAATCCGTTTTATTAGATAAAGGGAAAGTTGTAATAGATCGATTGAAGTTTTTGGATTTAGATGTCTCTATACAAAGATATATTATAATGCGATCTTTTGAATCATTAAGTTATTCTGGCATGTTGTCTGAATTACTTAATGATTTAATTTTGGATGTTGCAATAGGCCCATCTGGAAGGTCAATTGACCTTCCAGATGGGCTTATTGCAAGAAATAATCATAGGTCAATTATAATTGATAGAAAAAACGAAGATCAGGAAATTGTCAGCAATAGCAATGATGAATGTGTAGATTTAAAAATCCCTGGTGTCAGTTTCTTTAATAATTTCATGATTGATTGCTCTATTGTAAATTACCCATATGAGTTTAGTGTTGATCCAAATGTTGAATTTTTTGATATTGGTCTTGCAAATGAAAAATTACTTATAAGATTCAATAATAAAGGCGATTTTTTTAACCCATTGGGAATGAAAGGGCATAAGAAGTTAAAGGATTATTTCATCGATAATTATTTAGAGAAACATGAGAGGAAAAATATTCCTGTTATTGAGTCTTCTCAAGGTATTATATGGGTAGTAAAACATCGTATTTCAGAATGGGCTAAGGTGGGTATGAACGCTTCTATGGTGCTTAGAGTGGAATTCTCTGAATTGAATTGAAATATCTTTGGAGGTTTAATTGTCTGAATTGTTTACTGATCAACTTTTTTTAACAGGTAAAAAGATATGGGATGCTCAATATGAACATCCTTTTATCCAAGGTATTCAAGATAATACATTACCGATAAGCAAATTTATGTATTGGGTAAAACAGGATTATTTATTTTTAATTGATTATGGAAAATTATTTTCAATTGCGGTTGTTAAATCCCCTGATATTCGTTCCTCTATGCAATTTTCTAATCTCGCATATGAAACTTTTTCTACAGAAATGGATTTACACAGGAATTTTGCTAAGGAATTTGGAATATCAGAATTAGAACTAGAAAGTGAAAGAAAATCTCCTACTTGTAGTGCTTATACGGATTTTCTCTTGAGAACTGGTTCAATTGGTGGATACCACGAGCTTTTAGCGAGTCTTCTTCCGTGTATGTGGGGATTTTATGATGTCGGTCTTCGTCTTAAGGTAAATATTTCAACTATAGATAGAGATAAAAGGTATGACAATTTCATTGAACAATATTCGTCCAATGATTTCCGGGATCTAGTAGAAATTTGTAAGGGAATGGTTAATCAATGTGCTGATAGGTCAGCTGCTGAATCTAAACAGGAAATGGTAGATGTCTTTTCTAAAAGCTGTCAGTATGAGTATTTATTTTGGGATATGGCCTGGAAAGAAGAGCGGTGGCCAATAAGCTAAATTCCAGTAGGTTTGAAGTTTGCTAATCCATTGACTCGTATGCCTTCATCAGTTTTGGTAGCATTCATTACTAGCCCCTTTAAGCTAGGATTTACGAGGTCAGGAAGGTCACCTAAATGAACTAATTCAGCATTTAAATGTTGACCTTTAATATCAATTATTCCAACAATTCCCAGTCTGTGCGAGTAATTATGGGGTAGATTTGGACTTCCTGGGTTTATATGAATAATACCATTACGTAACTCTAATTTTTCCCAATGGGTATGCCCAGATATAACAATGTCAAGATGTGTTCCAAAATGGTTTGAGATCAATTGTTCGATAGGACGATCTTCAGGTTCAAGGTCGTGAATTATTCCTATAATCCATCCTTCGATTTCGATGACTTGGGTAGGTTTCACACGAGGATCTTGCTCTAAAGGTCCAAGGTCATTGTTACCCAATGCTGCTACGACTGGAGCTACATTTTCTAGTGAATCTAAGACACTTGCTGATTGGATGTCTCCTGCATGTAATATCAAGTCTACATCTTTAAGATGTTCAAGTATTACATCCCAAGCTCCAAAAAGTTTATTAGGTAGGTGAGTGTCTGAGATAATTCCGATTTTCATATAAGAGTCTCGCTTTTCTATTAGAGTTTGTGTTGGTCAAGTGCATATTGTACATGATAAATACCAAGTTTAGTTGGATATGTACTGTGATTATCTAAAAAGGTCATTTTCTGGTGATCGAATCATTTCACTTATACTGTGAGAAGTTGAATCATATTCCAAACCTCTCAACAAAGCGGCTGGAATTTTAGCAGTTTTTGCCATAACTATTTCAGTTGCCCCAGCTATTTCATCTGCAATTGCTGATATAGAAACATGCATTTCTCTTCCATGGATATCATATAGTCCTCTATAATCGATTAAAGGGTTAATTCCAGCTATGCCTATAGCTATGTTTGTAGTGCCTTCTCTCCAAGGTCTTCCGAAGGTATCAGCAATAATAACACCAACATTTTGACCTGATATTTTTTTAAAATCGTCTCTTATTATTCTGGCGGAATTGTCTGGGTCTGGAGGTAACGGACTTACAATTTCTTCACCTGGAAGATTTGATGCGTCAACTCCTGAATTTGCACAAATAAATCCATGATGGGTTTCGGTAATTAAAACACCATGGCCCATTCTTACTATTCTGCGACTCTCTCGTAATACTACTTCGACATGTCTTGCATCCTTATCCCATTGTTCTGCGATCTGTTTGGCAAATGGAGAAGGGTCAATAGTATTAAGGTCAATTAATAACCCTTCTGCCTTTGAAACTATTTTTTGTGCAATAACGAGGATGTCATTATTTTGAATAGGAGTTCCCTGTTGCTTTGCAGAAGCGTCAATAATATTTGCAAGATTGTCTCCAGTTTTTACCTCTGGGATATTAGTTATTCCAATGACGCTAAAATTAGGATAACTGCTCATGTTTTTTCCTTAATTTAAACCCGATTCAGTTTGGTTATTTTAAAGTTACTTTAACCGTAATCTCTGGTGAGAATTTTAACGTGTTTCCCACAGGACAGTTGTCAGCAATTCTTTCTAATGTATCTTCTTGGTTATGTAGAGATGAATCTTCAAGTTCAAGTTCTATATTTAATTTTATGTTATCAAATCGGCTTGGATTTTGAGAGTTGCCAGATTCTAAAATTGCGGTTGCTTTTTTTAATGGCATATCTTTCAAGAGATCATGATTTGTTAATATTCCTAAGCTACAGTTTCCAAGAGCCATAAGCAGGAGCTCACTGGATGAAAATCCGATCGGTCCATCGTCTCGTGTCTCTCTTACATTTACAAATGATCTTTCCCTAGCAGTAAAAACTATTCGTTTTCCATCTTGAAATTCTGCTCGAATTTGTGCCATTATACTCCTTTTATAATCAATAAAAAGTTTATTAAATAAGCAAAGAGGTTTTAGATTTTGCCTGCGTCTTCTTCAAGAATTACTCGAGCATCAACTGCAGTTAATCCCTTCTCATATACAAATATAGGATTAAGATCTAGCTCTTTAATATCATCATTCTCATTAAGAAAATTTGATAATTTAATTATTGATTCTTCTATTGCATTGATATCAGAAGGAGCACTGCCACGGTACCCTTCAAGTAGAGGATAACCTTTAATTTCCTGAATCATTTCTTTCGCATCCCTAAGCTCAAGAGGAACGATTCTAAAAGTTACATCTTTCAATACTTCTACAAAAACTCCACCAAGCCCAAACATTACAAATGGTCCGAATTGAGCATCTTTTGATGAACCAATAATGATTTCAACTCCTGTTTTAACGGCACGTTGAACCGATACTCCGTCAACTTTCGCATCTGGTTCGTGTTTTCTGGCATTAGAAATTATTTCATCGTAGGCTTCAAGTACACTTGACTCGGTTTCCAAACCAAGTTTTACTCCGCCAATGTCACTTTTGTGAAGTATTTCAGATGAGGCTATTTTCAGTACAACCGGATACCCTAATTCCTCAGCAATTTTGACAGCATCTTCCTTAGAAGTAGCTAGTTTTGTTTCGACAACAGGTATTCCAGCTTCTGAGAGTAGTAGTTTAGACTCAATTTCTGTGAGGTTAACTCTATTATCTTTTCGTACTGCAGCAATAATATCTTTCGCAGGCATAGCAACTCCTTGGGTGACAAAGTTTAAGGTTTTAAAGCCAGAAAAGGATAAGCTTGATAGTAATTCATGTCAATCTGACTTTACGTCTATCTTTATATTGCTATATGCTAACTATGTTCGTTGCTAATTAAAGGAGTTTTGCGTGAGGTACAGATCGCCTCGAGGTACTCAGGATATTTTACCCGAATTGCAGCCATATTGGCATCATATAGTTCAAAGTGCTGAAAATATTGCTACAAAATACAATTATAAAAAAATAGATACTCCTATGTTTGAAGATACTGATCTCTTTCTTAGAGGGGTTGGAGAAGGTACGGATATTGTCGAGAAAGAAATGTACACATTTCTCGATAGGGGCGGAGATTCTTTGACCTTACGACCTGAAGGTACAGCTTCAATATGCAGAGCATATATTGAACACGGAATGCACACACTACCACAGCCTGTACGTTTATATTACATTGCTCCTGCTTTTAGGTACGAACGTCCTCAGCGTGGAAGATTTAGACAACACCATCAATTTGGCCTTGAAGCAATTGGAGATGGCAGTCCAATAATTGATGCTGAAATTATTGAACTTGCTTATCAATATTTATATTCTGCAGGAATTTCCAAAATGCAATTCATGATTAATAACATTGGTGACAAAAGCTGCCGACCAATGTTTGTTAATGCATTAGTCGAATTCTATAAAAAAAGGTTGGATGATATATGCGAAGATTGCAGATTGAGATTTTCCAAGAATCCATTAAGACTTCTTGATTGCAAACGTACAGATTATTTGTGTCAACAAATGATTGGTGATTCTCCCCATACTGTTGATTATCTTTGCACTGAATGTGATGAACACTGGAATAGACTTTTGTCTTACTTGGATTCTCTTAATATTAATTATATTATCAATCCTCGTTTAGTGCGTGGACTCGATTATTATACTAAAACTGTTTTTGAAGTTCATCCACAAGAAAGCGGTTCACAAACTGCACTTCTTGGTGGTGGAAGATATGATGGTTTGATGGAAGAGTTAGGTTCCAAACCTGTTCCTGGTATAGGATTTGGTTCAGGTATAGAAAGAATTGTTGGAGAACTCAGGACAAATAAAAATTTTGTTATAAAGGAACTTATTCCTGACGCAATAATGATTCATATTGGTTCTCCTGCATCATTAGAAGTTATTAAAATTGCCTCAAGTCTTCGAAATGAAGGAATGAACATAGTAATAGCACCTGATGGAAGAAGTTTGCGTGGACAAATGCGCTACGCAGAATCAATGAAGGCTTCATATGTAATAATCATTGGTCAAAATGAGATAGATTCTGGCTTAGCACAAGTAAAGAATATGAGTAATGGAACTCAAAAATCGTGTCCAATAAATGAATTGTCCCCGGATAGTTTTTCAAATATTGATTGAATTAAATCACCTTATATATTAATAGAAAAATTCTAACAATTTTTTGAATTTAGTGAATGTAAGATTCTTTAAATTTTTCCTTATTAATAATCTATTTATTAACATTAAGGTATTGATTGATAATTTATAAATATTATGATATTCTCCACACAGTTGAAAGGAGGTGAGAGCCTATGGGTAAACGAAGTATCGGTTCCTTAGGAGCTCACTCTTCGGAGCGGGCTTGTTAAAACTAGCTTTTTCGTAGAGTAGCTAAATAAAAAAAGACGCCCCGGTTATAACCGGGGCGTCTTTTTTTATTTAATAGGTATTGAAATAATTTTATCTTGAGTGCAATATGAAGAATAATTTTCAAGCTATGAACAGGTAATTAACATTTTTAATTTGATTTTGAATAATTTATTACAGAGTTTTGAATAATGAATTCTGTATTAGTTTGGTTGCGTCTAAAGTACTAATAAGCTCAATTGCGTCAGGTCCAAATGATTGAAGCTCACTTAGTATGGAAAACCATATTACTGATATTTGTTCATTACTTAAATCATGATCTGATATGATATCTCTCCAGGAGGACGCAATCGCATTCCATGTAAACTCAAGTTCTTCTCCTTTTAATTCGAAGTCAAGTTCTAATACCTCAAAGACTAGTCCTAGTGTTGTCCAGGATTCTGTTAATAATTTCATTTCTAATTCAAGGTCATTTGCCAATGATTTTCGAGCATTTTCTAATGCATGATTTTCTGGTGTTGTCATAAAAGTCCTTTAAAATTCATCAATAATTCAGATTAATGGTATTGACTAGTATTTTGCAAATTTATCTTTTATGGTACAGTTGCGACACTAGAATCGTATTAGGAGGGGTTATAAGATGTCAGAATCATTTGAAAGAACACCGCTGCCAGGATGGACTCATGAAGAACTTCTTTATGAGACTATTGATGAGGGTCGAATTGCAATAATTACTATGAATCGACCTGATCGGATGAATTCTAGCGATCCTGGTATGGGTCATAGGTGGGTTGATGCATGGACACGATTTGCCGATGATGATGACCAGTGGGTTGCTATTGTTACTGGTGCAGGGGATAAAGCTTTTTCTGCAGGTCAAGACCTGAAAATTCGTGCCGAGCTTGAAAACGCAGAAGGTGGGATGGTTTATTCTGGTCGAGCAAGATCCGTAACACCTATTGGTGAAAAACTTGGGTGTTGGAAACCTACTATTGCTGCTATTAATGGATTTGCTATAGCTGGTGGATGGTCTACTGCTCAAAACTGTACCTTTCGGATTGCTGCTGAAAAGGCAGAATTAAATATTGCTGAAGCACGTTGGAATCAAGGGGCTGGTTTCGTCGCATGGCTTCCAAGATTGATGAATCTACCACATGCACTTGAAGTAGTTCTTATGGGCGATAAACGTGTTACAGCTCAAAGAGCTTATGAAATGGGATTTGTAAACAAAGTAGTTCCAAATGGTGAAGCTTTGAACGAATCAGTGGATTGGGCTCGAAGAATGTGTAGACTTGCTCCAAGGGCTTTAAGAAATTTCCATGAAATGGCATATAAGTGTGGAACAATGAGCATTTCAGATGCTCAATCATACGCTGCTGCTTTAGAGTTTAACCTTCGTGGCATGAATGACTCAATTGAGGGTCCTAATGCATTTGCTCAAAAGCGAGAACCTAAATTTACAAACACTTAGAAAGATTTATTTAAACAAAACTAATGAGCACATCAATTATGGATGTGCTCATTAGTTTTGTTTGCGGATATTAGATTTTTACTTGCTTCATGGATTTAAATATTATATCAATAGTTTGATCAATATCATTTTTGTTGATTCCATAATGAGTGACCATTCTCATTCGATTATTTCCCATATTTGAAACTAACAAG
>CEUZ01097373.1_pt1 | contig 51937 bp, 54 predicted proteins | sample 361511 | NCBI WGS metagenome assembly CEUZ01 (sample SAMEA2622822, study PRJEB7988) | marine metagenome | biome: marine biome (ENVO:00000447); feature: surface water layer (ENVO:00002042); material: "saline water (ENVO:00002010), including plankton (ENVO:xxxxxxxx)" | depth 5 m
GTTCCAATTCCCATTAGAGACATATCAATATACTTGTTGTTATCTAAATCCCAAATATAAACTCCCTTAGACTTACTAAAATAAGTTGGCCAACCATCTGGTAAAAATCTTTCTGGTCTTTTTGACAGTAGACCATTACCACCAGGTATTATTTTAGAAGCTTTTTGCCAGAGAGTTTTTGAATTTTTAATCATTTAAGTATTTTAAGTCCTTTTTAATAGAATTATTCCATCCAAAGTTTCGTTTAATATTTTTTTGATATTCAACTTCTAAGGGATTTTTTTTTATTAAATTAATTATTTTCATCATTCCAATTTTATAAAAATCTTTTCTAGGAAAACTATCCAAAATAAAACAAAATAATTTAAAGTCTTCTAGAATATCAACAGTATATCGATATTTTGATAAATTAATTTTAGATTTTAATCTAAATATTCTAAATTTTTTTGATGCCCACATATACTTAGTAACATGTTCCTTCTCTGATGGAAGTTTTGCAACCTTAAAAGTTTGTTTCAATGTTTCATCTGTAAAAATTTCAATATCAGATCCATCTGGAAAGCTACAAGGCAATGGATATGTATTTGCCAAATAATCATAATTATTTTTGATTTGTAAGTTGATCATTTTTTTCAAAGTTTTTATATCAATAAAAGGACAATCACTTGTGACTCTAATTATATTTTTTGAATTAAAAGTTTTTGCTGTCTTATAAAATCTTTTTAATACATTATGTGTATCACCTTTAAATATTAAAATTTTTTTTTTTTTACAGTATCTTTTGAACACATTATCTTCTTTTAAATTAGTAGTAGAAATTATTATTTTATTTATTTTTTCGATTTTTTTTAATCTATCAATCAATATACACAAAGGAGTTTTATCCTTATATTTTTTAAGGACCTTTCCTGGCAGTCTTGTTGAACCCATACGGGCTTGAATAATCGCGTGAAACATATTTTTTTTCTTGACTGTTCAAAAAATGAACGATAACTATGTTCAAATTATGAACACAAATAACAAAAACTCTGATAATAATCAAGACTATCTTAACATTCTCAGAAAGATTGATAAAAAATCCAATGTGACACAAAGAAATATGGCAAGCGAACTTGGTATAAGTTTAGGTAAACTAAATTATTGTTTGATTGAGCTTAAAAAAAAGGGATTAGTAAAAATTAAAAATTTTAGAAAAAACCCTAATAAGATGATTTATGCTTATATCCTTACGCCAAAAGGTATCTCAATCAAAACTAAACTAACTATAAATTTCATGAAAAGAAAAATGAAAGAGTATGATGAACTTAAGAAAGAGATTTCAAAAAGAAATTGATGGAATTAACTATTGCAAATAACATTCCACCACCGAACGTATTTATTGATGGTTTGCCAAGAAGCGGAAAATCTTCACTCTGTCAAATAATTGTATCTTTGAAACATTCAGAACATATAGATATGGCAACAAATTTAGAATATATCTTAATGGGAAGAATTTTTGGTAAAATTAATAATGACTTTGCAAAAACTTATTTAAAAACTTTTTTTAATCAAAGTGCTTATAATAAACTAATTGGAAGAGGAGTAAACTTTAGACCCACTGATTTTACGGGTGTGCCTAATTTTAGAGATCCAAAAATATATTATAAAAGATTGAAAATTTTTTCTTATGGAAAGAAGAAGTATCATCACAAAAAAACTCATATCAGAGTAAAATCAAAAAACGACCCAGCGCTAAGTGATATAAAAAACAAATATTTTTTTTTCCCTTTTCAGAGCCATCAATTACTCTGTAACTTTAAAGAATTTAAAAAATTAGACTTAAATTACAAAATTATAGAATTTTTAAGAAACCCCATTGATACAACTTACTCTTTAATTTCAAGAGGTTTATTAGAGGGAAATGCTAAGAAAGATCCAAGAAAACTCAACTTAGATATTATTTATAATAAAAAAAGTCTGCCTTGGTTTGTTCACGGATACGAAAAAGAATATTGCAAAGCTAATAAATTCGAGAAATCTGCTCTTGTTGTAATAAATGAGATTAAGAAAATTATTAAAAATAAGAAGTTGATAAAGAAATCATTAGGTCAAAAAATATTGCTAATAAAATTTGAAGATTTTGTAACAAACACCAACGCAGAAATGAAAAAAATTTCAAAATTTCTTAATACGAGTTTTACGAAAAGTACTAAAAATTATATTAGAGATGCAAATTGTCCAAGAAAAATTGACAGTAAAATCTCCGAAAGAAAATTCCTTTTTTTAAAAAAAAAGATCAAAAATATAAAAATTTTAAACCAACTTGTTAAATTAGAACATGATTATAAAAATAATCTTTATAACCTCAAAAATTAAGAATTAAATTTATGGAACAAATTAAACCAAATTTTCTTCATTTTAAGTTAGACAAAAAAAATATTATTAAGGAACTAAATTCTGAGGAGATAAATATAATTAAAGAAAAACATAAACTAAGTTTATTTTTTCGTTTCAAGAGAAAAGTCAAATTTTGTTTAAATTTCGTTAAAAATCTAATTTTCTTAAGTAAAAATCAACCTTTCATTAAATCAAGGACTTTAGATAACGTAAAAAAAAAATACGATAATATATCAGGAAAATATATTGAAAAATATTTGGATAAAAAAAGTTCATTTATTGCAGAAATAGATGAGGATAAAAAAGTAGTAGAACTTAAAGGAACTTATGAAAGATATTATTCAGATTTTTTACTTAATCTAACGAAAAAGATTAAATTTAACTCCATTCTTGAAGTTGGAGCTGGAGAACTTACTTTAATCGCTGAACTATTAAATAAACTAAAAAAAAAGGAAAATTTTAAAAAAGCAGCTTTAGACATATCTTATCATAGACTAAATAAGGGTCAAAATTTTTTAAAAAAAAAAAAAATTAATTTACATCACATTATAAAAGGTGATGCCGCAAACCAGCCATTTGCTGATAACTCATTTGATATTGTATACACATCACATTGTTTAGAGCAAGTTCCACATTTATTTAATAAAATTGTAAATGAATGTGTTCGAGTTTCAAAAAAATATGTAATCTTTATTGAGCCATCCTACGAGTTTGGATCGGATGTAACTAAAAATCATATTTACAAAAAAGGATATCCAATAATAAAAAAAAAGCTTTTTAGCGAAAGAAATTATAAAATAATATATAGAAATTCATCACCAGTTAAATCATACACTAATGGCACAGAAATAATAATATTAAAGAAAAACAGAGATAAAAAAACAATCACTAAAAGCTTATTCATTTGCCCTAGTTGCAGAAGGAGTCTTAAGATTAATAATCATAATCTTATTTGTGAAAATGAAAACCTTTTATTCAAAATTAGAAATAAGATACCACTACTGGAAGTACAAGATGGAAGTAAAAGAAATGAAAAATAATTTATATTTTTACCATAATATTGATTCTAGAATAAATAAAAATCTTTACCAATACAGTAAATATAATGGTCTTAAATTTATTAACGATTTTTATAAAAGTAGAAAAAAAATATTAAATTTGAAAGAAAACTCAAATTATCATTTAGTAAAGAAAAAAATTAGTTTGAAAAAAATTAAAATTCTATGCAGAAAATATGAAATTAATAAAAAACTATTTCTTGATAAAAAAAAAAGAAGAGAATACACGCTCAATCATTATATTAATTTTTCAATGGTGGTTTCAACATATCTTACAAAAAAATCAAATTATTCAATTTTAAGTACCCTGCTTAAGATTAACGACCTTATTGTTTATCTTTTTACAAAAAAAGATAATCAAGAGATAAATTTAAAGGATTTGAAAAAAGCAATAAATTTAGAAATATTAATAATAAAAAAGTTAGTGTATGAAAAGAATATTAAATAATTTAGCTTTCTTGTGTGCAAAAAATTCAAGATCAATTGCATACTTGCAATTTTTGAAAAAAAATAGTCTATTGCCTAGCTCTATAGTTCTAATTGATACAAAAAAACAATATAGAAACATTTTTATTAAAAAAAATATTTTTTTCAAAAATGATCTAAACATCTCCAAATTTGCTCAAGATAACAAAATTAAATTGATCAGACTTAAAAATACCAAAATTAATGATTTTAAATGCTTAAAAGCTGTGAAGAAATTAGATGAGAAATATATTATTTATGCTGCAAATTATGGAGATATTTTAAATAAAAAATATTTTTTATTAAACAAAAAATTTATCCATATTCACCCCGGAAAACTACCTCAATATAAAGGAAGTACGACATATTATTATGAAATATTAAATAAAAATTCCTTATCTTTTTCAGCAATTTTTCAATCACAGAATATTGATAATGGAAGAGTTATTTTATTTCAAAAATTCGATTTGAAAAATATTGAAAAAAAAGATTTAGATCATATTTACGATCCTTTCCTTAGATCAAAAATTTTAGTTAAAGTAGTTTCCCAACTAAAAAAAAAAGAAAAAATAACCAGTTACCCTCAATCAAAGATTGGAAAAAACACTTTTTATGTTATTCACCCTCTTTTAAAACACATTTCAATATTAGCCAGAAAATGAAAAAAATTTTATACATAACAATAGAGTCTAAATCTAGAGAACTTTATCCAAAATTATTTTTAGTTAATTCAGCTATACGAAAAAACTTTGATTGTTTCGTAGGCGATAAGGTTGCCATTTCTAGAGCGGTAAAAATTTTGGGACCTGGTATATATTTTTACAAATCAATCAACCACTACGATACGAAACATATAGAAAACATTAAAAAAAATCACTTATATGTGTCTCAAGATGAAGAGGGTGGATTTGCTAGACCAAATGATAAAGAGTTAAATAAATTTATTACTTATAGAAGTAGTAAAAAAAATATAGAATTAATTGATAGATTTTATAACTGGGGAATTTTTGATTATTCAAACTATGTTAATCGATATAAAAATAATAAAAAAAAATTCCTTATTACTGGTTCTCCAAGAATAGATCTCTGGAAAAACTCAATAAGTAAAAAAATATTTAATGAAGAGCTAAAAGAAATCAAAAAATATAAAAATTTTGTATTAGTTGCAAGCTCAGGGGTAAGCTCATTAAAAGAATTAAAAAAAAGATCAATAGTTGACAAACTCGCAAAAAAATTGAGAAATAAAAAGGAAATCAATAAAAAAAACTTTGAACATTTGTATGAATACAAAATTTTTAAAGAGAATATAAAATTAGTAAAATCTTTAGCATTTCAATTTCCAAAATTAAATTTTATTGTTAGAAAACATCCTAATGAAAACATTAAAGATTGGGAGAAAATAATAAAAAAATTTCCATCTAATGTATATTTTGATAATAGATTTGATATTTATGGCTGGTTATATTTATCTAAATGTATAATACACACAGCTTCAACCGTGGGTCTTCAGGCGTATTTTATGAAAAAGAATGTTATATCTTTTGTACCAGGGATTCCTGGATCACACAGAGGTTTTTCAAATAGATTTGGAATAAAAGCAAACAATATAAATCAAGTCTTAAAAAAAATTGATAAAATTTTAAATAATGAAAATATAAGTGGAATGTTCAGTAAGAAAAAAAATAAAATTTTACAACAAAGAATATCTTTTAAAACTAATATCTTGGCATCAGATATAATTACTGAAGATTTAAATAAATTATCCAAAAAGTTTAAAAATAGAAGAAAAGTTTTCATTTCTTTATATTCTATTTATTTCTATCTAAGAAGTTTTTTTTCAGAAATAAGACATTTTTTTATAAATAAAGAAAAAACACAGATTTTATTAGCTAGAAGATCTATTGCCGAAAAAATACCAGGTGGAATAAAAAAAAATGAAATTAAAAAATTTTATAAAAACCTTTTACAAAATAAAGAAAAGATTAACGAAATTAATATTAACCAGCTAGGTCCAAATGGGTTTTTGATTTCAAAAAAAGGAAGTCAAATAATATGAATTTAATATCAAAAATTTATTTTATTTTAACAAAACAAAACAAAAAAAAATCTATTTTTTTTTTCTTCTTTTTGATTTTAGCAACAATATTTGAAGTTTTAAGTATAAGTTTAATCTTCCCTGCGGTTACAATTTTAATTAATGCTGATTTACCTGAAAATCTACAATTTATCGATAGTGGGTTAGAGACACTTTCAACTTTAACAGGTCTTAATTATTTAATTGTAGGTATTTCAATATTAATTTTAGTTTTTTTTATAAAAAATATTTTTTTACTTTATTATTTTTGGTGGAAAAATGGATACAGCAACGATGTTCAAAAACACCTGTCCCAAAGGCTATTTATGACCTATTTACGCCAACCTTATACATTTCATTTACAAAGAAATTCCTCAGAATTGATTAGAAACCTTGTCAATGAAGTTTCAACATTTCAAAAAACATTTCAAAGCGGATTAGAATTAATTTTTGAAATTTTTGTGCTTTTTAGTATTTTGGTTTTGATATTTGTAGCAGAGCCTAAAGGTGCATTAATTGTTTTCTTATTAATTGCGATTTTTAGTTTAATAATTTACTTTTTTACCCAAAAAAAAGTTAAAAACTGGGGTAAAATAAGATTAAGTTTATCTAGTAAATATTTTCAAAATGTGACCCAAGCGATTGGAAGTATTAAAGATATTATTTTAACTGGCAGGGAAAATAATTTTTTATACAACCATTATGATCAAAAAAGTATTCTTACAAAAATACAGCAAAAATTTGCAACTATTACAATATTACCAAGGTTTTTATTTGAGTTTTTAGCAGTATTTGGAATCTTAAGTTTGATTATTTTTTTTATATCCGAAGGAAGATCTTACGAGAACATCTTACCATCGGTAAGTTTATTTGCTATGGCAGGTTATAGATTAATGCCATCAGCTAATAGAATTTTAGTAGCTGCCCAGGGTTTTAGATATCGTTATATGTCTATTGATATTTTATATGAAGAGTTAAGATTACGAGATTTACATGATAACAAAGTCGATAATGAATTTTTTGAGCCAGCGAATCCAAGCATTGAAAAAACCCAAAAATCTGTAAATCATTTCAATGATAAAGTCGAGATTATAGACTTAAGTTATAAGTACCAAAATACTAAGATAAATACTTTAAAAAATATAAATTTGACTATTGAGAGAGGTCAATCTATTGGAATTTTTGGAGCAAGTGGATCAGGGAAAAGTACCTTAGTTAGTTTAATATTGGGTCTACTAGAACCAACTTATGGAAAAATTAAAATTGATGGAAATGATTTAGATAAAATAAAATCAACTTGGCAAAAAAATATAGGTTACGTACCTCAGTCCGTTTATTTAACTGATGACACCATTTCTCAAAATATAGCTTTTGGATTATCAAAAGACTTGATAAGTGATAAAATGGTAGAAAAAGCAATCGAAGCTTCACAACTCAAAAAATTTGTAAATTCCTTGGAAAATGGAAAGGAAACAGTTGTTGGTGAAAATGGTGTTCGGTTATCTGGTGGTCAAGTTCAGAGAATTGGAATTGCCAGAGCGTTGTATCATAATCCTTCAGTGGTAATTTTTGATGAGGCTACTAGCTCACTTGATTATGAAACTGAAAAAGAATTGATGAAAGATATAAATATGTTAAAAAGCAATAAGACCTTGATTATTATTGCACATAGATTAACCACAGTAGAAAAATGCGATTTTATTATAAGACTTGAGTCAGGTCAAATTATAGAGAGTGGAAAACCAGAGGTTATTTTAAAAAAATAATTATGTATCTAAATAACGAAAAAAAACTCATCTTTAAATTAAAATCATTAAGAAAGAACCAGAATTTAATTGGAATAAAATCAGAATTTGAAGCAGAGGGTAGTTCTTTTGAAGAGGTATCAAATTTAAGATCTATTACCAGAATGTGTAACACTAAACTTTTTGTTAAAATAGGTGGAGTAGAGGCTATAAATGATATTTATAAATGTATAGAGATAGGGGTAGATGGAATAATTGCGCCTATGGTAGAAAGTAAATTTGCAGCATTTAAATTTATTTCTTTTTTTAAAAAAAAAAAATTATTAAAATTTCCTTATTTAAGTATTAATATTGAGACTAAAACGGCCTATGAAAATCTAGATGAAATAATACAGATTTGCAAGGGAACCATTAATAATATTACTATAGGAAGATCAGATCTTTCAAAAAGTTTTTTTAATAAAAAAGTATTACCTGACAGTAAATTAATACAAAGCATAATTGTAGATGTTGCAAAAAAATCTTCAAAATATGGTATTACAACAACAGTTGGTGGATCAGTAAGCCAAAATACAATTAAAGAGTATGCGAAGTCTAGATTGTTAAAAAAACATATAAAGAAACTTGAGACAAGAAAAGTGATTTTACCACTTAATAGTTTCTTGAGGGGTAATTCAATCGAACAAGCATTAGAATTTGAAAAATTTTATATTTTATATAAAAATGAAATAATTAAATTTAAATCTCAGAGTGAGAATGAGAGATTATCTATATTAACAACAAGAGTTTAAAAATGAAATATATAGCAATAATACCAGCTTTAAAAAAAAACAGATACTCGAAAAAGGGTGATCTACATTCGTGGGGAGGCTCTAATTTACTTGAATGGAAAATTTCTCAAGTCAAAAAAATCAAGGAAATTAAAAAAATTTATGTTTCTACACCCGATAAAGAGATTATTACAGAATGTAAAAAAATGAATGTAAATCATATTTTTAGAAAGCATAAAAAAAATCTTTCCAATTTTCATTATCAAATTGCAAAAAAATTTAACAACGATAATTTATTATTCATTAACACTACATCTCCATTTTTGTCATCTTCAGTTATTGAAAAAGCTATTAAAAAATACAAATCATTAAATAAAAATTATGATTCATTGTGTACTGTGAATAAAAATAAAGATTATTTTTTTTATAAAAATAAATCAATAAATTTTGATTTTGAAAAATCCTCTGTATCGAGGCTTTTGTTAAAACCATTAGTTAAATTAACTAACGGTCTGTACATAATAAATTCGAGAATTTGTCTTAGAAAAAAAAATATTATAGGAGATAAACCATTTTTTTTTGAATTAGATTGGATGTCTGGTTTAGAAATAAATTCTCTCAAAGATATCGGAATATATAATCTCTTAATTAATTACTATTTTGAAAAAGACAAAAGATAATCTTTAAATGAAAATATTAGCTTTACTAACAGGAAGAGGTGGAAGTAAACTTAAAAATAAAAATATTCTAAAAATTAACGGAAAACCTTGTTTATATTATCCATGCAAAGCTTCTAAATCTATTAAAAGTATAAAATATTTTTTTGTTTCAAGCGATGATATCAATATCCTTAAAACTGCTGAAAAATATGGATTTAAAAAAATAAAAAGGCCAAAAAAACTGAGCAGAGATAACTCTCAGCATATTGATGTTCTGAAACATGCTTTAAAAGTTTTTAGATCGAAAGAAAATTTTTTACCAGATTATGTATTAGTGCTTCTTGCAAATGCACCAATAATTAATAGTAGGTGGATTAGAGATTGTTTAAAAATAATTCAAAAAAATAAAGAGATAACATCAGTTGTTCCAGTTTATGAAGATAATGACCATAACCCTTTAAGGGCAAAAAAAATTCATAAGAAATACATTAAAAATTTTCTTAATCACAAAGGCAATATTTCTAGTAATAGACAAGAACTGCCAAGAAGTTATTTTTTATGTCACAATTTTTGGATAATTAAATCAAGTTCCATTTTTAAAAATAATGGTGAGAAACCTTGGTCTTTTATGGGAAAGAAAATTAAACCTTATATTGTTAATAAAACGATAGATATTCACGATTACTCTGATGTAATTTTAGCAAACTATATTTTAAAAAAAAAAACTAAATAAACCTTTATGGAAAAAAGAGTCTACTTATTAATGGAAACAAAAAAAAGAGAACTCGACTCAAGATGTTATTTCGCTGTAAAATCATGCCTTAAAAATTTTTCAGTTGTTTTATCTAAAAAAGACTCATTTTATAAAAATAAAAAACATTTAAAACCAGGATTTGTTTTTTTTAAAAGTTTAGGTAGAAATTATTATACAGAAATTAAAAAAGCTAAAAAATTGGGATTTAAAATTTGTGCTCAGGATGAGGAGGGATTGCAAATTTTTGATAAAGAAGACTATTTAGACAGAAGATTATATTATGATAATTTAGATTACTTAGATTACATATTTACGTGGGGGAAAAGAGATTATGAAATGCTATCAGACCTTCCTCAAAAAATTAGAGATAACATATATATTACTGGCAGTCCAAGAGTTGATATTCTTAAAAATCCTATAAACTCTATATATGCCGAAGAAGCCAAAAAAATAAAAAAAAAATATGGAAACTTTTTTTTATTTAATACTTATTTTACTTTTTCAAATCATTTTTTTTTTAAGGATAAAGAAAAAAAATCTTTAGCTCTTGAGGCAGAAGGATCATCAGAAAAATCTCTTATTTATAAAAGAGGCCTTCAAATGAAAGAATTTCAGAGCAAAACAATGGCAAAGAGTCTTGAATTTATAAAAGATTTTGCATCAAAATTTCCAAATGAAAAATTAATTATAAGGCCCCATCCTTCTGAAAACCATGAAATTTGGTTTCAAACAGCAAAAAAATTTGACAATGTTGACTGTATTTATGACGATCAAAATACATGTAGCTGGATGATGGCGTCAAGTTTCTCTATATCTTCAAATTGTACAACATCAATAGAATCATTTTTATTAGGAAAGTTTAATTATAATTTTAGGCCAATTATTGATGAAAAAGTCGAATTTGATTTACCAAAAATTTGTGGAATTAATGTTGAAACGGTTGAAAAACTACTAAATAAGATAAGTATTTTTCTTGATAAGAATACTGATGAGAAGATATTTACTGAAGAATATACAAAAAAAGTTGATAAATTGAAAAACTATATGGCAAATGTGGAAGAAAAAAAATGTTCTGTTGATGAAATACTTAACTTTTTATCAAAGGATAAAAATGAAAGTATATTTGTAAAAGAAAAATATATGAGTAGGTTTGTACTTTTTTTAAATAAGCAAATAAGAAGAATTGCATTTTACAAAATGAGAATTACGGGTGTATTCGCCAAAAAAACAAAAGATAAAATAGAATTTGCTATTCAAAAATTTCCTGATTTAAGCGAGTCTGAGATATCAGCGAAAATTTCAAATATATTAAAAAAAATGAATATTGATAATAATCTTATAGTAAAGGAGATTTACCCAGGTTCATTTTTAATTAAGGCAAACCAGAAAAAGTATTAAGATCATAGCATGAGCAAAAATTATAATAATTCGAATGATTATTTATTAAGTTTTTTTGAAAAAAAAAAAAGTAAAGATGACTGTTTCGTTATTGCAGAAATAGGTCATAATCATAAAGGTTCAGTTAAAATTGCTAAAAACCTTTTTTTATCAGCTAAAAATTGTGGAGCATCAGCAGTTAAATTACAAAAAAGAAGTAACAATAATCTGTATACAAAAAATTTTTTTAATTCAATTTATGATAATAAAAATAGTTACGGAAAAACCTACGGTGAGCACAGAGAGTTCTTAGAATTTTCTGAGAGTCAGTATTTAGAATTAATCGAATATTCGAAAGAAATAGGAATAATTTTTTTTGCCACTCCGTTTGATTTTGAAAGTATAGTATTTTTGGAAAAATTGAATTTTCCAGCCTATAAAATAGCGTCAGCAGATTTAATTAATACACCATTACAAACAAAAATTGCTGAAACAAAAAAACCTATTTTTTTGAGTACTGGGGGTGGAAGTTTTGAAGATATTGAAAGAGCATATAAAAATATAACTAAAATCAACAAAAATTTAATTATTCTTCATTGTACTGCTTCATATCCTGCTTTACCCAAGGATATGAATTTAAATGTAATACCTGAATTAGTTAAAAGGTATTCAGACACGGTAATAGGTCTATCAGACCATGAAAATGGAATAGATGCTGCTTCAATCGCATATATGCTTGGAGCTAGAGTTTTTGAGAAACACTTTACTTTAGATAGGTCTTGGAAAGGAACAGATCACCCTTTTTCACTAGAGCCACAAGGTTTAGAGAAAATGATTAGAAATCTTAAGAGAATACCATTAATGCTTGGATCAAATAATAAAAAACTACTCGAGTCTGAAAAAACACCTTTAAATAAAATGTATAAATCTATTGTTTCAGCGAACGACTTGAAGAAGAGTCACGTTTTGAGCTATAAAGATTTAGCCTTTAAATCTCCAGGAGGGGGCTTAAAACCATACCAATATAATTTATTAATCAATAAAAAAATTAAAAAAGATTTAAAAAAAGACGATTTAATCACTCTGGATTGTCTTGAGTAATCTATGAAAAATATAAAAAAAAAAATTTTTCCGAAAAAAAAAGACTTAGGCAAAAGAGAATGGGGAAATGAGGTACTAATTAACTTAATTCCAAAAAAAATCTCTTTAAAAATATTGAAAATCAAAAAAGGAAAAAAAGGTGGTTTACAGTATCATAGAAAAAAAGATGAATGTGGTTATATTCTTTCTGGAAAACTTCTCATTCGTTATGATGACGGAAAAGGAAAACTAAAAAAAAAGATATGTAAAAAAGGAGATAGTTTTCGTTTCTATCCTGGATTAGTGCATCAAGAAGAAGCCTTATCTGATTGCATAGTCATTGAAGCATCTACGCCGTACTTTAATGATAGAGTAAGAGTAGAAAAAAAATTTGGACTAAGCATTTCAAGTGGTTTAAAAACAACAAAATTGAAAGATATCAAGTTTAAGTAATGGGTTCTTTTAAAAAGTTTAAAATTATCGCTCTTATTCCAGCCAGAAAAGGCTCTGAAAGATTTAAAAATAAAAATATAGTCAGCTTGATGTCACATCCCTTGCTGGCTTACTCAATTTATTCTGCGAAAAAATCTCAAATATTTGATAAGATTATTGTTTCAACAGACTCGATTAAATACGCCAAAATCGCAAAAAAATATGGAGCAGAAGTTCCAGGACTCAGACCTAAAAAAATATCTAAATCAAAATCTTCAGATTTCGAATGGGTAAATTATGTAATTAATTTTTATAAAAAAAAAAAAGTTTATTTTACACACTTTTTCATTCTTAGACCAACAAGCCCATTTAGAACATCAAATTCAATTAAGCTTGCATGGAAAAAATATATTAATACAAAAAACTGTGAGTCTCTGAGAGCAGTATCTATTGTAAAAGAGCATCCTGGAAAGATGTGGAAGATTAGAAATAAATATATTAAACCATTTACAAATCAAAAATTTTTAAATCAACCATCATATAATTCACAATATAAATCTTTACCTGTTTTTTTTATTCAAAATGCTAGTTTAGAAATATCAAATATTTCAGTATTAAAAAAATATAGAACCATTACAGGAAAAAAAATTATACCTTATTTTAGCAAAGGATTTGAGTCTTTTGATATAAATTATCCTTTAGATTTAGATTTTGTAAAGTATTTAATTCATAAAAAAAAAATAAAACTGCCAAAAATTAAAAAAAAAAAAATATAACATGAATAAAAGAATTTATTTAATTTTGGAGATAAAAAAAAGAGAGTTAGATTCCAGATGCTATTTTGCTATTAAATCCTGTTTAAATGGATTTGAAACTGTAATATCAAAAAAAAATATTTTCTATAGAAATAAGAGTCTCTTTAAGACTGGTATGGTCGTGTTGAAAAGTCTAGGGATCAATTATTACAAAGAAATAGTGGATATAAAAAAATGTGGACACTATGTTTCTGTTATGGACGAGGAAGGACTTATGTATTTTAGTAAAGAGGATTTTATTCAAAGAAGAATATATAAAGAGAATCTAAAAAAAATTGATTATATTTTTACTTGGGGTGAAAATGACTATAATATGATCTCAGAATCTTTGCCTAAATTCAAAAATAAAATATTCAAAACAGGCAGTTCTAGGATAGATATTTTAAAAAAACCAATAAATCAAATTTACCAAAAAGAGGCAAAAATAATTAAAGAAAAGTATGGAGATTTTTTTCTTTTAAATACTTTTTTTACTTATACAAACCATTTTTTTGGATCTTGGATTAAAAAAAGGAAGGAAGTTTTACAAAGTGAAGGTTTTGATGAAGAGTCTCTTGTTTATTCTAATGGTGTGAGAATGGAGAAGCTTCAAAAAGAAACACTTAAATCTACAATTGATTTTATCGAAAAGTTCTCAAAAAGATTTCCAAACGCGAAATTAATTATAAGACCCCACATGTCTGAAAATCATGATTTATGGAAAAAAATTTCAAAAAAATATGCTAATGTTCTCATGATTTATGATGATCTTAATGCTTGTAGTTGGATCATGGCATCAAATTTTTCAATATCATCGAATTGCACAACATCAGTAGAGGCGTTTTTATTAAAAAAACTAAATTTTAATTTTGAGCCATTTGAGGATAATAACGTTTTATATAAACTGCCTAAAATGACAGGAATAAAAGTCAAGTCAACTGAGGAACTACTAAAAAAAATCGAGAATTTCGAAAAACTTGGTTTAGAAAATGAGAACTTTAGATCTTTAATGGATAAAAATTTTGATAAACTAAAGGCAAACATGGATAACTTAGATATTCATACTTGTTCAGTTGAAAACATGATCAACTATTTTTCTAAAGAATTAAACAAAAAAAGTAAAGTGGATATAGATTTAAACACAGGAAGGTTAAGTTTTTATTATAGCAAAATCAAAGCAAAAATAAATTTTTACATTATATTTATTAAATCATTAATAAGTAATGATGTAAAAAATAAAATTAAATTTGCTAAACAAAAGTTTCCTGATCTTACAAAAAAAGAGGTAGAAAATAAAATATCAATGATAGCTGAGTCGATGAATATAAAAAAAAAGTTTAATGTAAAAGAAATCTATCCTGGTTCTTTTTTAATAAAAGTTAAAAATGATTAAATTAAAGCATTAATATAGGATTTAAAATTATGTGTGGTATATTTCTGGTAATATCAAAGAAAAAGATTGATAAAAAAAAATGCTTTAAAGTGCTTGAAAATCTTAAGCAAAGAGGACCAGATGAATTTAAGTACAGCTTTTTTAATAAAGATAAAATTTTCTTATGCAATACCATACTTAATATTACTGGACTTAGAAATAAAAATTCTAAAGATCTTGTAGAGTCAGAGTCTAAAAAATTTAGTATAGCGTTCAACGGAGAAATTTTTAATTATAAAGAGCTTGCAAGAAAAATATTAAAAAAAAAGATAAGTAAATCAGTTAGTGATACCAAAATTTTAATTGATCTTCACGATAAAATTAATTCAAGGAAAATTCCCTTACTTCTAAACGGGATGTTTGCATATATAATTTACAATAAAAAAAAATCTGAGTTTACAATTGTTAATGACTCCCAAGGTGAAAAAAATTTATATATGTTTCGATCAAATAATGAAATTATATTTTCATCTAATATAAGTTCGATATTAAAATATAAACCACAAATTAAAATTAATAATAATGTTATTAAAAATTATTTCATAACGAGACATTTGATGCCATACAATAATACCTGTTATGAGGGAATTAAAGTTTTAAATCCAGGATCTTTTTTTAAAATAAAACTACCTAAATTTAATATTCATGAAGATATATATGAAAATCCAGTAGATTGGATAAGTGAAAACAAATATAAAAAATACAAAAAACTCACAGAGTCTGAAACTACAAAAAAAATTGAAAATTTATTAAAAAAACAAGCAAAAATAATGATACCCGATAAAAAGTTTGGTTGTATCTTTTCTGGAGGCATTGATTCATCTCTTCAATCAGGCATTATTAATTCCATTAAAAAGCCAAGTACCTTAGCCGTTCTCCATCACGAAGGAAAAGACAATATCAGCAAAAGAATAAATAATTTTCAAAAATATTTTAAAACCAAAATACACAAAATTAATATTACGCCGGCAAAGTATTATAATGATTTACTTGTGGTTTATAAAATTAGCAAACTTCCTGTCTATACTCACAGCGTTGTTGGTATTCATCAAATATCAAAGTTTTTTAAAAAAAGAAAATGCAAAGTTTATTTTTCAGCTGATGGTGCCGATGAACTATTCGGTGGATATAGGATATACAGTATCTTGGATTGGTTTTCAAAGAAACTTGACCTATCACCATATTCTTCAATTAATAAAAATATTAAAAAAGATATGAAATTTGAGAATCACAAGTATGAAAAAAGACTTAACGATTTTAAAAAAAAGGTTAAAAAAAAATATAGTTTTTTAAAAAATAAGCAAGAAATTAATATTCAATCAAATTTATTTTGTGATTATTTTTTACAAGCAGTAAAAGTTGGAAATGCTTGTAATGATCTAGTAGGCTCGAATAATTCAGTTGAAATAAGAAATATTTTTATCCAAAAAAATGTAATAAAAGAAATTATAAATATACCAGCGAAGTATAAAATTAATAAAAAAAAAAATAATGAAAATTGTTTAAAAATTATACTAAAAAATTTATTTACTAAATATTTTGAAAAAAAGTTTATATATAATAAACAAGGTTTTGCTGGTTATCCTAATGAGATAAATAGTAAGTCAAAAATTAAATTTAAGAATACAATAAAATTATTAGGGAATAAATTTGTTAATAAGTATAAAAACTTTAAAGATATTGAGTGGAAATTAATAAATATAAATTTGTTCCTGCAAACAGTTAAAAGATACAAATAATTTTATTAAAATTCTATTGTAAAAATTTTTGCCGTATGTAAAGTAAATTAACTATGAAAAAAATAGTTTTAATTTTTACAACGTTTCTTACATTGCTTCTTATTTCGCTTATATTGTTTGGAGGAATTTTAAAATACTCAGACAGAGGGGGAAAAAAATTTATTTTTTTGCAAAATATTGTAAATTTTATAGCTGATATACCTGATATATTAAGGCCTTCAAATATAAAAAATTTTTTTGTTGAAGGCGAAGAGTTATTAGCAGAAAGCAAAAGACACTATAATAAAGAAAAATTTAAAAGATTTCAAAACGTTAAACAACGTGATGAATTACTAATTATTGCCCGTTATGATGGTGATTTAAAGAGAAGCATTGTAGAAATTGTAGATCTTAATTCTTTTGATGTAATTCATTCTTATTTACCTGATATAAATTTAATAAATTCAAAAGTAGACGTATCGAAAGAGGAATTCTCTAATCATTTAATACAATTTAGTGAAAAAAGACATCAAATGATACATCCTTTATTACTGAAAGATGGTAGTTTAATTTTTAATTCAGGCGCACTAACAAAAATTGATTTCTGTGGAAATTTATTATGGCTTAACGATGAGGATGGTTTTCATCATTCTATAGAAGTAGATGATGACGGAAACTATTGGACTTCAACTTATATGTTCCCTTATGCTTTAGATAAAAAATTAGTTGGTACTCAATATGGTAATTTTGATGATGATGCGATAACAAAAGTTTCTGAGTCTGGTAAAATAATTTATTCAAAATCTGTTGCGGAGATAATGCTCGATAATGGTTTATTTGGACAAGTTTTTGGTAGATATAGATTTTTTCTTGACGATCCTATTCATGTAAATGATGTAGAGCCAGTTTTATCAGATGGACCTTATTGGAAAAAAGGAGATTTATTAATTAGTTCAAACGTTTTGTCAGCAATAATACACTATAGACCTAAAAGTAATAAAATAATAAATTATATCGTAGGACCTTTTTCTCAACAACATGATGTGGATATAATTTCTGAAAAAGAAATATCAATGTTTAATAATAATTCATATAACACTATTAATAGAAAAGAAGTATTAACATATTCAGAAATTGTAATTTATAATTTTGAAACAAAAAAGTTTTCAAAAAAATTCGAGGAAAGCATGATAGAAAACAAATTTATTTCAAAATCTCAAGGGATAAGTGATTTTTTAATTGATGGATCTTTAATGGTGGAAGAGCAAAACCATGGAAGGATATTATTTTTTGACGCTTCTGGAAATTTAGAATGGGAGTATGTTAATAAAGCGAATAATGGGAGTGTTTACCTTTTATCTTGGTCAAGAATAATAAACGATCAAAAAGTAATTAAAAATTTTAGAGATAAAGTAAAAAATACAAAATGCAAAAAATAGTTTTTACAAATAGTTTCATTTTTTTTATCATATCATACTGTTCAGAAGCTCTTGCTTATATTGGTCCTGGTATGGCAGGCGGGGTATTAGCAGCTGCCTTAGGTGTAATTCTAGTAATTATTATTGGAATTTTTGCAATATTGTTTTATCCAATTAAAATCTTTATTTCAAAATTAAAAAAAAAGAATTATCAAAATATTGATCAAAAATCTGATATCGACAAAAAGTGAAAATTCATATCCTTATTTGTATATTATCAATTTCATTTTTAGAAATAATAATTTTTTCTAATTTCTTTGAAAGATTAAAAAAAAATTTTTCATTTTTTCAAGAAATATTTTCAATTTTTAAATCTCATATAATCTCAGATTCTGAGAAGCAAAAAAATATTCTAAATATTTGTAAAAAAATTTTAATTAATTTGTCTAAGGTTTTTGCTATATTATTTTTTTTATTAATAATTTTAATTATTACGAATAAATTATATTCACCTTTGATTAATTATCTTTTTACTTTTGTTGGAACTGCTGAAGTAATATTTATATCTATAATTTATTTATATTTAAGAAAAAAATTTAAATAAACTATGATATTTTCAGTCTTATATTTGCTGCAAATCTGACTTTATCGGATGAGTTCTTATTAGTTTTGTGTATTAGATATTGGCTAAATACAACTAAATCCCGTTGACCTAAATTAACAAACTTTTCTCTAAATAATTTTTCAAATTTTTTAATGTTTTTAGGTATAAAAGAATTAATTGCCTTTTCATGCTTTTTAAAATTATTTACTTTTTTTTGAAAACCTACTTGGTGACTACCCTCTAAAACACTCATTGTGCCATTCTTTTTTGAACATGATCCAATAACGGGAAACTGAAAATGTATAGTTTCCAGATCTTTATAATATGGTTTTTCTTGATGCCATTTATAGGAAGTTCTGTTTGAATTTTTAATTCCAATAGCAAGTCCTGTATTAACAACTTTAAATTTTTTATTCTTATAAATTTTTTTTGATAAACTTGTTAATCTTTTTGAGAATCGAAAATAAACTTGATTACTACAATATTTTTTAAAAGCTTTATATAGCTCATCATATCGTAAATTTTTTTCGTATTGACTAATTATTTTGTGAATACTTTTTTTATCAAGTTTTTCTGATAAAACATTTGAGTAAGTTTTTATTAATGTTTCTGAAAATTCTCTTTTCTCTTTTTTTGTTAAAAAATTTTTAACTACAAAATAACCTTTTTTATTAAAAATATCTATTTTACTAGAAGAAATCATTTTTACCTAATTTATAACCAACATAATAATTCATGCCAACTCCATTATATCCTTTAAAGATATACCTCGTTGTAGAAATATATTTTTTCAATTTAAAAAATTTTTCGTTGTTATCTTTGTTCTCATTCATAATTTTTATAATATTTATTACTTCTCTAAAAAAACGTTTATTATGTTTCTTGTCAAGTATGCTTATTTTCTCTAAATTAGATATTTTATGATCTAATTGTCTTAAGTTTGAAACAAGTTTATTAAGGTTTACATCACAACTTTTAAAATTTTTATCGTTCACTATTCTAGAAGTATAATCTCTAATTTTATCTAATTTTTTTATTTTAGATAAAAATTTACCTAAATGACTTTTATTTGTATTTAATGATAATGACTGAAAATCATGTAAATAAATTTCATTTTTTCTTTTTACTATATTATGAAATTGTTTTGATTTGTTATTAAGAAGCTTAAATTGAGTTTCATTTAAACCTAAAAAATTTTCTATGTCTTTTATGTCAGGATAAGTTGAATAAAGAGTTATATTATGCTCACTAAAAATTCTAAATATACTCTTAACATCTATTGCAGCAAATTTGGGATTTACAAAAGTATCAGCAATTATCGCATCAGCACTTCTTCCACTAAATTTTATCGATCTTGAAATGCTCTCTTTAAATAATATTTTTGCTTTGGCATATATTTCTTTTTCGTCCTCACAAATATTAAAAAGAATTAATCTCATCAAATTTCTTTGAAACATGCCACTTTGATTTGCTATTCCAAATATTATAAATCCTTTTTCTTTGACAAAACTACATGCTATTTCCAGATTTTTATAAGAATCTTTAGTGTGATGTGCTACACCGTTTGACACTACAAAATCAAATTTTTTATTAGATTTAAATTTAAAAATATCACTATTAACAATTTTGAACTTATTCTTAGAGTATTTTTTGAAGATTATATTTGCTTGCTGGCAAGAAAATTTATCATAATCAACTAAAGTACATTTTGCTCCCATCATAGATAAGCTAAGAGTATTTTGCCCAGCCCCTGAACCTAAATCTAATAAAGTCGAATCTTTTAACAGTTTGTCAGTTATTTTAAGCTTTAAATAAAAATTTCTTCTGTTATTAACGAATTTTATCACTTCATTTTTATTATTTAAATTTTTTAAATAAAATGAGGGATTAGATTTAGCGTAAACTCTATTAACTTGACGTAAAACAGAAATTTTATTCTTTTTTTTCATTAATAACGTTTAATGTTCATAAAAAAGCCACTTATATACAAAATAATAAGATATGCAAAAAATAAGTTACTTAATTATTTTCTTTTTGATATAGGTCAATTTCATGAAGAAGGATGAATACGTCGAAAAACTATCAGAAACTTTTGGTCATTTTATTGAATCACTAAAAAATCCGCAAATTTTAGAATTCGGAGTACGTCATGGACTGTCTACAAATTTATTTTTAAAAGTTTGTGAAAATAATAATGGCCATCTTTACTCGGTAGATATTGACGATTATTCATCAAAATTTTACTCTAATAATTGGACTTTTATACATGGTAGTGATGATAACTTTTCATTAGTAGAAAAACATATCCCTGAAAAAATTGATTTAATATATATCGATAGTTTTCATGATGCTGAACACGTAAAAAAAATATTTTATCATTATTACAATTTTTTAAAAAAAGATGGTTACATGGTAATTGATGATATTAGTTGGTTACCATATTCAAAAAAAAGAGAAAGGAATAATTTTAATAGCGAAATTAATAATCTAGAAACTTTTTATAAAATTTTAGATATATATAATTCTAATTACGATAAATTTGATTTAACTTTTAATTTTAAAAGTTCTGGTGTAGCAAAAATTATAAAAAGAAATAACGAAAATTTATCTGAAATTGATAAAGTTTTAACTAGAGAGACAACTATCAAAAATATAGTGCGAAAAATTTTAAGAAAATTAAAATCAAATGAAAAAAATTAAAGTGATTACTTCAAGTCCAGGATTAAGTGGGGCTGGTTTAATTTTTGATTACTTACTTGATCGAAAAGATTTTGTAAGCCCTTTTAAAAATTTTCCTGATGATGATCAACAAGCTGAATTTAGATTTGTCACAGACCCAGGAGGATTAAATAGTTTATATTATGGGTTTTATGAAAACTTCAGCATTAATAACTGCGCCTACGTTTATAATGAATTTAATAAATATTTAAACAAACTAAAAAATCTATCTATAAAAAAAAAAAATAATAAAATATTTTTATATAATGATAAGTTTTTTAAAGAAATTGATATTTTTAAAAAAAAAATAATAAGGTTAGAGTATTATGGTCTCCCACAATTTTATAGACTAGGATTAAGTAATAAAGATAAAATTATCTGGAAATTATCAAATAAAATTAAAAGTGCGCAGGATAGTAGATTTCTTAAAATGGTAATACCAGTTGAAAAATCAATTTTTATAAAAACTGCCCAAAATTTAATAAATAATTTCTTAGTTTCAAAAACCAAAAAACAGAAAAATATTGTTATCGATCAAGGTATTAATTTTTGGAAACCAGATACTTCCTCAATTTTTTTTACCAATAGCAAAATTGTTATCATTACAAGAGATCCTAGAAGTATCTTTGCAAGCATGAAATCAAGAAAATCTTTGTCTTATCCTGGTAATAATGTTCATACATTCATTAAATGGTATAAACTGATAATGGCAAATTTCAAAAAATTTAAAAACAACAAGAAAATAATTTTTATCAAATATGAAAATTTCATATTAGATTATGATAGAGAGGCAAAAAAATTACTGAAATTTCTCAACTTAAAAAGGTTGAAGAATAAAAAATTTGATATAAATAATTCTAAAAAAAATATTTTTAAAGCAAAAAAAATATTAAACAAAAAAGAATTAAACTTAATTGAAAGAAAACTAAAAAATTATCTTCAATGGCCAAAAAAAATTTATATTTAATTAGACATGGAAAAGCTTCAATGGAAGGCTCTGACAGAGAAAGAGTTTTGGATAATGATGGCAATACTCAAGCTATATCGCTTTGTAAAAAAATTAAAAAACAGTTTGAAAATCGAAAAATAAGAATAATTTCTAGTCCTTTCAAAAGAGCAATGCAAACTATAGAAAAACTGTCTTTTGATATGAGTATAAATATTGAACAAAGTGATGCTTTAGAGGAAATTAAAATTGGTAAGGACGAAAATTTATCTAAGCATCAAATTATTGAAAAAATGTGGAATGATCAAAATTTTAAAGTAAAAAATGGATCATCTCAATCTGAACACGTAAAAATGATAAAGCAGAATATTGAAAAAATATTAGATGAATTCTATCAAAATGACTATAATTTAATATTAGTTTCCCATGGAAATTCGATTGGTATTATTCTAAAGTATTTTTTAAACACAAGTTTTACATTTAATGACTGGAAAAAAATAAGTATGCCAGATATGTATTGTTTGGAATTTGATGAAAATAATAAAGTGATTAACTTTAATAGAGACATAGAAGATATAGAAAAAATATTTACAATTCAGAAATGACAGAACAAATTAATAAAAAATATCTTAAAGAAAAGCAGTATAAATCTACAAAATATTTGGAAGCTAGAATTAAAATTCACCAATATACAAAAAATAAAATTGGATTTCATGAATGGATCTTCAATCAATATGACCTGTCACAATTTCAAAAAGGCAATGATGTTATAAAGATATTAGATGTAGGATGTGGAACAGGAGTATTTTGGAAAAAAAATATTGAAAATTTTAAAAAATATAATCTCGATATTGTTTTTACTGATGCAACTTCTGCCATGGTTGAAAAAGAAAAAATAAATACTACAGAATTAAATGCAAAAAAAACTTTCGAAATAGCTGATATCGATAACTTAGATAAATACAAAAACCAATTTGATATAGTTTTTTGTCATAATGTAATTTACCATGCTGAAAATAAAGACAACTCAATTAAAAATCTTAAAGATTGTTTAAATGACAAAACATCTTCTTTTTGCAGTATAACAACTAACAGTGAAAAACATATGCTCAACGTATATGAAATAGGAAGAAATTTAGACAATAATTTTCCTACAGATAGAATTATCGATTCTTTTACCGAGGAAATAGCAGATCAAATGTTACCTAAACATTTTAAATTAGAAAAAAAGGTAGAAGAAGAGGAGCTAAGGGTAACAGATTGGGAAGTATTGATGGGTTTTGTTGCATCTGGTGTTGAGCCAAGAGGAATCAAACTTGTAGATAATTTTTGGGATGAATACAAAAAAATTTATGATGAAGAGTTTAAAAAAAATGGATACTTCAAAATAATTAAAAGATCTCCATTATATATTTGTAAAAAAAATTAATCGTAAGATGATTTTATGGATAACTGGAATATCAGGGTCAGGTAAGACAACTATTGGGAAATCTTTTTTCAAAAATTTTAAAAAAAATCATAAAAATACAGTTTTTTTAGATGGTGACGAGTTTAGATCTTTATTTGGTAATGATTTAAAATATACACTTAAAGATAGAGATAAAAATGCACAAAGAATGACATCTTTTGTGAAATATTTATCAAATCAAAAAATTAATCTTATAATTAGTGCTAATCTTACATCCCAAAGATATAGAAATTGGTGTAAGAAAAATTTAAAAAATTTTGTCCAAATTTATATAAGAGCAAATTTAAAATCACTAATTAAAAGAGATTATAAAAGACTTTACAAAAAAGCCTTAAAAAAAAAAATTAAAAATGTAGTAGGTGTAGATCTTCCTTTTAAAGATCCAAAAAAAATTGACCTTTTTTTGAGTAATGATGGATCTAAAAAAGAATTTTTAAATAAAAAAATCATTATCAAAAAATTTTTAATTAAAAAAAAAATTAAGATTTATTAAGTATGTTCATAAATAAGGCTCAGAACTTAGGTTTTTTAAGTAAATTCAAGATAGCTAACGTAGAGATACCAAAATTTATTTTTTTTAGCGTTGGAGAATGGAAAATTAATAAGGATTTTTTGATTAATAAAATAACACAATCCTTAGGAAAGAGAATTTGCATCAGGTCATCATTTTATAGAGAAGACTCTTCCAAATCCTCATTGGCAGGCAAATTTGAGAGTTTCATTGATATTAAAAATGATAAAATAAATATAAATGCTTCGGTAATAAATTTAATAAATCAATATAAAAAATTCGATAAAAATAAAAAATATTTTTTAAAAAACTATTTAATAATTCAAAACTTTGTAAAAGATTCAATATGTAGTGGTGTAGTAACAAATTATACATTAGGTGATGGAGCCCCATATTATTCTATAAACTATAATGACCAAACCAGTTCGACTCTCTCTGTTACGGCAGGTGATAAAAATAGTTACAGAGTCATAGATATCTCAAGAAACTCAAAAAAAAACATTAGATCAATGAAATTTAAAAAGATCGTTGATGCTGTAAAAAAAATTGAAAATATCTATAAACATAAGCCTCTTGATATTGAATTTGCTTTGAATAAAAATTATAGAGTATTTATTTTACAAATTCGACCCATTTCCACATCGTTTAAGTGGAAAAAAATAGATCAAAAAAAATTTAATAATTTGCTTAAAGAAAGTGAAAAAAAATTTAAAAAAATTTCTAAAAGAAATTTAGTTTATGGAAATAAGGCAGTGTTTGGATTAATGCCAGACTGGAATCCTGCTGAAATAATTGGATTTCAACCAAATTTATTCTCTTACTCATTATATAAATTCTTAGTTACAGATGAAATTTGGGCAAGTGCAAGAGAGGAAATGGGTTATAAAAAATTAAATAATCCCAAATTAATGTATTCTTTTACAGGAAAGCCATATATTGACTTAAGAATGTCATTTAATTCTTTTCTACCTAAAAATCTAAACCAAAAAATTCAAAAAAAAATAACAAATTATTGGATAGGTCAGTTAGTTCAGAAACCTTATCTTCACGATAAAATTGAGTTTGAAATTACTGATAACTGTTATTATTTTGGTTTAGAAAAAAAGATTAAAAAGGATTATTATTTTTTAACGCAAAAAGAAAAAGATATATTTATTGATTCATTAAAACTTTTAACAAACAATATACTTGAAAACTATAAAATTGAGTTTGAAAGTATGAAGAATAAGCTTTTTGATTTAGAGAATTTTAGAACACGGTATATTAAAGAATATCTAGATAAAAAAGATTATATTAAATATTCAAAAAAATTGTTAGAAAAATGTAAATATCTTGGATTAATGTCATTTTCAAAACAAGCAAGAAATGCATTTATTTCAAAAAAAATTCTCACTTCTTTTATTGAAATAGGCGCCTTATCAAAATCAAGTTATTATAAAATCTTAAGCCATCTCAAAACCGTCTCCCATGATTACATTTCAGATCAAAAAAAGCTTAAACTTAAAAAAATTAATAAAAGCGATTTTGAAAAAAAATATTTTCACCTAAGACCAAACACTTACGATATTTTAAATAAAAGATATAACGAGAAAATAATGGTAAACAAAATTAGTGATCAAGAACTTGAAAAAATTTTAAGTTTTAATACAAAAAATATTGAAAAACTACTTACTGATAAGGAATTTTCTGCATTAAGTAAAATCTTAAATAAAGAAAAAATTAAGATTGATGTTAAGGATTTGCTAAATTTTTGTATCGCTTCTCTTAAATTAAGAGAGAATTATAAATTTATTTTTTCTAGATCTTTAAGTGATGGAATACAACTTTTAAGGAATTATTCCTTAAAAATGGGTGTTACAGAGCAATTTTCTAATGTAGATTTGAAAACTATATTTAAAATTCGAAAAAAGTCTGATTTGACGGTCTTAAAACACAGGTTTTTTACTTATAAAAAACAAAGTGAATACTTTAATTTTGTAAAATTACCTTATCTTATAGTTTCTAATAACGATTTCTTTGTATCGTCAATACTATTATCAAAACCAAACTTTATAACTGATAGAAACATATCAGGAAATTTAATATTTTTAGACGGTAAATCAAAAAAAAAATCGTTAAAAAATATGATAGTAGTGATAGAGAATGCAGACCCTGGTTTTGACTGGATATTTTCTCACAAAATTAAAGGTTTGATAACTAAATTTGGTGGAATAAACTCCCATATGTCAATAAGATGTGAGGAATTAAACGTGCCTGCAATAATTGGTTTTGGGGAAGATAACTATTCTAAAATTATTAATAAAAAAGAGTTAAATATAAATTGCAAACTACAAAAAATAAGTTTTGGAGAATAAACAAATGATTAAAATTGGCATTACATCAAACATTAAAGAATACTATAAAGGTTATATAGATTTTTTAGATCATTATTGGATAGAATATTTTGGGAAAAGAAGGTCTGAATATAAATTAATACCAAATAATACTTATCTATCAGAAAAAATCTTAAAAAAAATAAATATGCTAATTTTGTCAGGTGGAAATGATATACTTTCAAAAAAGAAAGACTCTTTGATAAGAAATAAGATTGAAAAAAACTTAATTAATAAAGCAGTCAAAAAAAAAATTCCTATTTTAGGAATTTGTAGAGGTGCTCAATTATTGAATATGAGCTTTGGTGGAAAAATTAAAAAAGTTAAAAATCAAATGAGAACCCGTCATAATATTTACAATACTAAAAATGCATTTATAAAAAAAAACATTTTAAATGTAAATAGTTTTCATAATTATGGAATCAAAAAAAAAGATTTATCAAAAAAATTTGTTGCAATAGCTGTTGATAAAGAAAAAAATATTGAAATGTTTTTCTCAAAAAAAAATAAAATTCTTGGAGTAATGTGGCATCCGGAAAGAGAAAAAAATAAAAAGATGTTAACAGATTTTATAAAGATTCTTACGAAAAAATGATTGCAGTTATCTTGTGTGCTGGAAGAGGTAGAAGATTTAATCTTAAAACCCCAAAATGTTTACTTAAGATTAAAGACGAAACATTAATAGAAAAATGTTTAAAAAATTTTGAGAAAAATGAAATAAAAAAAGAAAATATTATTCTAGCCACCGGATATAAGGATAATCTAATTAAAGATAGAGTTGGTCATAAATACAATTTTATTAAAAATGAAAAATACTTAACGACCAACATGGTTTACACATTTTTTAACGCGATAAAAAATTTTGACAAAAATCAAGATATTGTTATTTCTTATTCAGATATACTTTATGATAATAAAGATCTTAAAAATTTAATAAAGTCAAAAAAAGATATTACTACTTTAATTGATTTTAATTGGAAAAAAGCTTGGAAAAAAAAAGGAAAATTACTAGAAGACTCTGAAACATTAAAAATTAAAAATCAGAAAATCGTTTCTATAGGAAAAAAAACAAGAAATATAAAAGACATCGATGCAAGATTTATAGGAATTACAAAATTTTCTTCTAATGTAATAACAAAACTTCAAAATATTTATGAAAGCCATTTAAAAAAAAACCCAAGTAAATTTAAAAAAATGGATATGACTAATTTTTTTAATTTCCTTATAAAAAAAAACTTTTCAATATTTTTCACTAGATCAAATAAGCAATGGTACGAGTTTGATGACAAGGGTGATTTAGACTCTTTTTTGACTAAGTAAGGATAAAAAAAGTAATTAGTTAAATTACTGTGATTTATCATATGTTTTTTCATATCTTGTTCATAATTTGAACAAACTTCAAGTTATAATGCTTAAATTACTTGATACTTTCAAAAGCTTAACTTAAAAGAACTTATGAAAAAAAAGGCACTCATATTTGGAGTAACGGGACAAGATGGATCATATCTTTCTGAATTACTTTTAAAAAAGGATTATAATGTTATTGGAGTCATGAGAAGGTCAAGCGCCTTCAATACGGCAAGAATAGATCACCTATATAAAAGTCATCCTGATAATTTTGATACTTCTTATGGGGATTTATCAGATTTAAATAGTATAGAAAGAAATATAGAAAAATTTGAGCCAGATGAAATATATAATTTAGCTGCCCAAAGTCATGTTGGAGTAAGTTTTGAAATTTCTGACAGCACTCTAGACATAAATGCTTTTGGACCATTCAATATTTTGCAAGTTATGAAAAACAAAGGAATTAAATCAAAATTTTATCAGGCTTGTTCTAGTGAAATGTTTGGAATTTCCCCCCCACCACAAAATGAAAACACCTTATTTCAACCTCAAAGTATTTATGGAGTTTCAAAAGTTGCAGCTTATTATACAACTAGATATTTTAGGCAAGCATTTAATATGTTTGCTGCTAATGGAATTTTATTTAATCATGAGTCTCCAAGAAGAGGACTTAACTTTGTAACAAGAAAAATTACAATCGGTATTGCAAAGATACTTACAAAAGAAATTAAATTTTTAGAGCTAGGAAATTTATCAGCTAGAAGAGATTGGGGATTTGCTGGTGATTATGTGGAAGCGATTTGGACAATATTGCAACAAGAAAAACCTGACGATTTTGTTATTTCTACGGGAGAGAATTATTCCATCGAGGATTTTGCTAAGGAAGCATTTGCAGTAGTAGGACTAGACTGGACTAAGTTTGTAAAATCTAACGTATCAAGATACTTAAGACCATCTGAAGTCCCTGACTTATTAGGAGATAGCACAAAAGCTATCAAAAAATTAAACTGGAAACCAAAGGTATTGTTCAAAGATTTATGTTTGATGATGGTAGAGAGTGATTTAAAAAATTATAATTTAAGTTTAAATGAAGCAAGAGAAATTGCAAAAAAACTATAGAAATTTTTTTAAAAAAAAACTTAGTAATAAAGTTATTGCCATAACAGGCTCAAGAGGCTTTATTTCTAAACATATTATTCAAGAATTAAAATCTTTAAAGCTCAAAAATTTAAAGATTAAAGAATTAAATTCTCAGAATACAAACTATTTTGATTTGAAAAATCTAAATTCGAAACTTAAATCAGTTGACATTGTTTTTCATTTATCATCAGCAACAGGTGGAATAAAATATACTAAAGAGAACATGTCTGATCAATTTTATATAACAATGAGTAAAGATCTAAATATTTTTCAATCAGCAAAAACAAATAATGTTAAAAAATTAATAACTTTAGGAAATCTTCATGCATACCCAAGAAATATCAATAAGGCTCTTCAAGAAAACAATCTTCATGGCAAATTACCATTTGCAGGCCATCTAGGAATTGGATGGTCAAAAAGAAATTTGAGTGTCATGGGAGATATATTTAGTCAAAATAAATCAAAAACAAGTTTCATAACACTTTATTCAGCAAATTGTTATGGGCCTGGGGATACACTAGATTTAAACTATGGACACATAATCCCCAAATTGATCATACAATGCTTAAAAAACAAAAACTTTGAATTATTCGGAAGTCTCGAGGCTGTAAGAGAATTTATTTATGTAAAAGACCTAGCAAGAATAATGATATTAGCTGCAATAAAAGTCAATAAATCAAACATTTTTAACATTGGGTCAGGTGAGTCAATTAAAATTTCAAAATTGGTTAAAATTATAAAAGAGAAAACTAAATTTGAAAAAAAAATTATAAATAAAAGTAAAATTAAAGATAATTCGAGAAGAGTTTGTAACAGTAAAAATTTAAAAGAACAGATAAAATATAAGATTCTTTATAATTTGGACAAAGGACTAGAGGAAACAATACTCTGGTATAAAAAATTTCAAGACAAATGACAGTTAAAAAAAAAATCAAAATTGTAATTTTTGGAGATTTAAATAATATTATTTGTCGAGTTTTATTCTGGCAGATGATGAAACTATCCAAAGAAAAAAATATAGAGTTAATAAAATTTTACAATACAGCCAAAAATAATGAAAATTTAATTAAAAACATTATTAACTTTATATTTATAAAAATCTTTAATCCTTTAAAACATAATTTTTTTTTTAATAATACCGGCATTTTTATTAAATTTTTTTCAAATATAGATATTCAAAATATTCCAAATATTAATGAGAAAAATTTCGTAAAATATTTACACCAAAGTAGATACGATTACGCTTTCTCATTTTGCTGTAATCAAATATTTAAAAAAAAAACACTAAAATGTTTTAAAAAAGTTATTAATTATCATAGTTCAATTTTACCCAATTACAGAGGTTTAAATTCAACATTATGGTCAATTTTTTTTGAAGAAAAATTCACTGGATATACATTTCATTATACCAGTTCAAAAATCGACAATGGAAAAATTATTCTTAAAAATAAATTTAAAATTGATTATCAAAACTCATATAAAAAAATTGAAATGTACAAAACAATTCTAGCAAAAAATTCTTTAAGAAAAGTTCTAAATTTAGTTTTAAAAAAATTCAAAGGTAATTCTCAATCTAAAAAGGGAAGTTATTACGGAAAAAAGGATATTAAAAGAATTACTACGTATAGAGAAATAAAGAATATTCAATTAATTAAAAAAGTTATAAATATTTGGGGAGGGATTATTCTTATTAAAAATAATAAAAAATTTTATATTACAAAAATTAATGATTATGGCAATATTTCTGGGATAAGTTACTATCCTGCATTTATATTTAATTTTTTAACTTTTAAAAAAAATTTATAGATTATGAAAAATGATGTAGAAATTTCAAAGATAAATTCAAAAGACTTAGATTTAATCGCTAAACTTTGGATTAATTCTTTTGATTATAATTTCTATTCGCTATTAGGAAAAAAAATTACGATTGATTATCTTAAAATGATAATGAGCCATGAGGGAAATTATATTTTTAAAATAACAAAAGACAATATTATCAGGGGCTTCGTTATTTACGCAAATGACAAAATAATTAATAAAAAACTTATAAAAAAAAATATTTTTATGATATTTTTTGTTTTAAGCAAGATGTTTTTTTCTCTTAAAATATTTAAAATTTTATTTATTCTTAAAATGATATTGTATATTTTTAAAAAAGATAACCATAATTTTAAAATTCAATATGAGATTGAGTTAGTTGTAATTTGTATCAATAAGTTAGAAAGAGACTTGGGTTTAGGTAATAAGCTTTTTAAATATACTATTAATGAAATTTTTAAAAATACAAAAATAAATAAGATTTATACTAAAACTGCTTTTCCAAGTTTAAAAACAGAAATATTTTATTTTAATAGTGGTTTTAAATTTCTAAAAAAAACATTTTATGGAAAGTGGCAAATACTTTTGTTAGAAAAAAAAGAATATGAAGCGAATTAATCAAATAGAACCTGTCATAACGAAAAAAGATAAAATTGCTATATCTCAATATCTTAAAACTAATGGGTGGATTACAGAAAATAAAGTAACAACAAAATTTGAACAAAAATTCGCTAAAATCGTAAACTCAAAATATTCTGTTGCATATCCCAATGGAACTTTGACAATATTGTCAATTCTTTTAGCTTTAGGAGTAAAGAGAAATGATGAAGTAATAGTTCCAAATTATACTATGGTTGCAACAGCGAACGCAGTAATCCTTGCGGGTGCCAAACCAATTTTATGTGATATCTCAAATCAAAATTTATGTCTTGATGTAAATAAAGTTATTAAAAAAATAAATAAAAAAACTAAGGCTTTAATTTATGTTACGCTCAATGGAAGATCTGGCAATTTAGATAAAATCCAAAAAATTTGTAATAAAAAAAAAATATACCTTATTGAAGACTCTGCTCATTCAATTGGATCTTACTTAAAAAATAAACATCATGGTACATTTGGTATTGCTTCATCATTTTCATTAAGTATGCCCAAACTAATTACAACTGGTCAAGGAGGATTTGTAGTTACTAATAATTTTAAAATTTTTAATAAAATAAAAGAGTTAAAAAATTTTGGAAGGAAAACTGACGGAAATGATATCTATTTTTCTACAGGTTATAATTTTAAATTTACCGATTTACAGTCATCCTTGGGTTTAAGCCAGATCAGAAACATTTCTTATAGGGCTAAACAAAAAAAAATGATTTTTAAAAATTATTATAATGAACTCAAAAAAATCAAAGAAATTGAAATGTTTAAATTCAATAATAATGAAACTCCTTGGTTCGTAGACATCTATTTAAAAAATCCGAATAAATTAAAAAATTATTTGAAAAAATTTAATATAATGTCAAGAAATGTTTATCCACCTTTGAATACATTAAAGATATTTAATTTGAAAGGATCCTTTGAAACATCGGAATATTATTGTCGAAGAGGCCTTTGGTTACCTAGTTCGATAAATTTAAGTAAAAAAGATATCAAATTTATCACTAATAAAATAAAGAATTTTATTGTAAATCATGCAAAAAATTAAATTTAGTTATATTAATTCTTACTCTAAGAAAAAAGGTATACTAACAGGTGGCATAAGAGGAAAAAAAAATAAAAGACCTTTATTTTCAATTATTTCAGTAAACTTAAACGATGATTTAGAAAGCACAATTCTTAGCATTAAATATCAAAAATATAGAAACTTAATAGAACATATTATTATAGATGGTGGTTCCAGAAAAGGTTATTTAAGATTATTGAAACATTATAATAAAAATATTGATTACTGGATTTCAGAAAAAGATAATGGAATATGGGATGCAAGCAATAAAGGAATAAAATTAGCAAGAGGAAAATTTATAGGCTTATTAGATTCAGGTGATATTCTAAGCCATAATGCTTCAGAAATTTTAAGAAAAATGCAAAATTCAAAAAAAAAATTAGATTGTCTTGTTGGAAGCGTTATGAGAGAACGATTGTTATCTGGTTTCTACCCAAAAAAAATAAACACTCATTTAAATGTATTTCCATCAAATTCAGGAGGTTTTTTTTTGAGCAATAAAATGCAAAAAAAAATTGGATTATTTAATGAAAAATATAGATGCTCTGCTGATTACGATTTAGTATATAAAATGATAAAATCCCAAAAAGTGAATTATATTTGTTCAAAAAAAAATGAAATTTTGTCAAAAAAAAAACCTGATGGTTTTTCATCAGAGTATGGTTTTTTAAATCATCTAAGTGAAGAATTTAGAATAAGGGTCAATGGTGGAGAAAATAAACTATATGTTTTTTTATTGGTTACTTTAAAAATATTTAATAAATTGCTGAGTTTTCTTATAAAATTTGATGGTAATAAATTTGTGAAACATAAATATAACAATATTGAAATATCAGAAATAAAAAAATTAAATAAATTTTATGAGCATATTCAGAAAAAAAAAAAATTTTCAAAAATTTAAAAATTATTTAAAAATTTTGATTAAGTTAATTCTTCGAAAGCCATTAACATTTTATAAAGAAATTTTTGGATTCTTTAATGATTATCTAAAAATTAAAAAAAATTTGAAAGATACTGATTTTCAAATTTATCCTACTCACCCCTATCTTTTTGACAAAAATGATCATGGGCTTAAATTAGAATATTTTCACTTACAAGATTTATGGGCATTTAAAAAAATTTCTGAGAATAAAATATTTACGTTAGTTGATGTTGGATCTAATCTCAGTTTTATAACTTATGCCTCAGCTTTAAGTAAAATACAATGTATAGATATTAGACAACATAATATTTATTTAGATAATGTAGAATTTAAAATTGGCGATGTAAATAAATTACCGTTTGATGACGATACTGTTGATCATTTGTCGTCTCTCTCTGTCATAGAACATATTGGACTCGGGAGATATGGAGATAAAATAGATGTATTTGGTATGGAAAATTCTGTTAAGGAATTTTATAGAGTTTTAAAAAAAGATGGTAATTTGATTATTTCTTTTCCAATAGGTAAAAAAAATATCATTGAATTTAATGCTCATAGAATATGTAATTTAAATTATGTGAAAAAATTATTTCAAAATTTTAACTTAATTGAAGAAACATATATTTTTAAAAGTAAATATAATTCAAGAAAAGAATTTGAAAATCAAAATGAGCCAGATGGCATAGGATGCTTTCATTTTACGAAAAAATAATCTTTAAATGAAAAAAAGAAAAAAAATTTTTTACATCGCAGAAGTTTCTTTAAATTCCAAATCTGCTTATCTCCAACAAGTATTAAAAATGTGTGATGCTTTTGCAATGGAAGGGCACCAAGTTATATTATTTGTAATAAACTCAAAAAATATTAATTTTTCAACATTAAAAAGAAAATATTTATTAAAATCAATTTTTCAAATAAAACCAATTTTTAAAGACATTCAAAATATGAATTTGTTTTTGAGATTGATATTTTCATTTAAAATTTTCACCAAACTTCAAATTAAGGATATCTATCTAATTTATTCAAGAAGTTTTATTTCAAGTATAGTTTTATCAATATTAGGAAAAAAAAATTTACTAGAAATTCATCAGAAAACAACTGGTACTACGAAATATTTATTTAAAATACTTAAATCCACTTTTTTTATCAAAAAGATCTTTTTTGTATTAATAAATAAAAGATTAAATGATTATTATAATTTTGAAAAAAAAAAATTTATTGTTTTAGACGATGCTGTTGACTTAAAAGATTTTGCAAAACACAATAAACTAAATATAAAAAAAAGTTGTGTGTACACTGGTAGCCTTTTTCATGGGAAAGGTTTTGAAATAATCATTAAATTATCAAAAAGAATAAACTCCCTTAATTTTTATGTTTATGGAGATTTAAAAACAGCAAGTCAAAGACTTGTAGTAGAATGCAAAAAAATAAAAAATTTACATTTAATGGGACATATATCTTATAATAAAATTCCACAAATTCTCAAATCTCATAAAATTATATTAATGCCCTACGGAAAAAGAGTGATGGGAAACCACAAATCAGTAGACATTTCTGATCACATGTCTCCATTGAAATTGTTCGATTATTTAGCCGCAGGCCAAATAATATTAGCCTCAAAACATAAAAGTTATTCTCATGTACTTAAAAATAATTTCAATGCCTTTTTATGTGATATTAAAAATACTGAAGGGTGGGTAAAAACTATAAACGATATTTTTAAAAATAAAAAAAATTTAAATAAAATTAAAAAAAATTCAATCCTTACTGCAAGAAAATATACATGGCAAAAAAGAGTGCTTAAGATAATAAAGTACTCTGAGCAAAAAAAAATTAATTATGAAACATTTTAAGATATAAAGAATATTATGAAAATTTTTATTACAGGATGTGCAGGATTTATAGGATTTCATTTATCAAAATATTTATTAAAAAAAAATTACTCAGTATATGGAGTTGATAATTTAAATGATTATTACTCAGTAGAATATAAAAGAAAACGTTTAAAAATTTTGAAAGGATTTAAAAGGTTTCAATTTAATAATTCAGATATATCAGATTTTAAAAAAACAAAAAAAATTTTCGATAAAAATAAATTTAAATTAGTAATCAACTTTGCCGCACAAGCTGGTGTTAGATATTCTATTTCAAATCCAAAAGAATATATTAAATCAAATATTGATGGTTTTTCAAATATTTTAGAATTATGTAGATTGAAAAAGATAAAAAGATTTATTTATGCATCTTCCAGTTCTGTTTATGGTGATAAAAAGAATTTTCCAATAAAAGAAACTGAAAAATGTAATCCAAAAAACATTTATTCTTTAAGTAAAAAAAATAATGAGGAAATGGCAGAGATTTACTCTGAATATTATAATCTAAAAATTACTGGTTTAAGATTCTTTACAATATACGGCGAATGGGGGAGACCAGATATGTTTATTTTAAAATACTTACTTGCGATAAAAAATAATAAAATCTTTAATTTAAATAATTATGGAAATCATCAAAGAGATTTTACTTATATAGATGATGTCATACAAGTTATAGGCAAACTATTAAATAAAAAACAATCCAAAAATCATGAAATATTTAATATTTGCTCTAACAAACCAATCAAACTTTCTTTAATACTTAAAGTATTAAACGAAAACTTTGGTAAGCCGAAAATTAAGAAAAGAAAATTCCAATTAGCGGATGTTTTAAAGACTCACGGAGATAATACAAAAGTAAAAAAATTTACTAATTTTCATAATTTTACGGAAATCAAAATTGGTTTAGATAAAGTTATAAAATGGGCAATTAGAAATAGGGACGTTTTAAAAAAAATTAAAACTAATTGATAAATGAAAAAAAAAGTATTTTATTGGTCTCCACATATAAATTGTGAAGTTGCTACAGTAAAAGCAGTTCTTAATTCAGCCTATGGTTTAAAAAGATACAACAAAATTTTTGAACCAACAATTATTAATGCTTTTGGTGAATGGAATGAATTTTCAAACGAATTAACTTCTAAGGAAATAAATACTAAAAAATTAATTGATTTAAAAAAAAAATTACCAATTAATGGTTATATACAAAGTAGGATATTCTATATTTACTTTTCAATATTGTCTTTATTTCCTTTATATAAATTAATAAAAAAAGAAAAACCTGATTATCTTATTATTCATTTAATAACTGTTCCTGTACTAATTCTTGCGGTTTTCTTTAATTTTAAAACAAAGTTTATATTGAGAATATCGGGTTACCCAAAACTAAATATTTTAAGGAAATTATTTTGGAAATTAAGCTCAAAAAGAATATTTAAAGTGTTTACGCCTACAGAAATTACAAAAAATCTTTTAGTTAAAAAAAAAATTTTCACAATAAATCAAACTTTTTTACTTTCGGATCCAATAATTACTGTTAGAAAAATACCTCAACTTAAAAACAGCGACATTGATAAAGATCTTAAGAATAAAAATTTTGTACTATCAATCGGTAGATTAACAAAACAAAAAAATTTTAAATTTTTAATTGATAATTTTTCTGAAATAAAAGAAATTTTTGAAGATACGAAACTTGTTATAATTGGATCGGGTGAGGAAAAAGAAGAATTGAAAAAAAAAATTCAAGATAAAAACTTAGGAAAAGATGTTATTCTAAAAGATTATACAAATAATATTTTTAATTATTTGAAGAATTCAAAAATGTTTGTAATGACTTCAGAGTGGGAGGATCCGGGTTTTGTTTTGGTTGAAGCGGCAGCTCTAAATAAACTTATTTTATCAAGTGATTGTTTGAGCGGCCCCGTGGAATTTGTAGGAGATAGTTGTGGTATTCTATTTAAAAAAAATAATAAAGATAGCTTTCAGCAAAAAATGTCATATGCGCTTAAAAATTTATCAACGAAGGAAATTTTTGAAAAAAAAATAAATGCAAAATCAAAGATTAAACCATTTACAATTTTTGGACATCAGGCAAAATTGGCTAACCTTTTAGATTAATATAATTGAGACTTTACCAAATTATAATATCTTTCTAAATTATAATTGTAATCAAACCTTTTAAGTTGAGACTGGGCGTATTTAAGTTTTTTTTTACATTTTTTTACGTTGTTCAGATAATAAATAATTTTATTTGCAAGTTGCTTATAATTTCCTGGTTGAAACAATAAACCACCTTTTCCATTAAGTAAAATTTCATTAGGTCCTGTCGGACAATTGGTCGATATAACAAACTTGTCTAAAACTAATGACTCCAAAAGTACATTTGGCAGACCTTCATAAATTGATGATAAAATAAATATATCCGCAGATTTTATATATGGGTAAGGGTTATTTTGAAAATTAATAATTTTAACATTTTTATTTAATTCGTTATTATCAATATATGTTTCAAGCTCTTTTTTTTTAATACCTCTTCCCAAAATTAATAATTTAAACCTTATTTTTTTTTTCAACAAATTTAAACCCTTTAATAAGGTTATTTGATCTTTTTGATCAGTGAATCTTCCAACATTAATTATGTTTAAAAATTTTTTCTCAAAAAATAAGTTAACCTTTTTTTTTGATTTCTTTATAATTTTATCCTTATCTAAGGGATTATATATACAAATTGCATCTAAATTAAATCTACTTTTAAATTTTTTTTTAAAATCTATACTGTTAACAACTATTTTATTAGCAAACTTAAAAATTGTCCTAAATAAAAAATATTTTATAATATTTTGTGACCAACCTTCGGGTGCAGTATTTGATCTAACAATTATTTTTATACCCAGTAATTTACATAATAACGTACAGTAGATATTTCCCTGAAAACAAAATACAATTGCATTTCTATTTTTGAAAATTTCCATTGCTAAAATGATTAAACTAATAAAAAACTTTTTTCTTCTACCAATTGAATTCCAATAATTACTTTTTAAAGAATTAAATTTTATCTTTTTATTAAACTTTTTTTTATAGGCATTTGAAAGGGTAATTAATGAAATATTTTTTATTTTTTTAGAAAGATAATTTGAAATTATAAATAAATTTTTTTCTACACCACCTCCTTCTATTGAAGGCATAAAAATGATTAATCTTTTTTCTTTCATTCTTGAAAACAATATAAATTTGATTTGTTCAATATTTGTATATATACATTTGATAATAAAAGATATTTATTTATCTATCGACAAATGAGCACAAAAAATCCTTTAGTATCTATTTTAATTGCAAATTATAATAATGAAAAGTTTTTATCAAGATCTATAAACTCTTGTTTAAATCAAAGTTATGCAAATTTTGAAATTATAATTTTTGATGATAAGTCTACAGATAACTCAAAAAGTATACTTCAAAACTATGAGAAGAATGATAAAATAAAAATATTTTTTAATGACCAGGAAAAAAAGAATGTTCCTGCTCTTGATGCTGCAAACTCTTATTTCAACGCCTTTAAAAGTTCAAATGGATCAATTATATCGCTACTTGATAGTGATGATTATTTTGATAATAACAAAATTTTAAAAATAGTTGAGTTTTTTGAGAGAAGAAGAAGTAAAGATCTTGTTCAAAATTTACCAGCAATTTCTTACTCAGGTAAATTTAAAAAAAAATTAAATAGAAATAATTTTTTAAGTTTTATGCCTTATTTCGCTCCAGAAAGTTGCATTTCTTTTAGAAGGAAATTCATGTCAGATTTTCTAGCTTCTAACGATATATTTAATAGTAAATATAATGATGTTTGGTTAGGATTTAGATTAGAAATATTTGCCTATTATTGTTTACGGAAATTTGGTTCTTTAAATAATCATTTAACTTTTTACGAAAGTCTAGGCGAGTCAAAAAAATATTCCTTTTTTAAAAAAAACTGGATGAATAGAAGAATGAATTCTTTTGAATTTTTGTTAGAAATTTCATCAAAGAATGCAAATTATAGAAGTAATTTCGAGTATTATAGATCAAAGCATTTTGGATTATTTTATAAATTAGATTATACATTTACCAAATTATTGACAAAAATTTATAATTTAATTTTAAAATGAAACAAAATATCCCTTTTAATAAACCTTACACTTTTAAGAGTGATCTTAATTATATTAAGCAAGTATTCAAAAAACAAAAATTTACTGATGGATATTTTCAGAAAAAATGTGAAAAATTTATTCAAAAAAAGACAAAATCAAAATTTATAGCACTAACTCATAGCTGCACTAGCGCATTAGAAATTTCAATGATTTTAATTAATTTAAAAAAAGATGATGAAGTAATAATGCCATCATATACTTTTACCTCTACTGCCAACGCAGTACTTTTAAGAGGTGCAAAACCTGTTTTTGTAGATGTAAAGAGTAAAGATATTAATCTTGATCCAGAACTTGTAGAAAAAAAAATAACTAAAAAAACAAAAGCAATTTTAGTTGTTCATTATGGTGGCAACTCTTGTGATATGAATTATTTTTTAAAACTCAAAAAAAAATATAATTTATTTTTAATAGAGGATGCAGCGCACGCATTTTTAGGTAAATATAAAAATAAATTCCTAGGTTCTATTGGAGATTTTGGTGCATATAGTTTTCATGAGACTAAAAATTTTGTAGGCGGCCAATGTGGAGCTTTATTGATTAATAATTCTAAATATATAAAGCGAGCCAAGATACTTTTAGATAAGGGAACTGATAGAGTGTTTATGAATGATAAAAAAAAATATTATTCATGGAAAGATATTGGCTCAGAATTTAGATCAGCAGAATTACCCGCTGCTTTACTTTTTTCACAATTAATGAAAAGTGAATCTATTCAATTAAAAAGACAGAAACTTTGGAATTATTACTATAAAAAATTTATTCGTTTTAATAACGAATATTTCTATATTTTAAAAAAGAATACCTTTAATAAAAGTGCGCATCACACTTTTGTGATAATATTTAAAAAATTATCTTTAAGAGAAAAATTTATAAGGCATATGAAAAAGAAAGGTATAAGCTGCTATTTTCATTATTATCCGTTACATCTGTCATCTTTTGGTAAAAAATTTATAAATAAAAAGCTTACTAATACAGAACAAATTTATAATGGTTTAGTAAGATTGCCCTTGTATCCTAGTTTAAAAGATTCAGAGATAAAAAGGATTGTTTTTGAAATAGAAAAATTTATAAAATGAAATTAGTAAGTATTATAATTCCTTACTTTAAAAAAAGACAATATCTATACAAAACAGTCCGTTCAGCAGTCAATCAAACATATACTAACATTGAAATACTAATAATTTATGATGATGAAGATCGGACTGATTTAAAAACTTTTAGAAAGAAATTTCAAAATTTTAAAAAAGTAAAATTTATTGTAAATAAAAAAAATATCGGTGCAGGATTGGCTCGAAATATTGGTATTAAATATGCCAAAGGAAAGTTTATAGCATTTTTAGATAGTGATGATTATTGGGATAAAGATAAATTGAAGATTCAAATAGAATATATGGAAAAAAAAAAAATTTCCTTAAGTCATACATCCTACAAAATTATAAATAAAAATGATGAACTTATAAATTATCAAAAGGAAGCAAAAGATTTGTCATATAAAGATCTTGTTCGATCTTGTGATATTGGCTTATCTACAGTTGTAATAGAAAAAAAAATTATTAATAAGAGGTTCAATTTCCCAAGCCTAAAAACTAAAGAAGACTACGTTTTGTGGTTAAAATTGGCAAAAAATAAATTTATTTTTTATGGAATAAATAAATATTTGGTAAATTGGAGAAAACTTGATAATTCGCTCTCATCTTCAAATTTACAAAAAATTTTAGATGGATTCAGAGTTTACTATATTTTTATGAATTACAATTTTTTTAAATCTATTATCTATCTGATAAGATTATCTATTAATTCGTTAATAAAAAGAATAAATTAAAGTAATGTTGGATTATATTATTTTTCTTATACCAATACTAATAATTTTAACAAATTTTTTATTCAAAAAAAAACAAATTTTATGCAGCTTCACAGGAAATAATCATCAAAAATTTGCAAATACAGAAAATATTCCTTTAACTGGAGGAATATTTTTTTTATTATTTATTTCAATATATTTTTTTCATGAACTCAAAAATCTACATCTATTTACATCCTCAATACTTTTAGTAGGACTATTTTCAGATTTAAATATTATAAAATCTCCAAACAAAAGATTCATATTACAAGTAATTATTGTTTTTCTATGTGTTATATTCAACGATATTTCAATTAAAAATACTGGAGTAGATTTACTAGATAAAATACTCATGTTTGAATTATTCAACCATTTATTTGTTACATTTTGCGTTTTAATAATTATAAACGGTTCAAATTTTATCGATGGGCTTAATACCTTAGTTGTTGGTTATTATATTTCTATTATCTTAATTATTTTTAAATTAAATTTTTTTCAGATAATAGGACTTGAAAATTCTAAAATTCTTTATCTTTTGTTAGTACTAGGTTTTATTTTTTTTATTAATCTTTTCAATAAAATGTTTTTAGGAGATAGTGGATCTTATTTATTTGGATTCACTATAAGCATTTTACTTATTAGTTTATATTCCGAATATGGTTATGTTTCATCTTTTTTCATAATTTTATTGTTATGGTATCCAGCTTTTGAAAATTTATTTTCTATTATCAGGAAAATTTCAACAAAAAGATCTCCATTAGCACCTGACCAAAATCACTTACATCAGTTATTGTTCCATTACTTATATAAAAAACTTGATTTTAAAAAAAAATCTTTGAATAGCGCAACAGCTCTGATCATAAATATATATAATCTATTTATTTTTTATATTGCTTCGAATTACATATTTAATTCTCAAATTCAAATTATATTAATTATATTAAATATATTTACTTATTCGTGCTTATATTACAGATTATTTAATTATAAGTATGGTAAATTTCTTAATTAAAAAAAAGATACAACATATGAGATAATATTAAAAAACCATCTTTAATAGCATTTACTTTCTTCTTCCCTGCAATTCGTTTTTTTTCATGAGCAGTCATCGTACATAAATTATAATTCTTTTTTTTTGCTTTTATTGGAAGTTCTACACAAAATCTAAAATCATCTTGGTTTAATTTCAAATCCTTTACTTTTTGTGTCTTGCCTAAAACAAATGTATATAAAATATCTGTTATATTTAGTGAAAAAAAAATTTTTCCAATTAAAGTAAATACTTTATTACCTACCCACGTAACAATTGTGTCATCATCGCTTTTACTATTTTTTTCATACCTAGATGCGAAAATAATATCACAATTTGAATTTGATATTTTTTCCAACATTAAGTCTATCTCATTGATCTCCATCGATCCATCAGCATTAAAGATACAAAAATATTCAGTCTGTGAATTATTAATACCTTCATTTAATGCGTTTCCAAATCCTTTTTTTGATTGATAAACAATCCTACAATTTTTATTTCGTATTGAGTTTATTGTTTCTGTGTCAGATTTTTCAAGAACAACACAAACATCATAATTTTTACCAATAAATTGGTCTAAAACTATGGGTAAAGACTCCGACTCATATTTTGCAGGTATTACAATAGTCAAATTTGTCATATAAATTAATTGATTTGGTATAGCATTTAAATTGAAAGTTATATAGTGCTTTAAAACTAAATAAAAATGATTGATTTAGTAACATTATTATTTTTTTATTTGATTTTAACATTTTCTGTAATTGGATATGGGAAATTATTTTTTATTTTTTCAAAAGAAAATTTTGATGTTGGATTTGAAGGTTTAGCAGGAATTTTAATACTCATAATTTTATCATACTTAACAAACTTTTTTACCACACATGATTATTTTCATAACTCAGTTATAATTTTGTTTGGGCTGGTATATTATTTATTCTCATCAAAATCAGATTATAAAAAATTTTTTTCAGACTTTAAATTTACTTTATTAGTTTTTGGAATTTTATTTATTAGTCTTTTAATGTATAAAAATCATGATGATTTTTTTACTTATCATTTTCCTTATTCACTTTCATTAGTAAATTTTGAAAAAATTATAGGCATTGGACACATTACGAGTGGATTTAGGACACCTTCATCAATTTTTTACTTGAATTCATTATTCTATCTTCCTTTTATTGAATATTACTTAATGAATAGTGGCGCAATATTTATAATGGGATTCTCTAACCTCATTTTTTTAAGATTTATAAAAGAAAATATAAATAAAGATAAATTTTTATTATTTTTATCCTTGTTATCTTTTATCTTAACCAATACAGTTTTTAGCAGAATTGCCGAACATGGTACTGATAGATCGGCTTTAATTTTAATTTTAGTAATTACTTTGGTTTTTTTAGAAAGTATCAATTTTAGTAAAATATCTAAAAGTGCTAGCCAAATTATAAAAAGCTTCAATAAAATAATTTTATTAACAACATTGATTATCTCCTTAAAAAGTTTTTATTTAATTTATTTTGTTTTAATTCTTTTGTGGTTATTTTATTTTAAAGATCAAATATTTAACAAGAATTTACTATATAAAATTATTAATAACAGATTTTTTTATATATCATCCCTTGGAGTTTTCTTATCTATTTTTACTGTTTTTTTAAATACTGGGTGTTTAATTTTTCCTGCAAGTTTTACATGTTTTGAAAATTTTCTATGGTCTACAGATATTGAGGAAGTGAAGGCCTTTAGATCTTGGTTTGAACAATGGGCAAAGGCAGGTGCAGCACCAAATTTTAGAGTTGAAAATCCAGAACTTTACTTAGCTAATTTTAATTGGTTACAAGGCTGGATTGATAGGTATTTTTTTACAAAGATGAGCGATTTTTTATTAGTTATTTTGTTTATATGTACTTTATGTATTTTTGTATTTTCTTTCAAAAAAAAGAAGATTAATTCAAAGAAAGTTAAATTTAAGCTTTATTACCTCATAATATTATTGCTTTGCTTTGAATGGTTTTTAAATCATCCAGCTTTAAGGTATGGAGGTTATACCATTATTGCTTTATTATTTTTTATTCCATTAGCAGTATATTTGAGTAATTTTGAGAACAAAATTGTAAATTTGAAAAGAAATGTTAGTATGCTTATCTTAATAACTCTATTGATTTTTACTTCAAAAAATATAATGAGAATTAATAACGAATATATAAAATATGGATATGATGTTTTCTCCAAACCTTTTTTTAATTTAGACAAAAGTGCATTTAGGAGAGATGAACAAATAAAGAAAATTTTTGAGAAAAATAAAAACTTGTCATCTAGCAGGTATTTAATTATAAAAAATATTACTGGACAATAGATAATATAAAATATGAAAAAAAAAGCACTTATATTTGGTGTAACTGGTCAAGACGGTTCTTATTTGTCTGACTTTTTATTAAGTAAAAATTACCAAGTTCACGGTGTTAAAAGAAGATCTTCTTCAATAAATACAAAAAGACTAGATCATATTTATCAAGATCCTCACGTAAAGAACAGAAATTTCATATTACATTATGGAGATATAACCGATTCAACGTCTGTATCTAAAATAATTGAAGAAATTAAACCAAATGAAATTTATAATTTAGCAGCTCAATCTCATGTCGCCGTATCTTTTGAAGTTCCAGAGTATACAGCTAATGCAGATGCCCTAGGTGCATTGAGAATTTTAGAAGCAATTAAATTTCATAATTTGGAAAAAAAAACTAAGTTTTATCAAGCAGGAACATCAGAGATGTTTGGAAAGGTACATGAAATTCCTCAAAATGAAAAAACTTTTTTTCATCCAAGAAGTCCCTATGGAGTAGCAAAAGTATATGCGCACTGGATAACTATTAATTATAGAGAAGCATACAAAATTTTTGCATGCAATGGAATATTATTTAATCATGAAAGTCCAGCAAGAGGAGAAACTTTTGTTACAAGAAAAATTGTTATGGCTCTTTGTAGAATTAAAATGGGATTACAAAAAAAATTATATCTTGGAAATATTGATGCTAAAAGAGACTGGGGACATGCAAAAGACTATGTTAAAGCTATGTGGATGATTTTACAAAAAAAAACCCCATCAGACTATGTCATAGCAACGGGGAAACAATATTCAGTTAAAGAATTTGTAAATTTAGTACTTAAAGAACTCAATATTAAATTTTATTGGAAAGGCAAGGGCATTAATTCAAAATGTTATACACTGAATGGTAAATGTATAATTTCCTCTGATAAAAAATACTTTAGGCCGTTAGAGGTTGATACTCTCCTTGGAGACGCTAAAAAAGCAAGGAAAGAATTAAAATGGAAACCTAAATTCAATATTAATGACCTTGTGAAAGATATGGTTAATTCTGAATTAAAATCTAATTAATGATTAATTATAAGTCTAAAATTTATATAGCAGGACATAATGGTTTGGTTGGAAGCGCTATATTGAGAAAATTAAAAAAAAAAGGATTCAAAAAGCTTATCTATGTTAGCAAAAAAAAATTAGATCTCACGAATCAAACTAAGGTTTTAAAATTCTTAAAAAAAAATAAACCAGATTTTATTTTTATAGCAGCTGCAAAAGTTGGTGGGATATTCTATAACGACAATTATAAAGCTGGATTTATTTTAGATAATCTTCAAATACAAGTAAATTTGATACACTCGGCATACCTCTGTGGTATTAAAAATTTAATATTTTTAGGATCTAGTTGTGTATATCCACGTAACTGTAAACAGCCAATAAAAGAAAGTTACTTATTGGACGGACCGCTAGAAAAAACAAACGAGGCATATGCAATAGCAAAAATTGCAGGTATCAAAATGTGTGAAAGTTATAACCATCAATATAAAACTAATTATAGATGTTTGATGCCAACTAATACTTTTGGACCGAATGATAATTATAACAAATTGACTTCCCATTTTCTTCCTGCGTTAATTAAAAAGGCACATGAAGTGAAAATTAAAAAAAAAAACAAGATTACATTATGGGGAAATGGTTTAGCGAAAAGGGAGGTTATTTATGTTGATGATTTGGCAGAGGCTTGTATTTTTTTTATGAAAAAAAAAACTAAACATACATTAATTAATGTAGGAACAGGCATGGATTATTCAATTAAAGATTATGCAAAAATTGTTCTCAAATTAATTGTACCAAATAAAAAAATAAAAATTATTTATGACTCATCTAAGCCTAATGGAACACCAAGAAAGTTACTTGATATTTCCCTAGCGAAAAAATATGGCTGGAGAGCTAAAACAGATCTAAAAGATGCTATTAAAAAGACATATATGTCTTTTATAAAAAACAATTCATATAGATGAAAAAAAATATAATTGTAATAACAGGGGGAGCAGGATTTGTTGGGTCAAATTTAATTTTACTTTTATTAAAAAAAACAAAATTTAAATTATTAAGTTTAGATAATTATTCCTCAGGTTTAAAAAAAAATCATATTAAAAATTCACGAATAAAATATATAAAAGGTAACACAAAAAATATTTCTAATATTTTAAAATCAAATAGAAAAAAAATTCATACACTTTTTCATTTTGGAGAGTTTTCAAGAATTTATCAAAGTTTTCTTAAAATGGATGAATGTATAGATTCTAATGCAGTAGGTTCTCAAGCTGTATTTAATTTTTGTCTTTCAAATAAGATTAATTTAATTTACTCCGCTACTTCTGCTAGCTTAGGGAATAAGGGAAATGATAAAAACTTATCTCCATATGCATTTACAAAGTCAAAAAATCTCGAACTTTTAGAAAACTTAAAAAAATGGTTTAAGATGAAATTTGAGATTATATATTTTTACAATGTATACGGACCGAGACAGATAGAAACAGGAGATATGGCTACGGTGATTGGAATATTTGAAAATAATTTTAAAAATAGAAAGCCATTACCTGTTGTAAAACCTGGAACTCAAACAAGAAGATTTACACATATTTTTGATACAGTCGAGGCTTGCTACTATGCATGGAAAAATAAAAAATGTAGACATTATAGTATTTCTAACCGCAAGAGTTATTCAATTTATGAAGTTGCTAAATTTTTTAAAACAAGAATTAAATTGTTACCCAAAAGAAAGGGAGAAAGATATGCATCAGCTTTAACTAATATGAATTTATCAAATAAGGTTTATAAAATGTTTGGTAAGATTGACCTTAAAAATTATATTAAGAATTTTATCAAAAATGAAAAGATTAAACGTTAATTCTGTCTTTTTTTTTGTTGCTACATACATTTCTTTAATAATAGGATTTTATTATGGTGAAAATTCCACAGGAGGAGCTTTTATTGATTATTTAAATCAAAAGGAAATATCTAAAAAATTTGCCTCAGATTTTTTAGGTACTTTATTAACCTATGATGATAATCAACATCGACATTCACCATTAATTTCAATTTATTTAGCTTTATATGAAAAAATAAAATTAAGTGACATTCTAATAAGATTTATTAATCTACAAATAGCGCCAATTTGTGCATATCTTTTTTACAAAACTCTTAAAGTAAAATTTAAGACTGTAAACAATAATTATCTTTTTATTTTTTCCCTAATCTTCTTAATCTCACCAACTGTAAGAAGTTTAGCCATATGGCCTGATAGTAGATTATTTGGATTAACTTTTTTTATTCTTTCAATATACTTTTATTTATTATTTTTAGAAAATAGACAGTTTAAATTTGTATTATATAATATTTTCTTTTTAGCATTATCATCTTATTTTAGTCCAAACTTTTCTATATTTTCTCTTTTTTTTTTAGTTAATTATTTTGTTTATTATAAGCTTTCTAAGAGTTTATTTTATATTTTAATATTTAATGCAATATTAGCTTTACCAGCTATATATTATATCTTTTTTCTAGAAATAAATTTTTTGAAGATTGCTGCTATTGCTTACAAATACCCTCTACAAAATCTTAATATAGCAAATAAAATTATATTGATTTCAACTATTTTTCTTTTTTATTTTTTGCCTTTTGTATTCACATTAAATAACTTTAAATCTTTTTTAATTGAACTTTTTAGAGTCAAAAATATTATTTTATCATTAACCATATCTTTGATTTGTATTTATTTTTTTTCCTATGATAAAAGTTTTTATGGAGGAGGAATTTTTTTTCATATATCAAGAGAGTTGTTTGATAATAACATTTTATTATATTTAGTATCTTTTTTTGCACTTCTATTGATATTAAATATTTCTTCTTGGAACAAATATAACTCTTTGATCTTTATAATTTTGATATTAAATAATCCTCAACTTTCAATTTTTCATAAATATTATGACCCGTTAATTTTAATTTTGATTATTTTTTTAATTGAATATAAAATAGATAAAGATATCTTGTTTAAACCAAAAAATATTTCAATATTCTATCTGTTTTCATCATTTTTCTTAATTATAAGTTTGTTAAAATAGTTTAATAATTATTGTTTATTTTCAAATACAATAAGTTTTTCAAAAGTGCTATTACTTTTATCTTTATAGTCATCTTTAATATTATAATTATAGTTACTTGTTTTTTTTAAACTAATTAGATTATTAAATTTTTCTTTTGAGCTGTCTAATTCACAGAAATTTAAAACTTTTTTAATTTCATTTTCATTATCATTAATTAATTTATCAAAATTTAAGAGGTAAATTTTTAAATTTGCTTTATTTATATAATTATCTAAAACAAAATTATATAATTCTATCCACTGAAGAAGATAACCCTCAAATTCTTTTTTTTCTTTCCATAAATTTGTAACTTTATAATAATGTTCTTTATTAAAAAATAACGCCTTACGCTTATTACCGAATTCGAAATGACAGAGTTCGTACAAGTTTTGAGAAAAATTTTTAATTTCAAAATCTAATTTTTTAAATTTTGCATTTACATTTACTAGAGACTGAGCTGTATCTGATGGATTTCTAAAACATATTATAAATTTTGCATCAGTGAAAATTTTATTAATATATTTAATTCTGAAAATATTATAGTTACCTTTTGATAAATATCGATCAGAATTTCGTAAATATAAAATTTTTTGAATATTTTTTATTAAATCATCTTCAAGATTTAAATTACTATAATTTTCATTAATATATTTTGAAAAACCAAAATCATGATAATTTTCTAAATTACGAGACCAAATTAATTCCTCAAAGGCATCTGGCGAATTTAATCCAACACTAAGTTCATCTCCATGAAGTCTTTTTTCATTTTTCACTTTTCCATAATAAAGGTTGCTTATTTTATTCCAAATTAATGGGATCCTATGAAATGGAAGATCTTTATAATTATATGAGCCAATCTCTGAATGCTGATTAATTAATGAAGTTATTAATGTTGTACCAGATCTTGGGAGACCTGAAATAAAAATTGGTTTGATAATTTTTTTTTTTTCCTTTAAAAAAAAATTTTCCCACTCTGCCAGTATATTAAATAAAAAAGAGAATTTCTTTTGAAAAATAAATGGGAAAAGATTATTTTTTTTTCTCAACTGTCTTATTTTTTTTATTTTTATTTAAAAGAAGCTTTAATGGATAAGCGATAAAACCTATAACAGCAACAAGACCTATAATAATCCATATAATGGCCTGACCAATTAAGGGTATTAGTGGGGCTAAGCCAATATAAGCATTTACATTGGTTAAAAAACATAAGCTGAATAATGAAGTGATTAAAAAGTATTTTAATATATCTCTAAAGTTCATTATAAAGACTTTTATTAAAACAAAACATTATGTCAATAAAAAACATATTTTCAAATTTTAACTTAAATATTGATAAGTTGCTAAAATTTTGGTTTGTAATATCTGTTATTATTATTTTATCCTTTCTCAGTTGGATAATTAATTATATCAACTTTAAAATTTCTATTTATGGTGAATTTTCAAAAATAACAATTTACCTTCATTATTTTTTAATTTTTATGTTGATATACTTTTCTATTAATAAAAAAAAAAAAATTATATATCTTTTTTTGTTTTCTTATCTCTTTGGCGATTTTATATATAGTTCGAATTTCTCCAATATTAATGAAAAAATTATTTTTCAAATGAAAAATAATACTTTCATTTTAACTTTGATAAATAAATCAAAAGATTTTCTTATTTCAGATAAAGAGATAAAGATTATCGACTCAGATTCTTTTGAACTCAGCAAAAAATTTGAAAGTAAGATAATTTTAAGAAAAGATGACGTTCCGAATACATATATTGTCTCAAATAAAAATAAAAAAAAGATAATTCCAATTTTTAAAGATATCAAAAATAATCAAAAAATTTTGCCAATATATATCAAAAAATCTGATAATAGTAATTCGTCTGAATTTGTTTATTATGACTTAAATTTAATTTCTAAAGTAATTTTAGATGATAATTATCAAATTAAAAAAAAAATATGGTCAACAAATCATAATACATACTTTCACCATTGGGGTGATATTTATAATGGAAAAATTTTTCTCCCAGGCACTTTGACTAAATCTTTTCCTGACGAAGTTCAAAAGTTATATAAAAAAAGTAATTTTGGTAAGTGCAAAAAAGATTCCTTTTATTTTGATACAATTGAAATACTAGATGATAAAACAGGCGAACATTTAAAAAGAGTAAATCTTTTAGAAAAAGTTTACAATATTTCGGAAGTATTTAATGAAAATTTTAAGATAAATTGTAAGGATCCACTTCATTTAAATGATGTGAGGGTTTTGAAAAACGAAAAACAAGCCTTACATTTTCCTAATGGAAAAAAAGGAGATTTATTAATAAGTTTAGCAACCGTAAATGCAATAATTTTGTTAGACAAAGACAGTTTTGAAGTTAAATGGTATTTTTTAGAAAATATGAGAGTTCAGCATTCACCAAGAGTAATGGATAGTGGGGTTATTTATATTTTTGATAACTTAGGAGGCAGTCCTGTCAATGGAACAACAAGAATAATATCCGTTGATATAAAAACAAAAAAAATAATTGGAGTTTATGAAGCAAAAAATAATCAGTTTTTTGAAAATGTAAGGGGTGGCCGTATTCAAATTTTTAATGATGAAATATATATAAATGCCATGACAGACTCTGAATTATTTAAACTTGAGTGTGAAAATTTGAGATCACTTAAAAATTGTAATAAAGTAAGCATTCTTAAATTTAACAAAAATATTAGTGATACTTACCTTTTAGATGTTTTCTGACGCGGTATTTAATCAAATAAATCTCTGTTTACAATTTTAATAAATTATGTATAAACCTTTTGCCTGGTGATTATTGCGAAGGTGTAATACCCGA
>CEUZ01003967.1_pt1 | contig 51901 bp, 45 predicted proteins | sample 361511 | NCBI WGS metagenome assembly CEUZ01 (sample SAMEA2622822, study PRJEB7988) | marine metagenome | biome: marine biome (ENVO:00000447); feature: surface water layer (ENVO:00002042); material: "saline water (ENVO:00002010), including plankton (ENVO:xxxxxxxx)" | depth 5 m
TGGTGAGCCATTACCTCACCAACTACCTGATAGGACGCAAGCCCGTCCCGAAGCGGCATCCGCCGAAGCGGAAACCTTTCTTCACCAAGACGTATCAAGGCGAAGATACGGGGTATTAGGCCGGATTTCTCCGGATTATCCCCCTCTTCGAGGTTGGTCACTTACGTGTTACTCAGCCGTCTGCCACTACCCTTATTCTGACAAGTCAGAATAAGCGCCGTTCGACTTGCATGCATTAGGCGCACCGCCAGCGTTCGTCCTGAGCCAGGATCAAACTCTAATAATTATTTCGTTTCCTTCCACTATTCAATTGTTAAGGATCTGAATCCATTTCAGTATCAAAATTCTAGAAACTGTCTGGCTCAAACAATAACTTTTGAACGTGTATTAATACTGAACCTTATAAGATTACACCAAGTTCACCGTACGGGTCAATAAACTTATGATGGGAATTTTGTTGTAGTTAGAGAAAAATTATAAAACTTGACTTATTATTCTTCAAACATTAGCTTGCATCTTTATAGTTGTATATGTTTAGGAGATCAATGTGAATTCTTACAGGTATCCTTCCGCTTCACGGCCAGTAGCGATGGGGACACATGGGATGGTTTCTTCAGCACATCCACTTGCCTCTCTATCTGGACTTCGAATACTTCAAGACGGAGGCAATGCTTTTGACGCAGTAGTTGCTACCGCTTCTACTCTTAATGTAGTAGAACCATATATGTCTGGTGTAGGAGGTATTGGGGTAGCATTAGCATATATAGCAGCGGAAAATAGAGTTAGATCCATCGATTTTTCTGGTAGGGCTCCACTTAAAGCTAATCCTGAGGCGTTTACTGTTGATAGCAAGGATAATGGGATTAAGTCGGCAATGGTACCTGGAAATCTTTCTGGCTGGTTGACTATGCATGAACATTACGGGACTTTTGATAGAGAAGTCCTGTTTTCACAGGCGATAGACTATGCAGAGAACGGTTTTCCTATCACCTATTTGAATAGTGAAATTATTAAAGATGTTCAGGCATTACTTCGGAAATACCCTTCTAAGGATATTATTCTTGGTCCTACTGGTTTACCCCCTAAACCTGGAGATAGGTTGAAGATGCCTCTGCTTGCAGATTCATTCCGTAAGATTATAAAAGAAGGACATGATTCGATTTATGGTGGCGAACTGGGCAGACGTTTAATTCAGGGAAATCAAGAATTAGGGGGGCTGTATACGGAGGAAGATTTCGAAGATTATCGCGCTCGATGGGTTGACCCAATTAGTGTGAATTATAGAGGATATAAAGTATATACGACCCCTCCGAACTGCAGTTCTTTCCAAGTTTTACAAATATTGAAAACTTTGGAAGGTCTAGATTCGGATGATCGAGCGTTTCAGGATGCTGAAGCGCTGCATCTTTTCATAGAAACAGCAAAGCTGTGTATCACAGATAGAATCACTTGGGCTGGTGATCCTGATTATGTAGAGGCTCCTTTAAAAGGCCTGCTTTCTGAAAATTATGCTGTCAAACAGCGCCAGCGTATAGAACGAGATACCGTTTCGATAGTTCCTGGAGAGCATTATGCAACACATCGTCCGATAGGTGCTCTTACTCCAGGTAGTCCAGAAGAATTTGATGCTGGCATGACTACCCATTTTTCCGTGGCTGATAGAGACGGGAACGTGGTTTCAGTGACTCAAACTTTAGGAGGAGGTTTTGGAGCGGGCGCTGCGGTTGGAAATACTGGTATATTCCTCAATAATATGGCGAGTTATTTTGAATTGGAAGAAAGTAGCCCAAACAGAATAGCGCCTGGGAAAAGGGTTGATTTTGTAGTAGCACCGACTCAAACATTTAGGGATGGGAAATTCTTTTTGAGTATTGGAACGCCTGGTAGCTGGGGAATTCTACAAACGACACCTCAGTTCCTAACTAATGTTCTCGACCATGGTATGAATGTTCAACAGGCAATAGATGCCCCAAGGTTCAGAGTGTCTACAGGTAAAAATGTTGATATGGAAGAAAGATTTCCATTAAATGTACGACAGGCGTTAGAGCTTAAAGGGCATGATATTAACCTATTGCCCGCATGGTCAAGGATCGTTGGCGGAGCACAGGCTATTGAGTTTAATTTTACAGAAGGAATATTCCAAGGTGCTGCAGATCCACGTCGTGATGGACTCGCTTTGGGTTATTGATAATGGATACTGGTAGTTTTAAAGATGTAGTTTCCCCTCTATTTAATGCACTGTATTTCCTTGTTCTCATATAGGGGAAATCATAATGAATCAAATTCTTATCTTCGTGTTCGATGGGCTCCAAATGTCCCAGGTCTCGCATGGTCTTATGCCCAATTTAGCTTCATTTGCTGATGGTGGCGTACGCTTTGAAAATCACCATTCGGTATTTCCCACTGTCACCAGAGTAAATGTTGCGAGTATCACCACTGGTCGTTATCCGGGTGGTCATGGTATTGCAGGAAATAATTTTTTGGATCGTAGCTTTCATCCTGGACGTATTTTACCTGCCCTCCGCCCGGAACTTGGTGAATTGTTTGAAGAAACAGGTGAGATCCTACTTGTTCCTAATTTAGCAGAAACCCTAAGCGTTTCCGGTAAAGAATATATAGCGATCGGTACTGGGTCTAGCGGAAATGCCTTTTTACATAATCCCCATGCCGATATTGTAGGGGGTGCTGCAATCCACCCCGATTTCTGCCAACCTCCCAGCCTTCATAGTAAGATTATTGAGCGATTTGGGGAATGGCCTGATGATACACCATTGCCTGCTGAGGATAGGATTGCTAGAGGTGTCGATATTTTACTTGGACAAGTGCTTGAAAGTTTTGATCCAGAAGTTGCTCTTATATGGAGTCTGGAGCCAGATAAAAGCCAACATGAAGCTGGGGTAGGTTCTGTCCTTGGTAATAGAGGATTAGCTGTGGCTGACCGGCAGTTTGGGCGCATTTTGGAATGGCTTGATAAGACGGGCAGGACAGCAAACACGGATGTGATAGTAGCATCCGATCATGGTTATTCCACGGCCTCAGATATTTTGGATATAGAATCGCTCGTGGTGAAGGCTGGATTTCCTGCTACATCTGAAAAAGGTGGTGTGATGGTTGCTCCGAATGGGGGCTCGGTGCTTTTCTATGTCGCTGACCATGATTTTTCTACGTCTGATCGTCTCGCCTGTTGGTTAATGAATCAACCTTGGTGTGGCTCCATGGTATCTTCCGATACAGCAGGCAACTTAGACGGTTTGTTACCTGCGAGTCTGGTGGGAGTAGAGGGCAAACGTGCACCTGATTTATCGATGTCGTTTAAATGGGACTCCAGTCTAAATCCTGGGGGATACCCTGGTTACATGTTTAACACTGGTAAAGAGCCAGGGCAGGGCAATCATGGTTCGATGAGTCGGCATGAACAACGGTGTGGCCTGATTGTAAGAGGTCCGAATTTCAAGAAAGGCGTGGTATCTGAAGTTGCTAGCGGAAACGTCGACATAATGCCCACCATATTGCATTTATTGCAGGTAGACCCACTGGGTCCAATGGACGGCAGGGTATTAGATGAGGCCTTGATGACCGATTTTGATACACAGAAATATTCTACCAAGTCACACTTGACAGAGAGAATATTTGATAATGGTATATATAGACAGTCGATCACAGTGTCGCAAGTAGGTTCTACTACATATGTAGATGAGGGGAATTCGACTGGATTATTTCCAGATGAATCCTAATCTAAAACCTCAATTTATAAGACGCTTCACTTCGTCTATTGGTATGCCGTGTCTGGTGTTGCCGTCTCGACCGATTAAAGTCTCGGCGCGGAGAACCGAGTTCACTATCGCCTCGTCTGTAGCTTCAACTGCTCCTCTAAACAATGGTGTAAGTGCTGTGTCATCCAGTATAGGGAGATTGGTTGAGTTTGAGAAAGCTATGATGAAGTCGCCGCTGCTATGATCAGCGATACCTCCAGCTCTGGCCAGGCCAAGTGCTGCCCGCTTCCCTACGCGGGTCAACTGTCTTGAATCTATTGGGGCATCGGTTGCTACTACCATCATAATAGAACCACCGGCTTTAGTAGGATCAAATTTATCGAGCGGTGGCTGCAAGCTTTTCCCAATCTTTGTACCATTGATCCTGAATTCACGAGGATCTCCTGTGTTAGTGAGAGTCATAACTCCCAGCGTATATTTTTTGTCATTTATTATGCAAGTTCGGGATGAGGTTCCAATCCCACCTTTCCAACCAAACCCTGTCATACCTGTCCCTGCTCCTACATTACCTTCTTCAGTATTGGGAGAACAAGCAGATGATAGTGCTTCAAGGACGTGCTCTCTGTTTACATGTCTACCCACAATATCATTAAGGAAACCGTCATTACATTCACCAACTAAAGGGTTGAAGGAGTAAACACCTGGATTCTGTGCTGATAGGTAATCTATCAAGCCGTTAGCGACATTCCAAATGCTCAGTGTACTCGTTAATCCTATTGGACTTTCTATTTCTCCGAGCTCTGCTACCTGTAAAAACCCTACAGCTTTACCAAAACCATTTAATACGTGAACTGCACCGGTAACTTTTCTCTGGAAGATATTTTCTTGATGCGGCAAAATTACTGTAATCCCTGTGCGTATAGGTCCTTGCCCTATTTCCAACGGCCCATCACCATTAACAAGTGTGATGTGACCTACGGATACTTCAGGTACATCAGTAATACTGTTATTGATGCCTCTTTCCAGAATCCCTGATTCAATACCAAGGTCTTCAGATCTAGGTCTGATAATCATAGTCAATAAGTCTCCATTTGATATTTCATGTTTATCGGTTTACTTTACCCTGGCGTTTCATAGGATAAGTCCCAGTCATCAAGAGTAAGTAACTTCTTTGTGGTAGGAGCTAAACTCTGTGATCCAGAAGATTTCCATGAATCGATTTCATCTTTATGACCAAGACGTCTAGCTGTTTCCCAGGGTCCGCTATTATTGATTCTTGGTTGCTGAATATCCGTGTCCCACAAGAATAGATTTTGGACACCACGACTGTATAAAGCATGAGATCTTTCTCGATATTGTTCGGATGTAATTTCCCTGGGCATCAAATTAGGAGCAAGTTTACATTTAGTATTGTTAGTTAACGATAGGAAGTAATCTATAGCTTCTGGTCTGTCCCATGATGGCTGAGAACTGTCAAGGTTAAGGTTAGAATGATATGGGATTATTGTGTCTACCAGATCTTCATTGATCCATGTTTGCAGATCCATACCGTATTGTAAGTTCTCTAAATGATTGCTCATTACTATAGTTGAGATTTCAAGTTTGGTACCTAGGGTACGTTGTTCTGATATTTGATCCAATGCTTTACGCAATTCTCTGTGAAATGAGGTCAGGGCTTCAGATTTATGAGATAACCATCTAGTGTCTAAATCGTCTAAATCTCTAGGATCTATATTATATTCATTTTTAAACGACTCAATTAACGGGTCATCATATTCGACCAGTGGAGGGCGTCTGTTATATAGGATACAGATTCCATCTATTTTGAAAGAAGCGATTTCCTTAATAAGAGATATTACAAAATTTCTGGTTTCCGAATAGGCATAAGATATTCTCGGTGTAGGATCACCATATTTATTTTTACATCGGAGTTCTTGATTGTCTTGGTAAAAGGTACTCCCTGCGGTGAAATGGTTATGTTGAGGAGGGAAGTGAAACCCAGCTGGCCTATAGCATGCATGGAATTCGATGCCTAGTTGATGAGCGTACTCTAATGCCAATTCAAACGGGTCTACCTTTCTATCACGGAAAATTCTCCAACTTTCTGCAAATAATCTATCACCTTGCCTTGGGAAATCATCAATGTTGTCTGCTGTCATAGGTGTGCCGATTTTAGAAAAGTAGAATGTTTGTTGGCCTTGACCCGCTTCCCAGTATAGTCTTGATATATCGGAGTCACGGTAATTCTCTAAGTGTCTTCTTATTTCTTCATTTGTGGTTGGTCGGCTGGCATAGTGGACTGTGTGCGCATCATTATGGGCAAATAATGAACGTGTATCGGTTCTTTTTAGGTCTTTGATGTAGTCTTTTTGTTCTTCAGAAGAAAGTGGTATCAGTTTGATATAGGCTATGGAAGCGGTCGTGGATTGGGTGAAATTCTGACTAACTCCTCCAGATACTTGCCAGGAAATTTGTCCTATAATCAAATCCTGTTCAGTAATATCCGATATTTTAAAGAAAAGTTCTGTAAGTTCTTGTTCCTTATTTTTGTTTTCCTCACCATTCAATGTTAGTACTGAAAACGTTTTTGAGTCCGTGAGTCTAACTAACAATCTTACGGGTTCGTTTTCAGCCAACACTCCAATAGATATAGAATGCCATCCTTTACAATTTAGGGGTATAGTAATATTTGGAGCACCAGTTTCAGGTCCTGCTAATAACATGATTCCCTCTAAATCTTCTGTTTTGTATTTCAGTTTTCGCCAGTGCCCTTTCTTGGCCGTGTCAGATAGGCTAGATAATGGGTGACTTCCTTCGAGGTTTGGAATGTATGTAGGTGAACCAGTGAGCCAACGGTCACCAAGACGATCAATGGAATTTAATGTCATAGTTGCTCCTATCTATTGAATACATTATAAAGATATTTATTTAACCACCTTATTTCTGTATAAGATGATTCCCATTAGAACAGTGCTATTATAATCGTGAATTCAATTCATAAAAGAGGCATATAATCGATCTTTACACTTCTATAGTGCTTGGTTTTGTACAAGGCATAGTTGAATGGTTGCCTGTCAGTTCTCAGGGTGTTCTTTCGGCTATTTATATTTTGATCGAAGGACGATCATTTGAAGAGGCAGTACATTATGCTTTGTGGTTACATTTGGGTACAGCCATAACTTCAATGGTTGTTTTCAGGCGTGAGGTACAAGCCCTTGTTTCTGAGGCATTTACTTTCCGTAATCCTCTATCACCATTATTTATCTTTATTTTATTTGCCTCGATAACAAGTTTTGTTGTTGCATTACCGATATTGTTAATTGTGGATGATTTTTCATCGAAACTTGGAGTTTCTGCGATGATCTCTGTAGGGGTTTTTATGTTAATCACAGGCTGTATACAGCTCACAAAAAAGGAAATTGGAACTAGAGATCGTTCAAGCTTGTCAATAAAAGACGCTATTATTGTAGGTCTATTTCAAGGAATTGCTATTTTGCCTGGTTTAAGTCGATCTGGTTTGACTGTGGCAGCATTTCTTGGGCGTAAATTTGATAAAAGAGAGGCTTTGGCAATAAGTTTTATTATGAGTATTCCTGCAAGTCTTGCGGCTGTTTTATTCACTGTATTTGATTCAAGTTTAGTGGTTTCTACCGAAACTCTTGTTTCTTTGACCGTAGCATTTGTCACAGGCGTTTTTGCAATTAAATTTTTTCTAGATTTTGCAAGGAAGGTCAATTTTGGGATTTTCGTTATATTTGTAGGGTTGGTTATGATTCTTAGTTCGCTTTTGGTATAGGGTCGACTTTACTACAGAATCGGTTTAGATGATAATCATTGATTCGGGAAGGTGTCTTGAAAGGTGTAAAACCTACTGATATCCTTTTTACCTTAGTTTCGGATATTAAAAACAAGCGTTGTAATAATTTTTTTGGAGGGTCTCAATAAATGACTCAATTAAATGATGATGCCAAAGTTAATGAGGCAGAAATTGCTTCTCATTGGAAGGAAGAAGAACGTATTTATCCGGATACAGGATTTATTTCTCAAGCTAATATGGCGGACCCGTCAGTTTTTGACCGGTTTGATGAGGACAAGTTTCCTGAATATTATCGAGAATATGCTGATCTTCTAACTTGGGACAAATATTGGCATACCACGCTTGATACTTCTAATCCTCCTTTTTGGAAGTGGTTTGCAGGAGGAAAATTGAATGCATCATATAACTGTGTTGATAGACATCTTGAAGAACACAAAAATAAAGCTGCGTTCATATGGGTATCTGAGCTTGAGGATGAAGAGGACAGGGTTATCTCTTATCAGGAATTATATGTAAGAGTCAATGAATTTGCAGCTGTGCTCCGTGATTTCGCCGGAGTTAAATCCGGTGACAGGGTGACATTTCATATGCCTATGATGCCAGAATTACCAGTAGCAATGATGGCCTGCGCAAGACTAGGTGCTGTTCATTCACAGGTATTCGGAGGTTTTAGTGGAGCTGCTTGTGGGGATAGGATTGTTGACTCAGAGAGTAATATTTTGGTGACTATGGATGGGTATCATCGGAGTGGTCAGATGCTTGATCATAAAAGTAAAGCTGATGAAGCAGTAGCTCATGCAGAAGCTAATGGAGTAAAGATAGATAAGGTTCTTGTATGGAGAAGATATAAAGGTGAATATCAATCCAAGGCTCCAATGATTGAAGGAAGGGATTTTTTTGTAGATGATCTACTTGAAAACTACCGGGGTGCTCGTATTGAACCAGTGTCAATGCCTGCTGAAGCCCCTCTATTTCTTATGTATACGAGTGGTACTACGGCAAAGCCTAAAGGAGCCCAACATAGTACTGGCGGTTATCTTTCGTATGTAGCCGGCACATCTAAATATTACCAAGACATACAGCCGAATGATGTTTACTGGTGTATGGCTGATATAGGTTGGATCACAGGGCATTCATATATTGTGTATGGCCCATTATCTGTGGGAGCGACAAGTGTTATGTACGAAGGGGTTCCTAATTTTCCAGATGCTGGACGGCCCTGGCGTATAGCTGAAAGATTAGATGTAAATATATTTCATACTGCTCCAACAACAATCAGGATGCTTCGAAAGGCTGGACCTGATGAGCCTAAGAAATACAACTATCATTTTAAACACATGACTACCGTGGGAGAACCTATAGAACCAGAAGTTTGGAGGTGGTATTACGAAGAGGTAGGTAAAAAAGAAGCTGTTATTGTTGATACTTACTGGCAAACAGAAACAGGAGGCTTTTTAGGGGCTACGCTTCCAGCTCTTCAATCTATGAAACCGGGGAGTTGTGGTCCTGGAGCTCTTGGGATATTTCCAGTAATTTTTGATGAAGATAGACAAGAAGTAGAACTTGGTTCTAGTAAGGCAGGTAATATCTGTATTACGAAGCCTTGGCCTGGAATGATGCAGACTGTTTGGGGAGACCCAGATCGTTTTATACAAACCTACTTTAGTAAATACAACAAGGATTCAGAAAGTAAAGATTGGAGAGATTGGCCATATTTTACTGGGGACGGAGCAACCCAGTCTGCTGATGGTTACTACAGGATAGTTGGACGAGTTGATGACGTAATCAATGTAGCAGGTCATAGGCTAGGTACTAAAGAACTTGAATCAGCAGCCCTTACAGTGGAAGCTGTAAGTGAGGCGGCAGCAGTACCTGCAATAGATGAACTTAAAGGACGCGTACCAGAAATGTACATATCATTGAATCCGGGTTTTGAGCCTGGAGATGAGGTGGTCAACGAGGTTAAGAAGGCGATAACTACTATAATAGGTCCAATAGCGCGTCCATCACATGTTTGGGTCTCAGCTGATCTTCCCAAGACAAGGTCAGGTAAGATTATGAGACGTGTCACTGCAGCTATATCAAATTTCATGGACGTAGGAGATACAACAACTCTTGCTAATCCTGAGGTGGTTGAAGATATAAGGGAAGCAGTTCAAAATGCAAAGATTGAATCTGGAGATGTACCAAAAGAAATCTCTCAGGCGATGATCGAGGAAATTAAGCGCTTTGGAGAAGATGAGTAGATTTCGGAATATTAAAAACAGGATTAAACTCACCAAATAAATTTATTGGCTGCTTATTTATTAATCTTGAAGTAGGTTTTTTGAAATTATTTCACGCATTATTTCAGATGAGCCTGCTGCAATTGTCCATACACGATAATCTCTAGCAAATCTTTCTACCGGAGTTTCTCTGATGTATCCATACCCTCCATGTAGTTGGACAGCATCATAGGCTATTTTGTTTGCTGTTTCAGTTGCAAATAGCTTAGCCATTGAGACTTCAACCTCTGATTCTTGTCCTGTTTCAAATTTATAAGCTGCACTGTAAGTTAAATTTCTAGCGGCTTCTATTTGAGTCCAACCGTCAGCAAATCTATGACGTAGAGCTTGTAAATTTGAGAGAGGCTGGTTGAATGCTTTTCGTGTTTTTAAATATGTTCTTGTATCTTCCAACGCCTGGTTGGCGGCAGATATACTGAGAACAGCCGCAAGAATTCTTTCTCGTTGTAAACCGGAGGCAAGTTGATAAAACCCTTTATTTTCTTGTCCGAGTAAATTTGATTCGGGCACTTTGACATCTTCAAAAACAAGTTCAGCTGTGTCAGATGAAAGCATGCCGGTTTTATCAAGTTTTTTCACAACTTTTAATCCAGGCGTGTCTTTCTCTATCAAGAATTGAGATAGTTGTCGATGGCGTGGGCCTTCAGTACCAGTTCTTGCAGATACAAAGTAAAGATCGCCGTAAACCCCATTTGTTGTAAATGTTTTGGAACCATTGACAATCCAATTTTTATTATCTTTTCTAGCAGTGGTCATAATTCCTGCCATATCTGAACCTGCGTCTGGCTCTGTAATTGACAAAGCACATATTTTTTCGCCTTTTATTATATCTGGCAGGTATCTCGCTTTTTGTTCTTCTGTGCCAAGTCTGGCTAGCCATGGTGAAGACATATCCGTATGTACAATTACGCTAAATGCTACTCCACCTGCTCGACATCGGGCTAATTCTTCTGCGAGTACAACTGTCATCCAAAAGTCAGCTCCGGCTCCACCATATTTCTCAGGATATTCAATACCGAGAAATCCAAGACCTCCAAGTTTACGGAACAAGCCCCTTGGTATTTCACCTTGTGATTCCCATACATCAACGTGAGGAGATATCTCTTCAGTTACAAACCTTCGTATGGCAGAACGGAAAATTTCATGTCCTTCACCAAAATATTCCATCACATTTCCCTTCTTGTATATGTTTTCCAGGCAGATATCATCAGCAGGGGAGCTAAAATTAAAGAAGTGATTAAAGGCTTTAGTCTGAACCATGGCTTCAATTCAACTTGCTCGAAATTAACAACGAATTTATCTTGAGCTATATCGGACTCTGTTACGGTATAAAAAGCAGCAGTGTCTGAAATATTGGTAGGCCACCAGTCGTTCACTTTTAGGGTATATGAAACATCAGACCACTTTTCCGGTGGAGTTTCGGTAATGATACCTCTCACAGCTAATTCGATAGGAGTAGCGACCCCTACAAATATTGGTATTCCTATAACAAAAGCAAGGGTCAACAGGATAGAAGCAACGGTACTTTTGAAAGTTGCGGAAGTAAAGGCTATCAGGCACACATAGAATACACCACTTAAAATATTGAACAAGTATCCAAAAAGAAGCCAACGAATACTGATTGCATCTGAAGTGTCAAAGAATATATAAGCGAGCACGAAATTCAATGTAAAGCTGGATATAAACAAGATTTCACTTAAAGCTACATACACTAATAGCTTTGTAATAAGTATTCTTTTTATTGAAAATCTAAGCCTGAGAAAAATTGATAGATTTTTGTTTGAATCGAATGATAGTGCTGATACTACAAGTCCTATAAAAAGAATGCCTGCAGGGACTGAGCAAAGTAAGTAATAGTCGATTACTCCGTCATAGGCTACAGTGGCGATTCCATTTGTCCTGTCTATCAATATTCCAATTGTTATAGCAAGTATTGAAGCGAGAAAATACATTACAGCTAAAGTCCAACCTCTCCAGCTTCTGAATAACTGAGACAGTTCAACTTTCCAGAGATTCATCTGGAGGAGGGCCTATTGGGCTGAAGCAATTGAAAGACTGCGTCTTCAAAAGAACCTTCAGTATCAGTTAATTCGGATATATTACCTTCGTAGAGAGTTTTTCCCTCGTCTACTACTGTTACTGAGTCACAAATCGATTCGATATCATTCAAGATGTGGGTAGAGAAAAGGATCGTGGAATTTTCTTTTAATGTGCTGATTATGTCTAGTACATCCCTTCTACCTATAGGGTCAAGGGCGGAACAAGGTTCATCTAGAAATATAAGCTTGGGGTTACCAATAATAGTGACAGCTAAACCTAGTCTCTGTTTCATACCCCTGGAGAATCCCCCAACACGACGGTCTTTGGAATCTATAAGTCCTACTTTCTTGATCACTTGATCTACTTCGTCTTGATGTATTTCGTTTTCAAAAGGAGAACGTGCTAGTCCAACAACTTCCCTTGTAGTCAGAAAGTCGAAAAACTCAGGAGTGTCGGGCATCAGCATTATTCTATCGATTGGAACACCAATGTTTATTTCACCAGTAGTTTTCTTTCTAAGTCCGGACATAATCGATAGCATTGTGGTTTTGCCTGCCCCGTTTGGTCCTACAAGCCCATGTATGCTACCCCGTTCCAGTTTTAAATTAAATCCATCTACTGCTATGACGTTGCCATACTTTTTAGTCAGATTAGATATGGTAATTATTGGGTCCATCAGCTTAATATTTCTTCTGTTTATAATCTCAGTGTATTATAGCGGGTATAAAGATTGCGTTAAAAGTATTCGCAAAAATGGATATTGGTAATTATTAAAAAATAAGGAATCATCATGTATTTAATCAGAAGAACATATAAAATAAAAATCGGTCAAGCAAGGAAGGCAGCATTACTACTTAGACAAGTCGCAGATATTTATACTGAATCTGGGCAACGTACTACGTGTAATGTTTACTACAATGGTGGGACTTTACCATGTCCAAAAGATGAGCTTAACAGGGTATATATGCAATGGTCCACGGAGATAATTGATTCTCCTTACCGAGATGATAATAAGTTCCCTGATACAGGTAAAGTTTATGAGGAATTTAGAGAATTACTTGATGATTCTGATGGCCCAACCAGCTGGATTGAGTTTTGGGAAGAAGTAAAATAATATCCCTTAATAACCACTAGGTTTGAAATTTAGTATATTGGATTAGGTTAAGTGTCATATTTCGGCATCACGCAATTGGTTACGTTGTATTTTGCCGCTAACAGTTTTGGGGAGTTCCTTAACGAATTCGATTTCACGTGGATATTTGTAAGGGGCGGTAGTCTTTTTGACATGATCTTGCAGGGAAGTTACTAAATTGTTAGATGGCTGTTGTCCTTCTGCAAGGACCACAAATGCTTTTACTATTTCATTTCTAAGCGGATCTGGCTTACCTATCACAGCAGCTTCAGCGACTGATTCGTGTTCTACTAAGGCAGATTCTACTTCAAAAGGACCTATTCTGTACGAAGAGCTGATAATTACATCGTCGGTTCTTCCTATGAACCAGAAGTATCCATCTGTGTCTTGTGTTGCAAGATCTCCAGTATAGTACCAATTGTTTCTAAAAGACTTAGCATTTGCTTCAGGATTACGCCAGTATTCAGGGAACAATCCCACTGGCCATTCTGGGTAAGTTTTAATTGCAATTTCCCCTTCTTGACCTGTTGGTAATTCATTTCCTTGTTCGTCAACAATTGCCATATAATAACCTGGAGCTGTTACCCCCATGGAGCCGGGTCGATATTGCATTCCAGGAAATGTAGCAGCTATTAATGTTGTTTCTGTTTGACCATATCCTTCCCAAATATGGAGGTTTGTGTGGTTACGCCATTCTTGAATAACTTCCGGATTAAGAGCTTCACCTGCTCCTACAAGGTGTCTAAGTTTGGTTGGTTTGAATGCAGAAAGGTTTTCCTGAACCATCATTCTGTACGCTGTCGGGGGGGCAAAAAATGTCGTTATTGGAAATTTCTCAAACATTCTTAATGTGCCTTTTGCATCAAATTTATCTCTATGATCCCAAACAAAAATTGATGCACCCATTGTCCAGGGCGCAAAAAAATGCGTCCATGCAGCTTGTGCCCACCCAGTATCAGCTAGGGTCCAGTGTAGATCTGTTGGGCGGTTATCTAGCCAGAACTTACCTGTGACTAAGTGTCCTAAAGGGTAAGTTGAATGTGTATTCAAAACCATTTTAGGATGACCAGTAGTACCAGAAGTGAAATAGATCACTAGAGGGTCAGATGACAAGTTACGAGGATGAGGAAGTTTATCGGACGCATCTCGAATTAAGTTTTCGTATTCAAACCACGGTCCATGGTCGCCCACTACTATTATCTTTTCAAGACTAGGACAATCTTGTCTAATCGACTCGATTTTATCAATATTTTCGATATCTGTTATGGCAATTTTTGATTCAGATGCATTTATTCGATATTCGATGTCCTTAGATGTTAGTAGGGTAGTACCAGGAACAGGAACAAGTCTTGCTCTCATACAACCAAGCATGATTTCCCACCATTCGACAACTCTGGGGAGCAAAGTAAAGATCCGATCTCCAGGAATGGCACCTAAACCTGACAAAGCATTTGCAAGTCTAATTGAACGATGAGTCATGTAATGGAAACTAACCTCGCGTGACTCCTTACCATCAGAACTCACCCAGACAATGGCTGTTTTTCTTTGATCTTTCCCCCATTTATCAAATACATCGTATGCCCAGTTATATATTTCCGGTATTGATTGTCGAAAAGTTTTGTATGTTTGGTTGTAGTCTCCAATTTGATAAGATTGACCACTCATAATTGCATTTGTTCCTAGGAAAAGATTTCTTTCTGATTTAGTTCGTTAAATTGATTCTCATCGTATCCTAATTTATTAAGGATATTTTTTGTATTTTGCCCTAGTTTTGGAGGAGGGTTTTTAGGAGATACTGAGTATGTCGAAAATTTTGCAGGTTGCCCAAGAAACATATTACCGTCTAAGGAAGTGAATATTCCTCTAGCTTTAAATTGTGGAGAATCCAATATTTCTTCAAGAGATATAACCGATGCTGCGGGCACATCAGCTTCTATTAAATCCTGTTCCCATTCATTAGCGGAACGCTTTATAAATGTTTTTGATAGTTTTTCTTCAATTTTATTAGCTTCCTTCAAACGTTCAGGAAATTTCATATATTTCATTTCAAATAAATTTGCCACCTCGCAGAAACGTTCCCAAAAATGGTCTTCGTGTACGATTCCTAAACTTATCCAGCGTTTATCACTACATTCAAAAAGACCGTAGTGTGGTATGAAAGTAACATTTGGATGTTTTATGCTTGATGAGGATTTATCCAGATTGCCAAATTCTAGGGTTAGTAAGGATAGCGCTGCTTCTGTCATCGATAAATCAATATAAGATCCCTTTCCTGTTCCTGTGCTACCTATTATTGCTGCGAGGATAGATATAGCTGCGTAGAGTCCAGAGGTAAGGTCGGAAAAAAGTACAGGAGGAGGCCAAGGACGACCTTCTACTAATTTTTGTAAATCCATATATCCGCTAAGTGCTAAATAGTTTACATCGTGTCCTGATCGTTTTTCCCATGGACCATCTTGTCCAAAACCTGAAATAGAACAGTAAACTAATTTCTTATTTTCTCTCGAAAGAGTTTTATAGTCTGCCTTTAGACGCTTAGCTACCCCTGGTCTCCATCCCTCCAAAACGATATCTGAATTTGATGCGAGTTCAAAAAGAATATCTTGTGCTTCACATTTTTTGAGATTAAGTACTATGCTATCTTTGCCCCTATTTATACTATTCCAGATACTTGGGCTGTGACGTAGAGGATCGCCTCCAGGAGGCTCTATTTTGATGATAGTGGCTCCCAGGTCTCCAAGTATAGTGGAACAAAAAGGTCCTGGAACGTTGACAGTAAGGTCTATAACGGTGATATGGCTTAAAGGTTTTTCTATTGTAAGATCCTATTTGGGGTACTTTTGCCGAGATTGGTCATTTGGTACAGAAAATAATGGATATAGGTTTTCTTATTGAGTACATCCTCTTCCAGGGATATCCCAAACCTGTTCTACTATTCCGTCTCTAACAGCTATATATTCATCCCATCTATTTACTAGCATATCTTGATATGCAGGGATAACGCAGAATTTATCGCCAATTTCTATTGTTTCAGTACCGTCATTTTTTAGTACGATATGATTGTCGGTGACTTGTATGATTTTTATTCCAGGCATATTTTCAATATGGTTTGCCCCTCGACTTGATAACGCTAGCAGTCCAACGTCACCAATAGCTATATCAGGCTTAGGTTTACTGATGATTGTGCCAAGCACTTTGTTAGATATTTGGAAGTCTTCCATATAGTGATAAAGGGTGCCTCCTAGTGCGTATGTGCCGCCTTCTACTTCGGTAACACCTGGTATTTCTTTTGCTACATCAATTGTGAAGGTTTCTCCACTTGAGACCATTTCAACAGCAATCCCTTCATTTTTAATGGCGTTTCCTACGTCAAGACATTTTTGAATAGTCTCTTTCCCAACCTTGAAACGGTTTTCATGGGTAGTAAATTCGCTAAGAGATTGATGGCTCATGACTCCTTTGAAATTAATCCCGGGAAGACTTTCAGCTAGCTTGGCTATAGCTACTCCTTCTTCCACGCTTCTGACGCCAGCTCTATTCATTTGGGTTTCTACTTCAATAAGTACTCCTATCTGGACACCGTATGCTGATGCTATCTCTGAGATTGTCTGGACGTTTTCCAAATTGTCCACACATACTTTTATATCACCCTGCTTTGCAAGTGCACACATTCTAGCTATCTTATCCTTATGTGTTACCTGGTTTGGTATCAATACATCAGTGACGCCACCTTCAAACATTACCTCAGCTTCTGATAATTTAGCTGTACATACTCCTCCGACTGTGCCTCCTGTTTTGATTTGCAAACTTGCTAAAAGCGGACTCTTAGTGTTTTTAGTATGTTGACGCATCTTAACTTCTGAATCTTTATAAGTAATAGCCACTTGATTAAAGTTATTTTCCAATGCGTCTAGGTCTACCAGTAGGCATGGGGTATCTAAATCTTTGACTAATGTTCCGGGTACTGGTCTGTAGGTGTTCATGATTATAATTCCTCTCCAATTCAAATAACGGACGACATGGAGAATAGCATATACATTATTCTTACGTCTATTATCTAAATAAAATCGACTATGATTATTGTGGGCTGTTTATAATTATGGAAGTTTCGATTTTCTAATTATTCTGTGCCAAAGTTGTGGGATGTTATCGTTTGCAAGGACGTAAATTACTGGTACGACGATTAATGTAAGAATTGTTGAACTTGCTAATCCTCCAATTACTACAGTTGCCAGTTGAGCTCCAATTATTCCGCCATCTTCACTAGCAAAAACGGCTAAAGGCAATAAAGCAATACTGGTTGTAATAGCAGTCATCAAGATGGGGCGTAATCTTATACGCCCTCCGTTAATTAATGCTTCATATATTTCAAATCCCTGTTCTCTTAGTTGTTCTACAAATGTAATTAAAACCACTGCATTGGTAACCACAATCCCTATTAGCAGTAGAATGCCCATCATTGCAGGAAGGCCCAGTGTTTTTCCAGTTATTGCCAGTGCTACTAGTGCACCTATAAGTGCCAAAGGCAAGCTTGTAACTATCACGAAGGGATTTCTAAGCGATCCTAGACTAGCTACCATGACCAGATAAATAAGTAGAATACCTACGATCATCGCTATAAATATATCTTGGAAGCCTTCAGCAATTTGTGTGAAAACTCCACCACTAGAGACCTTGATATTTGGAGGTAACGTTATACTGTCTATCTTTTCTTGTACCTCAACACCAATAGCCTGAGTATTATCTCCAATTATACTTCCAGTGATATTTGCCGATCTCATCTTATCCCGTCGACTTATACTGACTGGACCTTGAGTAAGTTTAATCTTGGCGACATCACCTAGTCGTACTGTGCCCTGTATTCCTGATATTGTAATTTCTTCTAGATCTGTTTTAGTGGTGATGTTTTTTGAGTCACCGGATAAGAATACGTCTAAGGGTTTGCCATCAATATTCACTTTTGTAACGAGTTGGCCAGATAAAAATTGACTTACCTGAAAAGATATTTGTTGTGCCGTGAGACCAAATATTGCTGCCTCACCCGGATCTACGTCTACCAGTATTTGATCTCTGGCTTCACTAATATCAGCTTTGATATTGGTAATACCATCTATTTTTTCAAATTGATCAATCAATTGTTTTGTTACCTGAGAAATATTTCCATAATCAGAACCAGTAACAGAAACTTCAAGTCCAGAAGTAGGTGGCCCTCCTGCGTTTATGTCTCTTACTGAAACAGTTTTTTCAGTATCATTCGCAAATTGTTCTCTCAGCTGTTCTGGTATATTTGCTGGTGCTCCCTCTTTTAAACTTACAACTAGATTAGCTTGATTGAATCCTCCAGGATCTTGGCCGGCAAAGTCTGTAAAAGAACTGCCAACAGTTGTAACAATGTAAAGAGAATTTTCCCGGAGTTGATCTTCAATTTTTAATGATTCGGAAAGAGTTATGTCTGGTGATGTGCCTGGAGGAAGTGCCATTTCTATGGCTAGAATTCTTTCTCCACCCGTTGGGAATAAAGTAATAGGGATTACCATAATAAGACTTAGGCTTGATAAAGTTAGGACAGCAGCACCAATTAGTGTAATCAGCTTGTGTTTCAAAGACCACTTTAGAATAGGAGTATAGATGTTTTGCATCCATGTTTCTGTTTGTAATAATTTGTCATCTGCACCTGCTTCATCTGGTAAATCTCCTGGTCTTAACAGATATGCTCCAAGTACTGGTACAGCGGTAAGAGCGACTATTAAAGAAGCGATTAAAGCGAAGCTAATTGCAAGAGCAAATGGAACAAAAAAAGATCCGACTAACCCTTGAATGAATCCCAAGGGGACGAAAACTACTATCGTTGCAAGGGTTGAAGCAGTAATAGCTGGTCCGACTTCCACTGTGGCTTCAAGTGCCGCTTTGAGCTTGTCTCTTCCTCCTTGGATGTGTCGGTAAACGTTTTCAAGTACGACGATGCTATCATCAACTACCCGACCAACAGAAATGGCTAAGCCTCCTAGAGTCATAAAGTTTAAAGATAAACCCTGCCATCCCATAAGCAATACGCCCATAAAAATACTGAGTGGAATTGAAAGTGCTATTACCATCGTTGGTCTTAATGTGTTTATTAGACCACCGACAACTGTCGGTTTCAGTGTGGTCATAAAGGCGAAAACGATTATTACTGCAAAAAGAAAACCAAACAGAGCTTCTTGTTCCAAAGTATGTATTTCAGCTTCTATCTCAGGTCCATCATTTGTAATGGTAACTACTTCTATAGATGACGGTATCTCTAGTGAATTAATTTGTTTTAAAACATCTTTCGTTACCTCGATAGTGTTAGCTTCGGGGTCTTTTATTACACCTAAACCGATACTCTGTTTACCATTTGTACGGAAAATACTACTGGGAAGTTCGGAACTTAGTTTAACTTCTGCTATATCGCTGAGGAGAATAGGTTTAGGCAATTTTTGAGTTGCGGAGTTAGAACTTTGAGGAGGAAGCTGATCAAAAGCGATGACCAAATCTTTGAGTTCTTCAATAGATTCATATGTATTTGATGCTTTCACAGGTATTGTTTGGTTACCTGATCTAATCGCTCCTGCCGGTATGACCACATTATTATTTCTTAAAGATTGTGATATTTGAAAAATAGAGGTTCGGTATAGGCTCATTTTTTCAGTATTAACTGTCACCAAAATTCTTCGTTCACTATTACCGTCTATATCTATTTCAAATACACCGTCGACGCCACGGATAGCCGGTATTATGGTTGTTTCAGTAAAATCTTGTAACTCAGTAAAATCTTTTTCCCCTAACACACTTAAGAGTAGTACAGGAAAACTATCAGGATTTACTCTACCAACTTTTGGAGATTTAACTCCCATAGGAATTGGGAGACTGTCTATTCTGGATTTGATCTCGTTTTCAGCACTACCCATGTCGGTACCAAATTTGAATGTGGCTACAACGATCGAACGATTTTCAGATGATGTTGACTGAATCGTTTCTAGTCCATCAATACCAGAGATGGCTTGTTCAATTGGTTCTGTTAAGTCACGTAGAACGGCTTCTGGGTTGGCAGAAGGATAGAATGTGACAATAGTAATAAGTGGGAACTCTATTTCAGGAAACAGCTCTACCTGGAGTGTTCTATATGTAAATATCCCTGAAACTAGGATTAAAGCTATAGCTAGTAAAGCAACCGATTTGCGTTTAAGTGCGAGTTGAGTTAGAAATCCCATAAGTAGGTTAAAGTTTAAATAAAATTGGTTTACTAAAACATCCTTGTAGATTTGTAGGTAGTTTAACTATAAAAACGGAAATTCATGTTCTAGGTTAGTAAAAAACCTTCTAGAACAATCATAATATAAGGCGGTAGGGTTGTGGAATATTTTTGTAAACTAAATTTGTAGTATTAAGGACAAGTTCTATTAACTTAAACATATTGTCTGTCAGCTTAGGCCTTTCAGTTTTTCATAGGTCATACCGGGCCTTTCAATGACTTCAAATATCTCCTGTTCCATCTGACGCACTTCTTTAGCTTTTTTCAAAACTTCCTTTGGATCGGCCCACATAGGAATCTTAGTACATCCATCCATATCAGCGATTATTATTTCCCCCGGATAGATGATTAATTGTCCGGCAGTGACAGGCCGGTTAACTGAGATTAAATTGAACACGCCATGTCCCGGAACTTTGCCTTTTGCCCATATAGGTAAGCCTACTTCCGTGATACCTGCGATATCACGGACTGTGCCTTCTATAACAGCTCCAGTTACTCCAAGTAATCTGTGGCGACGTGCCATTCCGTCACCAAAAGAAGCACCTCTTCCGGGTCTGGAATCTACATCCTTTATAACAGCTATTATTGGCCCAGGTGTTGAATCAAGAGTGTCATAATATTCGTCCCAGTTTATTTTTTCTGAATCTGGGTCATTTGTAGTTACTTCTGCTGTAACAACTGTCCCAATTGCATTTCCAAGTTCTGGATTTAGTGAAATTATTTCAGGGCCTGTGTAATTGAGCGGGTGGATCCCAGTACCATCAGGTGCACTTCCTGCCTCAGTAGATTTGATTAATTCTTCAACTGCATTGAAAACAGTTGCGGTATCAAATTCTTTAAGTCCATTCAATATTTTGGGATCATTAGTCATCATTTTAAATATTCCTTTATGCAAGTGCCAAGATTGTTATCAAAATACCATATTTGGTTTTAAAGGGAGATATCTGCATTAGAAAAAGCTATTTGGTTTAGTAGTTTTTCTTTTTCTTTAAGGTAAATAGTTTCGGTTATTTTTCCTGAGGTATACATTTCTTCCAGGTTAGATATTTGATGGATCAAAATTGCCCTGTCAACATCTTTTTTGGTGTTCTTTTTATTTCTCGAAACAGTTGCAAAGATGGTTAATGATAATAGGATTACAATTAGGGTTATAAAAACATAGTATTTTGTTTCAATTAAAGCGAATTTGCTTTGTAAGTTTTCAAATAGGCTAGTTTTCGGCAAACCAGATATAGTTATATTGATTCTGTCACCTCGATTGATACGGCCGGTTGAAATTAGTTGGTACTTACTATTTCCGATAACTATTTCTTCGGTTGATATTAATTCACTTGAAAGTTTTGCAATTTTTTTAGGGAGAAGAACTCTCAAACCATATGTACCGTATGGCATAGATTTGTTAATGGTTATATTAGTAGAGTCGTATGGGAAAACGTATGAAAACATGACTTTGTGTTCTCCTGGAGGCACAGAAGCTGTTAAAGCAAATCCTTTATCTACCTGCAACACATCTGTGGTGATTAAGTCAGTGTCTACAGTCAGATCAGCAGAATTAGGTGGCATAGAAAATCTTATCAAGCTCATTGGTTGAGGTCCCGGTACATAAGTCCTGTCTGAATTGTTTATTACATTAGCTATCTCTAGGGCTGATATTGTTTGGTTAAACTTGTTAACTTGTGCAAATAGGATTGATGAAGTCGTAACAGATACAATATTCTGATCACTTGAAGCTTCATAAATCGTTATATTACTTGGTAAAGCAGCTCCATTTGCTATCTCAATGATGGTTCCATAAATAGCACCTTTATATTGTAAAGATATGCCTAAATTGTCTTCAGGACCTGGTAAATTAGTTATGAAGCTGAATTTACCATCTGTATCTGTAATCTCCTTTCCCTCATAGTCTGATTCGGTTGAATTACTAATCAAGAACACTTCTAAATTCGAGACTATATTTGGGAATCCATTGGTACCACTGTGTATTTGTCCTTTCACTTCTATTAACTGAGGCTTTTCTTCAGCTTCAATATCTATTGGATAGATAACATGAGTTATAATTATCAATAGCAACATGAAAGTGCAGGGGCGGAAGTATGTGAATATATTATGAATGTTTATATCAACTCTGGTTCAGATCAGGTTCTTTACCAAGAAAGTTTTCACGAACACGTTTTACCTCAACATCAATTTTGTTAATTAGTTCACGTTCTCTTTCGTGTTGTAGTTCCATAGACTTTATAATAAACGCGGCTTCGTTTAAATATATATCCCTTAAAACTTGATAGTCTTTTTCACTAAGAGAGCCAATAGCGTGTTCAAGTTCAGTATTTCTAATGCCAGCCAAGGCATTTTCCCATCTTGTATCGAGGTTTTGTGGTGAAGATTTGCTTTCTGATATGTCCCAATCTTCACGATGAAAAAAGAATGGATATAGGACAACTACAAGTATCAATGCCGACATTATGGCTGTAATTAGTGTAATCATTTTGTGATATAGATTAAGTTAGTACTAATAGTTTGTAAGTCCACTTAATTTCTCTTCAGATTAGCTTAGTGTGCTGTAGTACCGCCATCTACTATCAATTCTGTTCCTGTGACGTAAGAAGACTCATCGGAAGCTAGATATAGGATAGCATATGCAATTTCCTTAGCAGTCCCGAATCTACCCATAGGTATATTCGAGGTCCTTAGTGTTACTTGTCTATGGTTAGTAAAAAGATCGTGAGTCATTGGAGTGTCCACATAACCAGGGTGAACTGAATTTACCCTGATACCTTCCCCTGCATACTGTACCGCTGCTGCTTTTGTAAAAGATCTAACAGCACCTTTAGCAGCATGATAGGCTGTCGAAGAAGTACTGCCTATTAATCCAGCTATAGATGATACGTTTACTATTGATCCACCACCAGACTTTCTCATCTCAGGGATAACGTTTTTTGTACCAAGGAAAGTTCCTTTAGCATGAATATCCATCTGTCCTTCCCACATTGCTAGTGTAGTCTTTTCCACATTTTCCCGTGCTGTTGTTCCAGCATTGTTGACGAGTATGTCGATTTTTCCAAAAGCCGAGATTGCTGATTTTATAGATTCAGCCCAGTCTGACTCTTTGGTGACTTCTAGCTTTGTGAATAAAGCTTCACCACCAGAATCTCTAATTTGTCTGGCTGTATTTTCTCCATCTTTTTCATTAATATCAGCTATGATCACTTTTGCTCCTTCTTGTGAAAATAGCCATGCGGTTTCTCCACCAAATCCCATCAGCTGAGCTTTCACTCCTGAAGCAGAACCTGTAATTAATGCTACTTTATTCTTAATTCTCATTTTGTATGACTTAAATTTTACCTGTGATCTATATTGGAAACAGATATTCTGAAAAAAATAAAAGTATTTATTTTTCAGGACAAAGAAGTTTGGCTTTGGTTAGTTGGCCTAGGTATACTTGGTTCTTTTCTGGGTGCAAGTCCGATAATAGTACCTAGTACAAAAAGTGGTCCTGATGCCCACATCCACCACACTAGTGGGTTTATATATATACGAAATACTGTTCTTCCCGAAGTGTCAAATTCAGAAGGCACGATGTAAAAATCTTCAATAGGCGTGCTTCTTATTGCAGCCCTTGTAGATGACATCCGTGATTCAGGATAAAAAGAACGTTTTGCTTGCATGGTTCCAATATGTTTATTGTTAGACCATGTATCGAAGTTCGCAATGATTTCATTGCGGTCATCGTATTTGGTTGTTTCAAATGAGACGTATTTAAATGAATAATCACCAAGGTATTCGGTTTCACCGGGTGCAAGGTAAAAGTCGCGTTGAACTTCATAAAATGAAGATCCTATAGCTCCTATAGCCAACATTGAAATAGCAAGATGGATGATATAACCACCATATCTTGCACGGTTTCCAAGTATTAATCGGAAGAACGCTGTGGGATATTTCTCTCCTTTCCCGTGCCTTGCTCTAGTTCCTCTAAACCACTCATAGAATATACCGGCAATGGATATTGATACGGTTCCAAATGCACATAAAGCAACTGGATGGTGGATACCTAAAAGTAATAAAATCCCAACTATAATTAAAGAAAATATAATTGGGACCCTAACATTTTTGATAACTAGGTTTAAAGAAGCACGACGCCAGGGTAGAAGTGGGCCTATACCCATCAAAAAGACTAGTCCTATCAGTATTGGTCCGTTTACACGATTAAAAAAGGGTTCTCCTATAGTGATTGTAACGTCTTGGGAGGCTTGGCTTATTACAGGATATATCGTGCCCCACAGTGTTACAAAAGCTGCAGTTAAGAAAAGTACATTTTGGGTTAAAAATGCCGTTTCTCTTGAAAACATAGAATCTAAAGATTCACTACTTTTCAATGTATTTATTTTCCATGCGAATGCTATTAGAGAAGCGATAAGTGTGAACCCCATGAATATGAGGAAAAGCCATCCCATTGTAGATTGTGCAAAAGAATGAACTGATGGCACTGGTCCACCTCTGTTAATAAACATTCCCATTTGTGCAAGGGTAAATGCTATAGAGATTAAAACAATGTTCCACATTCGGAACATTCCTCTACGTTTTTGAACCATTATTGAATGCACGAATGCTGTTAAAGCTAGCCATGGCATTAAAGCCGAATTTTCTACTGGGTCCCACGCCCAGTAGCCACCCCAGCCTAGGATGGTGTAAGCCCACCAACTTCCAAGCATAAGGCCGAGTGTCAAAACTATCCACGATAACATTCCCCAGAGCCTGCCTATATCTACCCATTCATCATCGCCTCCGCGACCAGAAAGTAATGCTCCCATAGCAATACTAAAAGGGAGTGCTACTGAAATTAATCCAGCCATTTGCATTGGTGGGTGAATGAACATTCCAAAATGTACTAATAACGGATTAATACCCTGTCCATCAAGTGGCGTGATAGCTAGTCTTTCCAGGGGGTTAGCAAGAAAAGTAATAATTCCAAGGAAGAACGCCAAAATAAGCGAAATTATTCCAGTAGTAAATGGCGCGGTTTGTTTAAGGGAAGATCCTAATTTTCGAACCAATATAATCGACATAAGAGAAAATACCAGGGCAATGAAAAGTAAGGATCCTGCGTTACCCGCGTAGAATGCTACCCAAGTATATTCTGTCGGCATTGCCAGATTACTGTTTTCGGCAACATATCTTACTGAAAAGTCATGGTCTACGAACGCATAAATCAAAGTAATTGTACTTATTGCTATTAATAATGGGACTGTATAAATTCCATAGCGAGCACTGATAATCAGTGTAGGGATTTTTTGAGATCCTCCGACAAATGATCCTATTCCTGCGTAAATGGAAAGGATCATTGCTAACGGGAGCGCTATGTTTCCAATATCGACTATCATAAATTCCTCTCGTTTTTTAACTTAATACTAGATGGAATTGAATCTTCTTTCGCTAATATTTCCTTGACCTTATCCAAGTATTCATCGCTGCTATTATTCTGATCATAAAATTTTGTCAGCTGTTTTCTATCGGGTCTAGTACTTTTCCGAGACATTAAAATTAGCGATAAAACTAGTAGTAGTAGCGCGATACAAAGGGCAATAGGAGGTACTATCCAAGCAATAATGTGTAGCCCGGTTTTAGGTGGGTCTAGTAAAACAGAAGGGCCATATCGAGTTGCAAAGAAGTTACGTATTTCATTGTCATCCCATCCCAATTCTATTTTTTCAACAACCAATTTCCTCATCTGAATCGCTAGGGTGTGTTGGGATTGGTCAATTGATTCTCCAGGACATACCGGACACATTACTGATTTATTGATTGCTTGATATCTTAGTTCATCTGAAGGGACTTCAGATTTTGAGTAACAGCTTATAGTTAACAATGCAAATAGTATTAGTGTGCCTTGCTTGAGTATGGTTCTGGAGCAAAAATGTTTGAAAATTTGAGTATTCACGTTTCCACAAGAGTAACATATGTATGTAGTAACTGCTTTGTTTCGTACGTACTGTTTTAAAGTGTCTGATATAATGGGATTTATTTAGTTATACAAAAATATAGATAGAGTTTGGAGCAGTTAATGTCTGTTTTGCTAGTGGTGTCCAATAACATAGGTGACGGGAAAACTTCTTTCTGCACTGCTTTAGCATGTAAAGCAAGAGACGAAGGTAAAACTTCACTGGCATTTAAGCCTTTTTTATCAACAGATGATTTAGACAATAAACATTTTATTAATCTTTTAGGACAGAAAGAAAAATCGGAATTCGATATAAAATCTTCTAATGGTGATAAAGGGCAATTAGAAGACCTTGAAAAATACCTAATTGATCAGGATAAACCAAATCATTTATTAATTGTGGAAATTGATTCTAATGTTTCCAATTCAGACGTTGCTACTATAGCGGAAAAAGTTGGTGCTGGGGTTATTGCAGTTGCTAGGTATGGACCTGAATTGAAAACAGAAGATATATCAGGTTTTAGTAAAGAATTTGGAGATTCGTTTCGAGGTGCCATTATTAACGGTGTGACTAAGTATCAAAATCACACATTAAATTCTAAGATAATTCCCTCTCTTTCCAGTTTAGGAATCGAGCCAATTTGTATGGTCCCCGAAGACCGTTTGTTGTTGAGTGTAACAACCGGAGATATTGTAGAACATTTAGACGGGCAAGTTTACTCTGGCGGTGAATGGTTAGACACTCTGGTAGAAAAATTTGTGATAGGATCCTTCGGACTTGATTCGGGTGAAAACTATTTAGATGTAGATGCGAGGAAAGCAGTATTGGTAAGAGGTGATCGCCCTGATGTACAGATGGCAGTGCTTCAAACTCCTACAGTGTGCATGATCTTAACAAAAGGAGTAGATCCAATAGAATATGTTAAATATGAGGCCATGGAACAGGAAGTTCCAATAATTATAGTTGAATCAGATACCATAAGTACAATGCAACGTTTGGATACAATTCAAGATTATTCCAAATTTAACCATGCTGATAAATTAGATAGGTTTATCCAACTGGTGGATGACAGTATTGATTTATCAGCTCTTTGTGGAGTTTGATCGGGAAATGATAGGCGTATAGTCTTAAAACGTTCAATTGTCAGGTGCCTATTCTAATATCTTGATTGCATCTTTCTTGAATGGCTTGGATAGCTGAGTAAATCGCCAATGAACTAGTTTTAGGATTGGTGGGATGCGGCTCTAGTTCCATTACAAATTGTAATTTACCCATGCTGCCTACTGCTTGAACAATATGGGTGTTATTTTTTGCTTTTGGATCGGCTATTATTTTGATGATTGTGTTTAAACTTCCTAGTCCTGCAAGTCCGAGTGTCGCTGCTACATTTACGTTGGCTGGGAATAGTTTTGTTGCCTCCATTGCTGACCCTTCAAATATTATTGTTGATTTTAATATTTGTCTGTCTTCCCATTTTTTGAATCCAAGTGCTCCTTTAAGCCCTCTTGGAGATTTTATTGTAGTCAGAGTTACTGTTTCAAGTTCATGTTTTACAGCTTTTATCGCATCTATACCTCCCAAAGCTCCAGAAGGTATAATCAACCTAAGATTTAATGACTTAGCTAATTTGTAAAGTTTGTCAGTGAAGTCATTGCTGACAAGTGCACCGGAACTCATTACTAACAAATCCTTTTCCGCAGATAAAATTTTTGCTGAATAATCGTAGACAGCCTGCGGTGAAGCACATTCGACTACAAATGCCAACTCTGCTATAGACAGGAACTCTTCAATCGATTCTGTCGCTATTACTGAAATACCTAAATCTTTGGCCAGTAATGATGCAGATCCTTGAACTTGATCAAATAGGCCTACAATTTTGGCATCTCCAGCTTTGCCTTGTTGAACGGATAGTGCTATTTCTCGACCTATAGAGCCACATCCAAGTATTCCAATAGCGGTCATAAATCACACCAGTTTAAAAATATACAATGTTCCAATATATTAACAAATTATAGAGTAGGGGTGGTGATAGATTAATTATTGCTTCTAAGCTTATTATGAGTATTGATATAATTGCGATATCTGATTCAAACTTGTCAATGGAGGATCTTATTTGAAGCCTTCGGGGATTCATTTGTTATTGGAATTAAAGGAATGCAATTCGGATTTGTTAGATGATGTAGTATATATCGAACGACAGATGCTTGATGCAGCTATTAAGTCTGGCGCGACTATAGTAGGTAAATCTTTTCATAAATTTGAACCTAAAGGGGTGACTGGGATAGTAGCAATAGCGGAGTCCCATTTATCGATCCATACTTGGCCTGAACATGAATATGCAGCAGTAGATATTTTTACTTGCGGAGATTCATTCTCTCCAACAAGGGCTGCAGATTTAATTATCTCAGGAATGAACTCTCTTGAACCGTCGATAACAGAGATTAAAAGGGGTATTATTTCAACTAGTCCTCGCACACTTGTTTGATGGAGCAAGAAATGAACTTACCAGATAGTGACTCTTGGCACTATGAATTTATAACCCCTGATCTTATTCAAGGAGAACGGGTAAATAAAGTAATCTATTCAGGACAGACTGAATATCAATCTGTGGTTATTCAAGACACTTCTCGTTTTGGTAGATCTCTGGTCTTAGATAATAAAACACAATCTACCGAGGCAGATGAGTTTGTGTATCATGAGTCTCTTGTTCAGCCCGTAATGATGAGCCAATTAGCTCCAAAAAATGTTTTTGTAGCAGGTGGAGGAGAAGGTGCTACAGCCCGGGAAATACTGCGACACCGTTCAGTTGAGCAAGTTGTAATGGTAGATATTGATAGTAAAGTGGTAGACCTTTGTAACAAGTATTTACCATCGTTTCATAAAGGCTCATTTTCTGATGCCAGATTGAAGATTTTTTATGAGGATGCCTGGGATTTCCTTTATAAAACTGATGAAATTTTTGATGTGGTCGTTATAGACATTCCTGACCCCCTTGAATTTGGGCCTGCTTATCGTCTTTATACAGTTGAGTTCTATGATTTAGTAATGAAATGCTTGGGTGAAAAGGGTATTATGGTGGTTCAGGCTGGTCCTACAGGGCCGTCTTTTTACGATCAATGCTTTTCAGCTGTATTTAATACAGTTAGTAAAGTTTTCTCATCTGTGACTGCTTATCAAGCATTTGTCTCTTCCTTTGGTTCAACTTGGGGTTTTGTAGTTGGGTCTTTGGGCCCTAATCCTGCTGAACTTGATGAAAATAGAGTCGACCATGAAATATATTCTAGGAAACTTGACGGCCTTTCACATTATGATGGACAAACTCATTCAGGCATGTTTAAGTTGCCCAAATATCTTAGAACTGCTATAAATTTGGAAGATAGGATAATTACCACAGAAAATCCTCTGTTTGTGAAATAACCTATATTTGATATTTGTTGTCAATGCGATCAAATGGATGTATTCAGCCATAAATTTATAAATACTTAGTATTAATTCAGGAGGCAACCATATGCAGATAGGTATCATAGGTTTAGGCAAAATGGGTGGCAAAATGGTGCAACGTCTTGTTGACGGTGGCCATGAAGTCATCATTTTTGATGTTGATAAAAAAGCAGTTAATGATTTAAACAAAGTTGGTATAGAATCAGCATTTTCGTTGGAAGAACTAATTATTAAATTAGATAAGCCTAGAGTATTGTGGTTGATGTTACCTTCTGGTGATCCCACAGAACAAACAATAAACTTGCTATCAAAAGATTTAGGATCAGGTGATACTATTATAGACGGTGGAAATTCGAACTATAAAGATAGTATTCGCAGATCATCAAATTTGGCTAACAATGGTATTTCTTTTTTGGATGTAGGTACCAGTGGAGGTATTTGGGGTGTTTCTGAAGGTTATAGTTTGATGGTAGGCGGCGATATCAATGTGTTTAGATCGGTTGAACCGATACTTAAAACTTTAGCCCCAGATGAGACAAAAGGATACGGCCATGTTGGACCTTCAGGTTCTGGCCATTTTGTAAAAATGATACATAATGGTATCGAATATGGAATTATGCAAGCATATGCCGAAGGATTTGAATTGTTGAATGCTAAATCAGATTTCAATATTGACCTTTTTAAGGTCGCGGACATATGGAGATTTGGTAGCGTAATACGTTCATGGCTTCTAGATTTAATTGCATCTTCATTGAAAGATGATGCTGATTTAAATAAATTCAGTTCTTATGTGGATGATTCTGGCGAAGGGCGATGGACTTTGGAAGAATCGATTAATTTGGATGTGCCGATTCCTGTGATAGCACTCGCATTACAAGCAAGATTCAGATCACGTCAGGAAAACCCATTCGGTTTGAAGCTTATTTCTGCTATGCGAAACCAATTTGGAGGACATATTTCTAAAAGCATGTAGTATTCATTTTTGAGATAAGATATAGATTGCAATATTCCTTCAATAGCTTAATATGCGATTAGGCTAAACGATTTATATTGACAGCGTAGAGTTCCTTATATAGAATCGCCGCTCGATAGTTATAGATGGAGATAAATAATGGATATGATTGATGCACATACCCACGTTGGTCCATGTAGAGTGTTTGATTTGGATAGTTCTACTGATGATCTACTTAGCAGTATGGATGAACATGGGATACGTTCAAGTATAGTTCAGCCTTACCCTGGTGCTCCCAATCCGAGCGAAGTTCATGACTTGATTGAGTCAATGTCAAAGGAGCACCCTTTGAGATTTTTTGGGATTGCAAGTATAAATCCTCATCAGGACAAGGAATTATATTTTAACGAGCTTAAAAGATGTGTAAAAAAATTGGGATTTGTTGGAGTAAAACTACATACAATAGGTCATGCAGTGAATCCTTCTGGTACTGACGGGACGACTGTTTTTGAAGCGGCCAATGAATTGGGCATACCAGTTATGGTCCATACCGGGCCAGGCATCCCTTTTGCTGCACCCTCTTCTTTGCAGCCTCAGCTAGATAGGTTCCCTGATGTCAAAGTGGTTATGGCGCATGCTGGCCATGGTATTTTTAGTGGAGAGGCAATTGCTGTGGGACAAATATATCCTCAGGTTTATTTGGAACCTTCTTGGTGTACATTTTATAATGTTGGAGCAATGGTTGATGTATTAGGTCCTGAGAGGGTCCTATTTGGGTCTGATTTACCTGGAAATGTCCCAATACAGATAGACACCTTCAAGGCTCTTGGCTTGTCCAAGGATGCTGAAGAATTGGTATTTGGAAAAGCTGCTAAAGAACTGTTTCAAATAAACTAATTGGTGAAGATATGATTTCATTACACGTTTACATTACTCCCAAAAAGGGTCGAGATTTAGATTTAAAAAAAGCGATATGTGATTATTGGTTGCCTGCAATGCAAAAACAACCTGGATTCATTAATGCAGCGCTGTTAAATCCCTTTGCTACTTCAGAGTTAGAAGCTTTGCAGGCTGTTAAGCCCGAATCAGAATTTGAGGTTGTATCTTTTTGGGGTTCAGAACAACAGAGATTGGAATGGGTTGATCGACCTATTCATGACGAAGTTTTCGAGAAAGTTATAGAAGCTTCAGACCATGTTTCTTATACTTTACAAAATGTAATCGAAAGCTGGGAATCGGACTGAATTCAAAATGTTGTTGTTTTGACAAAGAATGATCACTTTCCTGATAAAATTGATTCCTCCCAGTTTTTACCTCCGTCCTTTGAGCGTAGAATGAGTCCGTTGTCAGAACCGGCGAACAGTATTTCGTCTGACGAAAAGGTGGGCGAAATTGCAATAGTATTTATTGCATTAAGACCTTGGGAAATGGGATCCCAAGATTGGCCTTGATTATTACTAATAAATATTCCACCCGAAACTGTGCCACAGAAGATTTTTGGATCGTCAGAATAAACAGGAGAAATTGCTAGAGCTTGTATTCGTTTACTGATAGTACCGCTACTTGCTTTCATCCAAGATTTACCTTTATCTACGGATCGGTAAACACCATCCCACTTGGTTCCCGCAAAAATGGTGTTATCATTTGAAAAATCAGGAGATACGGCTAACGACAAAATAAATTTGTCACCAAGTCCAGTGTTAGATGATTCCCAGTTGCTTCCTCCATCCTTTGAAATATATATCCCGTCTCTGCCAGAACCTGTAATTATTGTTAGATCATCAGTAAAATGGGGGGAAGGTACGGTGACCATTATGTTACTATCCGGCAGCCCACTAGATTTCCAAGTAATGCCACTATTGGTACTTTTGTAGATGCCTCCTATCGTTGAACCAGCGAATATCCAGAGATCATTATTCGAAGAGATTACAGTTAAGGTAGGGATATTTTTTGTACCCAATCCTTGACTTATATTTTCCCATGAATCACCTCTATTTCTAGAAATAAATATACCTGCTGAACGAGTGCCAGCAAAAATTGTTTTATCATTTTTAAAATTTGGAGATACTACTGTAGTCAGGACGTCATTGTCAGTAATGCCATTGTTGGTTTGTTTCCATGTGATTCCGGAATCCGTTGAACGAAAAATACCGGCTTTTTCTGTGCCAGCAAAAATCGTTTTATCTGAATAGAAGTCTGGTGAGATTGACAATGAAAGAACACGGTCCGCTTCCTTGGAGAATGGTATATTTGTAGGTGTTGGGTCTGGGTTAGAGTCAAAGTTTGCACAAGATATTGAGAAAGCAGTCAATATAAAAATGAAAAAAACGAAGAAGTAATTACGATTCTTTTTTAAGGTTTTTTGCAAATATATATCAATCAACTTTTGTATTTCCAATTATCAAGTCTTTACGTGCTCCCCATTTTTTCTGAAATCGATCAAAGTTTTTACGGCTAAGTTCTTCTCGTTCATCATCTTCCAGTGAAGACCAAATACGATGTTCATGTAAGCGTATCGGTAGATCAGAATTAGCTACAATCTGCAACCCCAAATCTCGGAAATGGAAGCTGTAATCTATGTCTAAGTTTCTGTAAAATCGGAAACTTTCTCTCATTAGTCCTACTGTTTTTAATTGACTTCGTCGGAAACTGAAACAATAACCTTGCATAGCATCCATGTTTCCTGTTCTTTCTTCAGGTTCGTGGAAATGTTTCAGGTCAATCGTTTTTAGACCGAATGGTCCGGCTACTCCTATTGAAGCATCTTTGAGCATATTAATTAATGGGTCAAAGAGATTACCAGTTACCTCAACACTGGTATCCATCAAAACAATTATGTTCCCACGGCTTTTACGTAGTATCAAGTTGGATGCAGCCGCTGTTCCTAGTTTGTGATCAGTGTGCAAAACTTGAACCCTTTGGTCGGACTCTGATCTTTTTATTAACCATTGCTTGATTTTATGATGAGAATCATTGTTGATTATTATGGCTTCGACTGATTTTCCGACGATTGAATTAAGTGAACTGTCTAAACAACGTCTTAGGTCAGTCAAATGATTATTAGAAATTATTCCAATGGTAATATCTACCAAGTCGGGTTGTTGAAGACAAGATTCCACATCGTTGGGGCAAGAAATTGTTTTGAGATCTGTGGAGTGGTTTTCCCAACGTGTTTTTTTCCTAATGATTGGCCCTGTTGAGGTGTCTTGAATTAAAAATCCCAGGTTACTGAGTCCTTGCCTTTCTTTATCAGCTTTAGAATAAGCTTTATGCTTTCTATAATCTGATCTACGATTAACCACACTTCGGATTTCTACAGGAATTCTTTCAAGACTTCTTGAAGTTTTTAATAAATTTAGACCTAGTATATTGTCAAATTTGAGAATGGCTAGCCTTTTTTGTTGATTCGGGATATTCGATCGTGCAATTTCCCAGATTAAAGCTAACGCTTTAGGCATTCCTAAATTGTTGTTTACCAGGTTTAAAAAACGAATTTCAAGATCTTGGATCACAGAAGGATCATGTTCATTATTGGTGGTTGCTATTTGTCCCCATTGCCAAACTAAATTTCGTAGTTTCGAAAGGCCTCTCTGGGAGGCCTTTAACGATGTAAATGTAAAATTTAGTCTGGCATTATATTTAGCTGTAAGACAAAGGTATCGGAATGCCAAAGGATCTATGTTTTGAGACTCAATATTTTTTAAAGTAAATGAATTTCCAGCAGATTTAGCCATTTTAATCCCATCTGCCAACAAATGCTGTCCATGAACCCAATAGTTCACTACTGGTTTATTGGTAAATGCTTCACTTTGAGCTATTTCACCTTCGTGATGAGGGAAAATATTATCTACTCCTCCTGTATGTAGATCGAATTTGTAACCGAGATATTTGAGTGACATAGCAGAACATTCTATATGCCAACCTGGAAAACCTTTACCCCAAGGACTATCCCATACTAAATCTCTCCCAGGTTCTCCAAGTTTCCAAAGAGTGAAATCATTTGGATTTTTCTTAAGTGGATCGGGTTCTATCCTTGAATTTGTTTCTGTTTCTTGATCTGAGATGTTACCGGATAGTTTTCCATAATTTTCAAAATTAGAAATGTCAAAATAAACATTGCCTCCAACTACATAAGCATGTTGTTGCAATATGAGTGATTCAACGATTTGAATCATGTTTGGTATATTATCCGTCGCTTTTGGATAATGATGAGCAGGAAGGATATTTAGCTTAGTTTCATCTTTTAAAAACCTATTTGTATAGTATTCGGAGATTTCCTTAGGGGTTTTGCCTTTCGAAATTGCTTCTAATACTACTTTGTCTCCACCTCTCTCCAATTCTTCTTGCCTCATATGCCCGACATCGGTAATGTTTTTTACATGCAATACCGTAGATCCTTGATATTCGAGAATACGTCTGATCCAATCGGCCATAAGGTAAGATCTTAGGTTACCAATATGAGAGTCACGATATACAGTGGGTCCACATGAGTACATTTTTACCATGTTTTGCTGTAATGGTTTGATTTGACGATGCTGTCGACTGAGAGTGTCGTATATGGAAAGCATTATAAATTATTTTATAGTTAGAACTCGAAGGAGATTTGTACCACCTGGGACGCCGATCGGTAAGCCTGCTACTAAAACTACGAGGCTTCCGCCTGGTATACCGCAAATTTTTGCTGCCATTTCTTCACCGACTTCAAAAAATTTGTCGACAGTTTCAATTGTTGAAACCGTAATTGGGATAACTCCCCATGCAAGCGAAAGTTTTTGTTGTACCAATTTACTTGTTGTGAGGGCTAATATTGGAGCTACTGGCCTGTATTTGGATACCCTAAATGCAGTACTTCCGGACTCTGTAAATGCTACTATCAAATTTGCTCCTAGTTGGTAAGCTGTTTGACAGGCATCGTAACTTATAGCATCATCGGCTTGAGGTTCTAATTGTTCCATTTTTTCAACTATCATGCTTCTGTATGGCAAGTCTGATTCAGCTTCAATGGCTACTTCTGCCATTACCTTTACAGCTTCGGAGGGGAATTTACCAATTGATGTCTCTCCTGATAGCATTATTGCGTCGGTACCGTCATATATAGCATTTGCTACATCAGTGACTTCTGCTCTTGTGGGAACCGATGACCTAACCATAGATTCAAGCATTTGAGTAGCGGTAATCACTGGTTTACCTGCCTGATTACATTTCGATATAAGTCTCTTCTGAATAACAGGTACTTCAGCCAATCTTACTTCGACACCCATATCTCCTCGGGCGACCATAATACTGTCGCTTTCAACAAGAATTTCATCGAAATTTAAAATAGCATCGGCTCTTTCAATTTTGGATATGATGTAAGGACTGTAACCATCTTTCATCAGTATTTCACGGGCCGATATTACATCCTTTGCACTGGTAACTGTTGAGATTGCTACAAAATCAACGGAATGGGCTCTGGCGAATTCCAATGATCTTATAGCTTTATCATTAGGGAATTTGTGAGAAGGACTTTTCCCCGGAGTAGCTACTCCTTTTCCTTCTGTTAAAGTTCCGCCACGAGTTATAGTACACTCGACTTCTGATTCAGATACAGAGAGCACTTCTAGTTCAATTAAACCATCGTCTAGTAGTACCTTCCTGCCTATACCACCGTCTAGATGTATGCCTGCTGGTGAAATAGATATTCTTGAAGCTGAGCCAATAATATCTTTGCTTGTTAGAGTCACTGTTTTCCCTTGAGTGAGTTTTACAAGATCTTCACCTAATCTACCTACGCGGTATTTGATACCAGGTACATCTACCATTATCCCTACGGGGACATCCAATTTACTGGAGATAGTTCTGACAAGATTTATGGACTCGATGTGCTCATCTAAAGTGCCGTGCGATAGATTTAGGCGAGCTATACTCATTCCGTTATCTACTAAGGCTTGAATAGCTTTTTCACTAGAGGTGGCAGGGCCTAGTGTACAAATTATTTTAGTTTTGGGTCTGGCTGCATTAGGAATCATTAGTTTATCCCAAAATAGGTAACTCAATTATTTGGCATTTATATCATAAAATCATATATAAAATAATACTGTGCGATTTTTAAGGCTAATTTAGCCAGATACTTTAAAGTCATTTTAAATGATAAAGACAAAGATTTCAGCTATATGCGTATTCGACATAAATATAGAGATACATTATTTTAATAGGTACGTTATACTTTCAATGTATCGCATTGATCTATGGTGGTGGAATGTTAGATATTAAGAAACTTTATGATCTACAAGAAATTGATTTACAGCTATCTGCTTTAGAAAAAGAACTAGTAAAATTGGCGAACAATCTCAAGGATAAATCTAAAATTGAATTAGTTGATAACAGCCTTAAAAATCTTGAAAATCGTATGAGTAATATTGCTTCTCAACAACGAGCTACAGAACGTGCATTATCCGATATAGAAGATAAATTAGAAAATATAAACAGCCGCTTATATGGTGGAACAGTCAGTAATCCTCAACAATTAGCTGCAACTGAAGAAGAGCGGCAATTCACCTCAAATTTAAAAGAAGAAACTGAGGACAAACTTCTATTAATCATGGATCAGTTAGATAAAATTGAGCCAGATCTGATTAAAATTCGCACACTAAAAACACAATTGGAAACTGAGCGACCAATTTTAGAGAATGAGTGGCGTGAATCTGAAGTTAAAATAAAAACCGATTTAGAGGACTTGAGAACTAAAAGGTCAGAGATTGTTCCCAATTTATCGGGAAATATTCTACTATTATATGACTCTTTAAGTAAGAAGACTGAAGGAAAAGTGTTGGCGATGGTAGAGCGAGGAATATGCCAGGGTTGTAGATTGTCTTTAACTACGCAAGAACTTCAGAAATTACGTTCTAACTCGGAAATGGTTAGGTGCAATTCATGTGATCGTATACTCTATTTGATGGGCTAAAGAGATATCCGTGAAGGCAATAGGTTACTTTAGAATCGATCAAACTGACGGATTACCTATTTCTGAATGTAGGTCAAGATTTGAGTTCTACTGTAATGTTAATTTACATCAAGCTGTAACAACGATTGAAGGTGGTTTTGAAAGGGATAGTCCAGAGCATGAACATGTAAATCTAATAGAGTATTTAGAACATAACGAATCTGGAATATTAGTTGTTGTTCGGTCCGCATATGATTTAGGTCAAGATCTTGAGTCAGCTATTAGATCATTGGTGATTATAAATCGATTAGGCTCTGAGGTTGCCTGCTTTGATGAAGAATTCCCGAATCTTATACAAAACGCTTTTAAGACATATGGTGTAAAAGGGGTTTCTCAGATTCGAAGCACTCGCATTAAAGAAGCGATGGCATCTGCCTCTCTTGAAGGACGTGCTCAAGGGAGATCGCCCTATGGTTATATAGTAGGGCCGGAAGGAAAATTAGTTGCAGATAAGGGCGAAGAATCGGTTATCAAGCTTATTTTTCGTCTATATACAGTTGAAAAGATTGGATTTAGGTTAATTGCCAGACATCTGAATTCAATCGATTGTAAGACACGTAGAGGTGGGAACTGGAACTTTGTTAGTATAAGAGATATTATCCGTAACCCAGTGTATATGGGTACATATACTCGTTTTGGAATGCGACGTCCAAATGCACATGAGGCGATAATTTTACCAAATGTATTTCGATCAGCCCAAGATATCACTCTTGGAAGACGACCTATTTCTAGAATAAATCGTTCAAATCCGTTTGTGTTATCGGGGTTAATATACTGTTCAGATTGTAATAATAAAATGATCGGGGTTACTCGCCGTCAATCTTGGAAACGCAAAAATGGCGAAAAGGTTTCAAAGATATATCGCTATTACCAATGCCAATCTCGTAATAACCAGAGTCGATGCTCATATCATACTTGGCGGGAAGAAGATCTGGAAAATCATGTTTTTATGGAATTAAATCATGCAGGTCTTATTGATAAACTAAAACCTTCAATTACTAACACCAGTGACTTTACACAAATATATAAAGAAAAAGTAGGCTATGCGGAGAGGAGATTTAGAAAGGCATGCAACCGTGCATCTAGAGGTGAGATTACAATTGATATTCTAGGGCAATATTTGACTGAACTTGATACTGCTCGAACAAATTTACATAAATCTGGTAATGAAGAATATACAATAAATGGGAACTTTAACTGGGATGAGTCCAGTTTTCAGGAACGACGAAGTTATATTGAAGTAAATGTAATGAAGATATTAGTTGGAGATGATGTGGAAATTGTAGTCAGGTAGCTTTGTATTCAAAGATCTATTTATATGCATTCATTAGGTGACACTCGCTTTAATTATTTGTTGGAAATTCAGGTTAGATATAAATATGGAATTCCCTGGTAGAAATTGGTTTGTTAAGTTTGCAGTATTCATAAATGATGAACGGAAATATCTGTTCTGGGTAGGATTTGTTACTACCGTATATGGAGCGAACTGGTCGTTAGTCAAATTTGGTTTTGTTCCTATAGGATTTGGATTTACTGCACCTGCTGGGGTTTATTTTGCCGGTCTTGCATTCAGCTTAAGAGATTTACTCCATGAGAATGGAGGTAGATGGTGGATTTTATCTGCGATACTGGCTGGAGCTTTGTTATCGGCCCTACTTTCAGATGCAGCTCGGATTGCTTTGGCCTCAGGGACTGCTTTCTTGTTGTCGGAAATATCTGATTGGTTGGTATATACACCATTGAGACGTAAAGGATGGACTATAGCTGTCATTTGTAGCAATTTTGTTGGACTGATTATAGATTCAGCAGTGTTTTTATGGTTAGCTTTCGGCTCTGTACAATTTATAGAAGGACAAATTATAGGGAAGCTTTATATGACTGCATTGGCTGTTGGATTAGTCTTGTTTTTTCGAAAACTTCCCAAAATTTTTCAGAGGATTTAATTTGATTCTAATCTTTGGGAGATTTTGATCAGTCCTTCGATTCCTAAAATAAATCACCCCAGTTTGAAGAACCTGTCCATGGGTGTTCCAAGGCAACCTCTTCGTTAAGGTCTGTTCCCCAACCCAAACTATTTGGAATGATCATATATCCGTCGATAATTTGAGGGATTTCTGTTGTGAGATTGTCCTTCCATGGGACATCGTCAACATCTGTTTCCATAATTCGAACGTTAGGAAGCACACCGCATAGACTTGCACTAATAAAGCTTGAGAGGTGGCTATAATAATTGTGAGGAGCAATATTAAATTGATAACTTTCAGCTAGGTCACCTATTTTTTTAGATTGGCTAAACCCATTCCACGGAATGTCTATCATAAAAATATCTGCGACTCGGTTTTCAAAATATGGTAAATACTCACGCATATAAAATAGATTTTCTCCGGTACAAATTGATGTGTGCGATGATTCCTTTATTTCCAGGATACCCAAGTGGTCATACATGTCTACTTCTAGCCACAATAGATCAAATGGCTCAACTATCTTTGCTATCCGTTTAGCTGCCTCGGGTTTGAAATTGAAATTAAGGTCCAAGTTTATATCTATGTTAGGCCCAACTGCATCTCGAAAAGTTCCTATTAAGGTTTCAACATGTTGAAGAAGTTGATTAGATGCTATCTGGTCAGTGGAACCAGGTCCTAATCCGAACCCGTCAAAAAACACTTTCGCAGGTTTTCCAGGTATGACTAAATTAGTTTTTAAAGCCGTGTATCCTTTATCTACTACTTCTTTACCTAGATCGTATATATCTGACATAGTTTCCATCGGTCCTGTTTTTAGTTGATCTGAGTAACGTGCACGAGTTGTTCCACAGTGTGACCAATAGGTTCGTATTTTTTCCCTTATAGGTCCTCCGAATAGTTCTGTAACAGATATACCAAGAGATTTTGCTTTTATATCAATTAGAGCGAGCTCAATGCCAGCAATTGCTTTGCTGGATATACCACCAGGGCTTTGGCGAGTATTTCTTATCATATCCCAGAATCTAAGTTCATAAGGCGTTGGATCCTGTCCTATTAAAATAGTTTTCAGGTCTTTAATTGTTCCTACTATCCCGTGTGGGGAACGACTATCGGAGCATTCCCCATACCCCGTAATTCCATCGTCTGTTTGAATCTTTACGAAAATCCATGGTCGCCATCCTCCGTCTACAACAAAGGTGTCTATAGTAGTTATCTGCATATGATATCTCCAGTAATATGGATGTTATGATACAACCTTAAATCAGTTTTAGAAATCGAGGATATTAATTACTAATGCAAACCATTAAAAATATATCTGGAAACTATTCTTATGTTATAGGCCCATATTCAGATCCCGTTGCTTCAGTTTTGCCAGATGAAACATTTATAGTCGAAACGCTGGATGCATTTGAAAATAAAATCGATTCTCCAAATGTTGATATTACAAAATTAATTGAATTGCCCTACGTTAATCCTCTTACTGGTCCGATTTTTATAGAAGGTGCTGAGAAAGGCGATACTCTGTCGGTAACTATAAATTCTATAGAATTGACCAGAGATTATGCTGTAAGTGCTTTAATTCCGGAATTTGGGGGTCTGTGTAGTACTCTATTTACCCGGAGTCTTCAGGATCCATTACCCCCGCGAGTAATGCTCCATCCCATTACTGGCGACGAGATGATTTTTTCTGAAGATTTGGCAATACCTAATATAAAGTGCGAGCCATTTTATGGAACTATTGGGACTGCTCCTGAATTGGAGGCAATCACTTCATTGTCTCCTGGAGTTCATGGTGGCAATATGGATGCGGCAGATGTTTGCGTAGGGAATACAATAATGTTGCCTGTAAATGTACCAGGAGCACTGCTATATATAGGTGATGGCCATGCAGCTCAAGGCGATGCTGAGGTATGTGGTGTTGCAGCAGAAGTTCCTACAAAAGGTGTCTTAACAGTTCGCCTTTTTAAAGAAAAAACGATTAATACTCCTAGAATAGACTCAAAAGAATACATAATGACAATTGGAAGCGCTCGTCCAATGGAAGATGCTGCCAGAATAGCTTTCTACGAGTTAGTAATTTGGTTAGTTGATGAATTCGGTTTTGAAAAACTGACTGCATATCAATTATGTTCACAGATAGCAAAAGTTCGTGTAGCTAATATGGTAGACATTCTATATTCTGTTGTTGCTAAGTTTCCGAAGAATTACCTTCTAAATTTATAATAACCTGTTGACACATGTTAGTGGGTACACATAGACTTGCCGGGAAATATTACTTAAGCAACATGATTAAGGAACAAAATGAAAAAATATCGCGTAGTGATCGTCGGTCTTGGTAGAGCAGGTAGTACTCTTGATGAGGAGATGAATGATGGCCTACCGCATTCAATAGCTGGAGCTTGTGCGGCTAGTGACCGCTTAGAATGTGTTGCAGGTTCTGATATAGATTCTTCAAGAATCGACGATTTTAAGAGTCGTTGGGGTATCAACTCCACTTATAAGAATTATAAAGAGATGATAGAAAATGAAAACCCAGATATTGTTGCAGTTTGTACCACTGCTACTGGGTTGGCTAAACCGGCTAGGGAAGCTCCTTCACGCGATTATACTGAAGACTCACATGCAGAAGTATCAGTTTTTGCAGCTTCTTACGGCATACCAATGGTATATTCTGAAAAAGCTATGGCATGTTCTATGGTTAAAGCAGACGAGGTGAAACAGGCTTGCAACCAACATGGAACTGTATTTAATACTGGGGTACTCAGGCGTTTTAGTGCACCATTTCAACTTAGTCGAAAACTTATAGTTGATGGGGAGATTGGAGACCCAGTTGCTACTGTTCATTATGCGTCCTCCGATTTATTACATGGGCATATTCATTCAATAGATACCCAGTCTTATTTGGTCGGAGATCCAGGTGTTAAAGAGATTCGTGGAGAACTAATCCCACGTAACTTACTGATTGAGGATAATAGACTGGATTCTGATCCAAAATCAACTTATCAGCTTGTATTCAATAATGGTGTTACTGGTTGGACAGTTCCTTTTGGGGGATGGGAATTTGAAGTGCTAGGCACAGAAGGTTCTATTAGGATTGAAAGTAGTTCCAGACAAGTCGCTCTTCGTAAATCTTCTGGGAAAGGTAGTGGTAGATCAAAATGGGAACCAATAGACTTGCCAGAAATTCAAACTGGACAGGGACCGGTAGTGAATGTCTTGGAAGATCTAGTAAGTGCTTATGAATCTGGTAGACCTTCACTTGGCAATATTGATATTACGCATCATATAACTGAAGCCTGTTTGGCAGTCGCAGAAAGTCATAGAAGGGGAGGTGAGTGGGTGTCTCTGCCAATTACAAACAGGGATTTATACGTATTTCACGTGTAATAATACGACTACCTGAAATGCTAATTTGGATTTCAGATACAACTCATGAGAATTTAAAATTAGGGAGTTTGTTACTCCATGGTCTTGCTTCCTCCAATTGATATGCAAGACGAAATAATGTTGATTCGCTGTTGTGTCGGCCTATAAAATGGCTACCGATCGGTAAATTTGATTCGTTCCAATGTAATGGGATTGACATCGCTGGCTGTCCAGTGGCATTTGCGATATATGTATAGGGTGAAAAATTGGCCATTCTCCTTCTTAATTTGAATGGATCTCCTGAATCGAAATCAAAAGTGCCCAATTTTACTGGAGATTGTCCTAATGTTGGAGTGAGCCAAACGTCGTAGTCAACAAAAAACTTAGCGATATTACGGGTTATTTTCTGCATGTCTTCAATGGCTAATAAATATTCTGGCGCACTAATTTGACTAGCTTTTTCTTGGTATGCCCATACGAATGGCTCGAATTGGCTCTTTTCGGGTTCTTTTTTGAGTCTCCTGGCCCACGATTGGATTGTCCAGGCAGTTCCTACTCCTAGTGCTTTGGTAGCTGATAACCACATTAATTCAGCGTCGAATTTTGGCGAAGCCTCAACGACGTGGTGTCCTAGATCTTCGCAAAGTTGGGCAGTTCGTTCCACAGCTAAGATACAATCTTTATCTATTTCAGTGCCTAACGGCGTTGTTTTAGTGAATCCAATACGGATAGGAGTAGGTTTTGAGTATATTTCGGATGCAAAAGGTGTAGATTGAGGCAAAGCAGTGTAGGGATCGCCAATACTTTGCCCAGACGTTACGTCTAAAAGTGTAGCACTGTCTCTGACTGATCTTGTAAGAGCGTGTTCAGAAACCATCCCACTGAATAAGTCTCCAAAATGTGGGCCAAGTGGATTACGCCCTCTCGATGGCCTAAGGCCAAAAACACCACAGCATGCAGCTGGAATCCTTATTGACCCTCCTGCATCATTTCCATGAGCCATTGCTACAGTACGGGATGCCACTGCAGTTGCTGAACCTCCACTTGAGCCACCAGGAGTCCGTGTCAAATCCCATGGATTATGTGTGGCACCAAATCGTAAAGGCTCTGTTGTAACACCTATTGCCATTTCAGGTGTATTTGTTTTTCCAACTATAATTAATCCCGACATTTTATATCGTTTTACAAGTTCACTGTCATCATCAGATACATAATCTCCAAGGAAATAACTACTGTTAGTAGTCCTGATTCCTTTTATTTCAGCTAAAAAATCTTTAATAAGAAAAGGTACACCACTAAAAGGTCCAGATAGGGTCTTGGATGAAGCTGCCTCTAGAGCCTGGTCATACATTTTTGTTGTTACAAAATTCAGATCAGGATTCAATGTCTCGATTTTTTCTATCACTGATTCAACCAGTTCCCTGGAATGAATTTTTCTATCTTTGATAAGCTGGGATTGGGAGGTAGCGTCCTGGTTCAAAACTTCATCGAATTGTGTTGTCATGGAACGGCCTTTCTATCTTAATAATCAATGATTAATGTTATGGTATTTGGAAACAATTGCCAACGACACAGGGTGATTTTTACTAATTTGCTTTTTGATATTAGAATTACTGTAACAGCAATTATTAGCAAGGGTAAATTCCCGATTTTAAGGATGATAAAAATGAAACGAGCCAACAATGATGCTTTGTATTTTGAGACGGGACCGGACAATAAACCTACACTCCATGTTGAAGCAGGTGAAGAATTTGAAGTAAGAACACAGATTAACAGAGGTCCTTGGATAGATGGCAGGCCGGATGAAAATGAATTGAGAGAGACTTTGAGAGGCGGGAATCCTTCTAGTGGATGTATATACATTGAAGGTGCTGAGCCTGGACAGATGTTAACTGTACATATCGGTAAAATTTCAGTAGATCCGGTAGGGTTCACCCGATTTAAAGGCTCTAATGGTGCTATGCCAGCCTGGTTAGGCGGGAGTGGCGTAGGTTCTCATAGTAAAATAGTAGAAATAAAAGATGGTTTCATAAAATGGAATGACAGACTTGATATACCAATTAAACCAATGATTGGGTTTGTAGGAGTTTCCCCAGAATTTACTCGTTGGCATAACGGATGGTGTGGGGAATGGGGAGGCAATTTCGACATACCTGAGATAACCTCAGGAGCATCGGTTCAATTAAAGGTTAATGTACCAGGAGCTTTACTTCATATAGGCGATATGCATGCCAGACAGGGTGATGGAGAAATATGTGGTGCAGGCGGTATAGAAGCTGGTGGGATCGTTAGAATACGTTGTGAACTATCTGATGCTCCTAAGTCTATGAACTGGCCAAGGATTACTGATAAACAATATATAATGACAACCGGACAGGCACGTCCTGCAGAAGACTCATTCAGGATTGCTTTATCTGAAATGGTGCTCTGGCTTGAAGAAGAGTTTAAATTGACCAGAGGTGAAGCTTACCTGTTTTTGGGACAGGTCCTTGAAGCTCGTTGCACTCAATTTGTTAATCCTACTTTTTCTTATGTTGCTAAGGTAGACAAACAATTTTTATATAAAAACTAAGATTTTTAACAAGCTATATTCCATTTTTATTTTAAAATGGGTTGATGATTCTCTTTAGTTAAATAAATACTTTAATTCGAAGGTTAATCAATTAGAGACCAACTTCAGTTTGAAAAATAATCTTTGGCTCATTAACGGCATCTAATTTCAAAATATCTTCCTAAGATGAGCAGTTTTTTGACAAATCTGGAACAAATGATCAAAACTTTGGTTAGGTTTTAATTGACGTTTCATCTAATACTTTATTAAGGTTTAATTTTAGAGGAGGAAGAGAAATGAAGATGAATAAAGTTTTTACAAGTATTTTGTTAATATCTGTGTTTGTCATTGGGATAAATATCTCAGATTCAAGAACTGCTTCAGCTGACCCTAAACACCGACAAAATATCTCTATGATTGTTTTAGATGGTAGTTCAGTCAATAGTACTGAAAACACTCCAGATTTGGTCAGTTCTTTTATTGGTCTACTGGCTACTTTACATCATGACGATCTCTTCCTTCTCATGAATACCAATGACACCTCGAAGATTTTTGGTCCTTATAATCCCAAAGATCCTCAATTTAAGGATGCTAGGACAGAATTTGAATCTATCTTCCGCTGGCCTACTTCAATAAGACCTGATGATATAACTACAGCAATAGTTGAGGTGCAGTCAGCACTGTCAGAGGTAAGAGCGACAAGTGGTTCACAGGTATACCTGATGTTAGGTGATTCAAATGAAAATAATTTTACCAAACTTACTTCGAGCCTATCTCCTTTGATAAACAGGATGACTGGATCTGGATGGATTCTAAATGGAGTAAGTTTACCTGGGGTGTCTGATCAGGAAACATATTTTCTAGATTCTATTTCATCTATTTCAGGAGGAACTAATTATACACTTAATAATTTTAACGAATTAAGTCTAATTGCCGATACTACACTTAGTAATATGAAGAGAGATAATTTGTCTGAGATAAATTATTATTTTAAGGAGAACAAATCTATCAATAAGCTTATTGGTAGTGAAACTGTATTAGGAAATCAGGTAATGAGATCCGTGGTTTTTGTAGAACCCGGAGCAAGTAAGTCAACAATCCTAATGTTTAGAGATAAACCTTACGGGTCATTTCAATTGATTAACCCGGTAGGTTTAGAGGTTGTAGAAAATAAGACGGATGTAAATTTTATGGAGTTCCCAAATGTTGTTATATGGGAATTAAATGAACCGGTTCCAGGTAATTGGACAGTAGATGCTGACGGTATTCAGGGTAGTATTTCTATGTGGAGTTATTCCTCTCCTAATAATTATGAAATCGCGCTTGAAAATCCATCTATTTTACCGACTGACACTCCTGTTGCCATATCGGCATATGTAATCAAGGATGAGAAGAAGGTTACTTTGGATAGAATTAATATTAATACGACAGTGACTGGTCCAAATACATACATAGACAATATAGAGATGCGTGATGATGGTATCGCTGGCGATCAGTTTAAAGGAGATGGTATTTATACCATGACACTTGAGCCTACAATTGATTTTGGAGAATATACTATAGGCTTTCATGTGAATTGGTTAGATTTAGACCATAGTTTTTCTTCCATAAAGGTGGTTGAGTTTCAACCATATCCTTCTATCAGGTTTGAAAGTCTTGGCGCGGAAAATATTTCACCAAAAGTAAAAACATTAATTGGGAATGCATTTGTTGAATTGTCTGGTAATTCTTTTCCAGTGGATCCGGAGTTATTGATTCCTGTGCTCAATTCTTCAAACGCACAAATACCCAATGTGGAAATTATTCCTAAACAAATTCAACCTGATGGCTTAGCTTCACAATACGACGTATTTGTCACGCTTCCAACTGATGGTTCGTATTCCGTATCTTTGCAGATAATGTCAGATTATCTAGGAAATCCTTTTTCCAATTTGACAAAAGCATTGGCGTTACGATCTAAGGTTGACTCTGACTTAACACAGGTCGCTAAAACTTTTTCAAAACAAAAATCAGTAAATGATGAAATATCTAAGGCTTTAGAAACAAATATTAATACAATTTCAATTGCAGATGAATCCTCTGAAATTCCCTGGGATTTGATCTTGGTTTCAGTAGGAATGTTCTCCTTGATTGTTATTGGAGGAATGTTTGTTTATTTTCGATTGCAAACTAGACCTTTCGGGTATATCTATAATGATATTGATGAACCTCTTGTAGATTTCAGCAATATTGAAAGGAACTGGTTTGAGCGCTTGGTTAATAGGAATAAAGTTAGTGGGAAAACGTTAGGTATTCCTGGCCTTGAGGGTGTGACATTCAGTTTTTCCGGGAGAAATATAAGGATGTTTATCACTGGTAAAAAGAGTTCTGTAAGAGTAAATAACCAACCTTTAGTGGGTAGAACTACTATCGATAATAGAGCCTGGATTGGTAGTAAAGGAAAGCTATACACGTTTTTTTCAATAAAACCATCTGTAATATCTGATCCAATTGTAAATTAGATATTTATACTTAGAAACAAACAAGGCCGCCCGAAACTCCGGGCGGCCTTGTTTGTTTCTATTGTCTTCGTTTTACCGTAACTTCCAACTACTCTGTATAAAACTTGGTATTGTTTTACTCTTCAATTATTTTAATTGTTTTAATCCTATCCCCTGGAGTGGATGCTGTTTGAGGATCCCGAATAGAAATTGCGTTTACTATGTCCATCCCTTCTGTAACTCTTCCGAAAACTGTGTGGCATGATTCAGTACGACAGTCTTTTGGAGTGCCGTCTTCATTATGGCCATCCAAAAATGGTGTAGGTATGAAGGTGATAAAAAACTGGCTCCCATTGGTACCTTTTCCATCACGTACCCCAGCGTTAGCCATGGATACGCTGCCTGGCGTATTATGTCTTCTAAGAGGGCTAACTTCGTTATCAAATTTATACCCTGGTCCACCAGCCCCGGTACCTGTTGGATCACCTGCCTGAGCCATAAAATCTTTAATAACTCGGTGAAATGTTATGCCATCGTAATAGCCATCTTTGGACAAAAAAACAAAGTTATTCACAGTCATCGGAGCTTCTTTGGGGTATAGCTCTATAGTAAATTCACCTCCTTTTTCCATTACGAAGGTGGCTGAGTAATTTTTGTTGGAGTCAATGGTCATTGCTGGAGGTGCATCGTATTGTTTCATTTTAGCCTCTGTATTTTTCGTTGGAGTTCTGCGAACCTCAGGAGATCCAGCAGGCTTTGCTGCTGCTGTTTTTTCTTTTTCTGTTGCGGTAAACCCTTTCGCTTCTGATTCTTTATTATCATTGGAATCACAAGCTAATAGTGTAGATATTAGTAGTAATGAAACTAAGAACCAAGATAACTGGGTAAATCTTTTAATGTTAAACATATAGTAACCTACTTTCATGTTGGGTTTTTAACCTCTCCGATATTTTAATCGAGATTAAAAATTGAGAGTATGCTATTCATTTTATAATCAATCAAACAGATTTGTCACAGGTAATTTAAAATTTAGCTTGGATGTAAATTCAGATTTGTAAATCTTAAATCTCTTTATCACTATTTAACATATCGTCAAGAGCTGACCATGGTAACAGGGCACATTTTATCCGAATCGGAAATGATTTAAGGTTTGAAAGGATTGAAAGGTCTCCAAGATCTGCAAGTTTGTTATTTGATAAATTGCTATTTGAAAGAAATATTTTAAAGGTATCATAAAGGCTGTTTATTTCCACCTCATTTTTATTAAGTATGGTATATGACATTATTGACCCTGAAGCTGAATTAATTGAACATCCAATAGTTTGTACTCCGATATTTATTATTTGACTATTTGAAATATTGGCCTGTAAATAAACTTCATCGCCACAGAAAGGATTAATAGCATAACCTTCGACATCTGGGGAATCCAGTTTCGCATTATTTTCAGGGGTTAAAGCATGTTTACGGATATCTTTCGTATACAGGGAATCGAGTTTAGTTGATTCCATTTTTAAAGTATCTCAGAGCATTTTCGAGAGTATCTACTAGGCAGTCAATTTCATCCTTTGTGTTATATATGTAGAAACTAGCTCTAGCAGTTGCTGGCACTCCAAATTTTTCCATAACTGGCATAGTGCAATGATGACCAGTACGCACAGCTATGCCCTGTCTGTCTAAATATGTTCCCAAGTCATGAGGATGTATATCAGAAGAATAGAATGAAATAACCCCACCTCGTCTTTCCACGTCTTTTGGACCAAAAACATTAAATTCTTCGATTTGATTAAACTTATCCATAGCATATTTGGTGAGTTCTTTTTCGTGCGATCTAACATTTTCCATACCCAGCGATTCCAGGTAATCTACCGCTGCCCCGAGTCCAATTGCATCAGCTATGTTTGGCGTGCCGGCTTCAAATTTCATAGGTAGGTCATTCCAAGTCGCAGTTTCTAGTGAGACTGACAAAACCATCTCACCTCCCAACAGGAAAGGTTCTAATTCTTGTAAAATGTTTTTCTTTACGTATAATGCACCGATCCCGGTTGGCCCAAGCATCTTGTGCCCAGAAAGTACAAGGAAATCGCAATTTAACTCAGTAACGTCAACTGGTAAATGAGGAACACTTTGTGCTGCATCTATCATCACAAGAGCGCCTACTCGCTTTGCTATTGATGTTAGTTCTTTAACGGGATTGATGGTTCCTAGGGAATTTGAGCAATGCACGATGGATACAAGGCGGGTTCGTTCATTGATAATTGAATTTATATTGTCCATTATCAGAGTACCATCATCAGCAATTGGAATAAATCTAAGGAAAGCACCATAATCTTTCGCCACTTTTTGCCATGGCACAAGATTACTGTGATGTTCCATTTCAGTAATTACGATTTCGTCTCCTGGTTTCAAGTTGTTAATCGGCCAGGTGTTGGATATTAAATTTATCGCTTCTGTAGCATTACGTGTCCAAATTATTTCTTCTTCTGAGTCTGCTTTAATAAAATTTGCTATTTTCGATCTTGCTTCTTCAAACTGGTCTGTCGCTTCCATACTCAAGGCATGGACACCTCTATGAACATTTGAGTTCGTTTGTTCGTAGTAATTCGACAAAGCTTTAATCACGCTGTTGGGTTTCTGTGATGTAGCTGCATTATCAAGATATACTAATGGTTTCCCGTAAACTGTACGGGATAATATAGGGAAATCTTTTCTGATTTTTGTTGTGTTTAGCTTTTGTTTTTTGTTACTCATGAGTTTTGTGCGATATTATTTTTCGAAGGTTTACTTTCTTCAGTTAAGTCGGAGATGCTTGTAGAATCCAAGACTTGCCAAATAGCCTGTTCAACATTGCGCCAGATATTCCGTTGACCACATTGTGCTGAATGACAGCAGGCTAAAGTATCGTCTAAACATCCAATCAGTGTTTGAGTTCCATCAAGAGATCTCATTACCATTCCCATGGTAATTAAAGAAGGATCCATCTTTAATGAATGTCCTCCAAGAGGTCCTCTTTGAGCTTCAGTTAGTCCATTTCTTTGAAGAGAATGAAGTACCTGAGCCAAGTAGGGTTCAGGGATATTCTGACGCTTAGCTATATCAGAAGTTCTTGCTAAACCAGATTTGTGATTTATTGCAAGGTCTACAAGAGCTCTAACACCGTAGTCTACTTGTTTTGGTATTTGCATTTTTCTTACCTTAAGCCAACTACTCAGTTTTTACTGTTTCTTTATCGTCACTCAGTGCAGCCATTAAGGCGTGCCAGGATAAAGTTGCGCACTTGACTCTAGTCGGAAATTGAGAAACCCCTGACATAACCGCTAAATCCCCTAGTTCATCATTTGAATCCAATGAATCGTTAGAATTATTAGTTAGCATCTTATGAAAAGTATCAAAAATTTTATTTATCTCATTTTCTGGTTTATCTTTAATGGCTTCTGTCATCATTGAAGCAGATGCTTTAGAAATTGCACAGCCTGCACTCTGAAAACCAACCTCTATAACCCGGCTTTCATCTAGTTTCAAATGTAGGGTTATCGTATCTCCACAAAATGGGTTGTGACCATCGGCTTCACGATTCGGGTTTTGTAATTTGCCGAAATTACGTGGGTTACGATTGTGATCCATTATTAGCTCTTGGTACAGTTCATCGAGTTCTGTCACTTTTAAGTCCCCTTTCTATTAGATATTTTTAGGCAGATATTACAGGCCCAGAGAGAGTTTTGGAAATCATTTCGGTCAAGTATGTTTTCAATGAATCGATAGGTATAGTTTCTACTATCTCTGCGGCGAATCCTGATATTAGGATTTGTTTTGCTGTTTTTTCGTCAATACCTCTGCTCCTCATATAAAAAAGAGCATCCTCTGCCACTGAACCTGCTGTCGCACCATGGGTACATTCAACATCGTCTGCAAATATTTCAAGACTTGGTTTGGTATTGATTCTAGCACCCTGTGAGAGGATTAGGTTTTTAT